>Ga0209164_1005101_pt1 | contig 11329 bp, 10 predicted proteins | sample MTBNYHSulfiMetaG_FD_187458 | JGI IMG/M metagenome (GOLD analysis project Ga0209164, IMG submission 187458) | Enrichment culture microbial communities from rom New York Harbor, USA that are MTBE-degrading - MTBE-NYH (New York Harbor Sulfidogenic)... | ecosystem: Environmental > Aquatic > Marine >... | reverse complement strand
ATGTATATGTATAATGTAAGTCCGTCAAGGATTCATTATCTCACTGTCCGAATGAGGTTTTTGCTTGACAATAGAAATAGGAAACAATAAGTACATCAAATGTTATACGTATAATCATCTTCAGAACGCTCACGCCATATGCGGCGTCCCGATCCGGATTTTCTTTTAACATTCTCCAAAGCGGCATTAAAGGTTCTTCTCGATCCGTTGAAACAAAGCACGATTGGCGAAAATTCGAGGCAGGTGAATGAAATCCTTTTGCATTGTTCCCGGACAGCAGTGAGACCATCCCTAAATCTTTAGCAATGAAAGGAGGAATCTTTATGTTCAAGAAACTATCCATAGTCGTTTCAGCGATGGTGTTGGTCGCGGCCGCTTTGTTCCAATCCGCTACCGCCAAGGAATTTCCCACAAAACCAATTGAAATCATTTGCCCTTATCCGGCCGGAGCTTCCATAGATCTGATGTCCAGGTTAGTTGCAGATACAGCTCCCAAATATTTGAGACAACCTGTGATTGTGATCAACAAACCAGGTGGAGCCGGGAGCATGGCTGCCGCAGACGTCATCAGTTCGAAAGCTGATGGATATAAACTTGCTACAATGGCGAGCTTTTACTTTGCTGCCACTGCCAAGACTCAAAAAGTGCCCTTCAATCCGGATGATCTTGTTCCTCTTGCCAACTTCATGGAATTCAGATTCGGTCTGATGGTAAAAGGCGATTCGCCATGGAAAACCCTCAATGACCTCACGGATTATGCACGGAAAAATCCAGGTAAGGTGAAGTGGGGTCATCCGGGCCGTGCAGTCTCTATTTATATGTCTGCGTTACTAATTTTCAGAAAAGCCGGTGTAGAAACCGTGGACGTGCCCTATCAAGGCAGCCCTCAGGTGCTGGCTTCCCTCCTGGGTGGACATATAGACGCATCTACCGGCGTTTACGGAACCGTAAAGGATCATGTAACGACGGGAAAACTTAGATACTTAACCGTGTACAGCGACCGGCGCTACGGCGATCTCCCAGATGTCCCTTCTGTGGTCGAACTTGGCTTTCCACAAGCCGCTATTCCCTCTCTTATTGGTCTCTACGTTCATAAAGACACGCCGGAAGCCGTCAAGAAAACTCTTATGGATGCTTTTAAAAAGACGTATGAGGATCCGGAATTTAAGAAAGGACTTGAAAAGCTCGGGGAGGAACCCAGGTATGGCGGCCCGGAATTAATGAGAGAAGCAATAAGAAAAGGTGGCGAAGTGAGTGTCCCGATCCTAAAAGAGTTTGGCCTTTATGTGGGTAAATAATTTTTAAGGTTTTGATTGAAGTAACGTAAATCCGCTCCTGGTGACATGAAGGATGATCACGAATCGTGACCAAGTGAGCAGTCTTTTTTGGCTCGCGATCTCAGTCTTCGTTTGCGTGGAGTCCATGCAGGACGACGTGGGAAGTTTCATAATCCCGGGTCCTGGATTTTTTCCTTTCTGGGCAGCCGCTATTTTGGGATGCCTTGCAATCGTCCTTTCAGTCACAAGTTTTTTGAGAAAAGACCGGGAGGAGCTTACCGAACAATGGATGGGGCTAAAATGGGGTAAGGTCATATGGGTGGTGGCGTCCCTCCTGATTTACTCCGTGCTTTTAAACTCATTGGGGTATCTTATCACCACCTTGGGATTGATGCTCTTTTTGTTTGCCCTGGCGGGAAGAGGAAAGATGTGGAGTTGGTTGGGAAGCGCTTTGCTCGCTACGTTGCTAAGCTATCTTGTTTTCTATTCCTGGCTGAATGTTCAATTGCCAAAGGGAAAATTGGGGTTTTAATACATTCCTCGGGAAAGGTTCCTGGTGGATACTCTTGATAGTCTCCTCTATGGGTTCTCAATAGGGCTTCAACCTGCCAATATTCTCGTCTGTTTCATCGGAGTTTTGGTGGGAACATTGACAGGAGTTCTTCCCGGAATAGGCCCGGTCGGAGCCATATCTATCCTTTTGCCAATAAGTTTTCACCTGCCACCCATCTCTGGGATTATTCTGCTTGCCGGCATTTATTACGGCTGCATGTATGGAGGATCTACGACTTCTATTTTAGTGAATATCCCCGGAGAGGCCGCCTCGGTGGTTACCTGCCTGGACGGTTATGAAATGGCAAAGAAAGGGAGGGCGGGCCCTGCACTGGGCATTGCTGCCTTCGGATCCTTTTTCGCAGGAACACTAGGGGTAGTCGGTCTTATGCTTTTTGCCGCCCCGCTTGCAACGCTTGGGCTGAAATTCGGTCCCCCTGAATATGCAGCAGTCATCTTTCTCGGATTGACGCTCATCATTCATCTCTCACAAGGCCCTGTCATAAAGGGCCTTATGATGGGAGCTTTCGGTCTCATTCTCAGTTGCATCGGTCTTGATCCGATTCAGGCATCTCCCAGGATGATCTTCAATAACCTCCATCTCTGGGAAGGGCTTGATCTAGCCCCTCTGGCGATGGGCCTCTTTGGCGTATCAGAGGTCCTGATCAATATTGAAAAGGCTGCTACTACTGAAATTCTAAAGACAAGAATCAAAAACTTATTCCCCACTTGGTTGGATTGGATGCAGTCGAAATGGGCCATTTTGAGAGGTTCGATCCTCGGATTTTTGCTGGGAGTTTTGCCCGGCGGGTCACCGGTCATTGCGGCATTTGCCTCCTACGGCATTGAAAAAAGGATATCGAAGGAGCCCCATCGATTTGGGAAAGGGGCCATCGAAGGTGTTGCCGGACCGGAGAGTGCGAACAATTCTGCCTGTTCCGGAGGTTTCATCCCGCTCTTCACCCTTGGAATTCCTCCCAATGTTGTCCTGGCGCTTTTTTTCGGAGCGATGATGATACATGGCATACGTCCCGGACCTCTCCTCTTGCAGGATCATCCGGATATATTTTGGGGAGTGGTCAGCAGCATGTATATAGGAAATGTAATGCTTCTGGTTCTGAATCTTCCACTCATCCCCCTGTGGGTTCAGGTTCTGAAAATCCCTTATAGGATTCTCTTTCCCCTTATTCTGCTTTTCTGTCTGATAGGCTCCTACAGCCTTAAGACGAGCGCCTTTGATACGCTCGTGATGATTCTTTCCGGTGTCATCGGCTATCTATTTCGAAAATTCGAATTCGAACCGGCTCCCCTAATTCTTGCCTTCGTGCTAGGACCCATGTTGGAGTTAAACCTCCGTCAAACGCTTATCATCTCAGAAGGAAGTCTTCTCATTTTCTTCACTCGCCCTATTTCCGCTGTGACCCTGACTTTTTCAATCTTACTGCTATCAAGCTCGGTTATCGCTTACTTCAAGAGAGCAAAGAGGTCGCGTGGAGTCGCTGGTTCAAGAGAAAAGAGATGACCTCCATGGTCCGGGAGAGCGCCATGTGGGAGGCATAACATCACCATTTCGGTGAACACTGTTTAGAGCAATTTCGTGCAAGCCGGAAGAAGTGGTTTCAAGCGTTTAGATCGAATTGAATGCGAGGAGGTTTCTATGGAGTTCAGAGGTCCTTCTGGAAATCAGGAGTTATACAATCAAACAGGAGTAAAGGTCGTGAGTCCTGAGAAAGAAACAGTGGGCTACACCTTTTGCGATGGCTGTAACGAAGTTCCGTTCTGCGGCATCAAGTTCTACCGCAAGGGAGAGGCGGTCACAAGAATAGAACCATGGCCCGGTTTTCCCGCTTCCCCGTTGTGCTCAAAGGCCTATGCGACCTTGCAGAGGCTTTATCATCCCAATCGGCTGAAATATCCCATGAAGCGAACCAGCCCAAAGGGGTCGCGGGCCCCGGCCTTTGTTCGGATCTCCTGGGATGAGGCCTACGATACCATTGTCCATCACCTGAATCGAATCAAGGAGTTGCATGGCCCTCATCCCGTTTTCTTTTATGTGGGCGATCCCAAAGAGCCGAGGGCTTCTGTGCAGCGCCTCGCCTACACTTACGGATCCGTGAATTACGGCACCGAGAGTTCTACGGCATGCCGAAGGGCTGCCCAACTCGCCGAGGTGTTGACCTACGGATTTCCGACTACAGGGGACCTGCCCACCGAACAAACCAAGGTGATGCTCATTTGGGGCACGAATCCCGCCTATTCGGGCCAACCGTTTATGTGCCACTGGCAGTTGGCGGATGCCAAGGAGCGCGGTGTCAAATTCATTGTGGTGGATCCCCGAAAGACCCCCACAGCCTCAACCTTGGCTGATATCCATCTGCAGCCGCGTCCCGGCACGACCGCAGCCCTTGCGGCAGGCATGATGCATGTTATTTTCGAGGAGGGCCTTCATGATCAGGCATTTTGCAACAAATGGATTCATGGACTCGACGAACTAAAGGCCTATGTCAAGGGGTTCCCGCCAGACAGGGTCGAAGATCTTACCTGGGTGCCTGCAAAAAAAGTGATCGATGCGGCGCGGCTCTATGCCACGAATGCCCCCGGGGGACTCAAAACGGGCGCCCAGGGCACGACTCATGACCTAAATGCTACAAATAATCATAGGGCCATTCTTATGGTTCCCGCCATCTGTGGCTATATCGACATTCCGGGAGGGGTTACAAAGCCGACCTCCCCCCTCGAGGGCATGCCTTTCCACTGGGCGGAGGCCCCTGCATCCTTTTGCATGAGAGACAAGCTGGCTGCGATGAACGACAAGCGGTTGGACCTCGAAGCATTCCCGGCTTGGGCAGAGAAGTTTTTCGAGGTTCAAACCAATTATCTGGTCGAATGGATAAGGGAGGGGAAAGTGAAGGCCTTCCTCGGATGGGGCTTCAACATGATGATCTGGCCCCAGACCCACGAATATCAGCAAGCCTTCGCGGACCTTGATTTTGCAATGGCCGTGGATTATTTCTATCGGCCCCAGACCCATGATTTTGTGGATCTTGTCCTGCCCGCCGCAATGAACTTCGAGAGGCTGGCTCCATTCGCCTATTACGGTCGCACGCTCTTTGGGCGTACCCCCGTAAAGCCGGCGGGCGAGTGCAAGGAAGACTGGCAGATCGCCCTTGAGATAGGTGCCCGTTTGGGATACCCGGACCAGTTCTTCAACGGCAATGTGGAGGCCGCCTGCAATGATATTCTCGGCATGTTCGGCCTTACCTGCGAGGACCTGAGAAAGAATCAGGAAAAAGGGGTCACGGTTCCGGCAAAGAGCCCTGACGCGTTCAAGAAATATGAGACGGGAAAAATGAGGCCGGACGGAAAGCCCGGTTTTGATACGCCGTCGGGAAAAATCGAAGCCCTGTCCACGGTATTGCAGAGGCATGGCTATCCGGCGCTGCCGGAGTATAAAGAACCTATGCCGACCAGCAAGGAGTATCCCTTGATCTTGCTCACCGGGGCAAGGGTTCCCTACATCACCCATAGCAAATGGCGAGAGGATTCGCCATGGCTGCTGGAGCTCCAACGGGAGCCCCTTCTGATGATTAATCCCGAAGACGCTGATCTGAGGCATATCGGGCAGTGGGATGCCGTTATCCTAAAGACGCGCTATGGTCAGATGGATGCGAAGGCAAAACCGACGATCATGGTACCGAAAGGGATTGTAGGTGTGATGCACGGGTGGGCAAAGGCAAACGTGAATGAACTCATTCCCAGGCAATTTGACCCCATTTCCGGATTTCCACCCTTCAAAGAAGTTCCCTGCACCGTAATGCAGGCATCGTCGGCGAGCGCAAAGAAGAGGGAGAACATGTGATGACGCGAAGATACGGTATCATAGTCGATTTGAACCGCTGCACGGGCTGCATGACATGCGTCCTGGCCTGCAAGCAGGAGAACCTCACTCCCCCCCGGGTATGGTGGGATAAAGTACTGGAAATTGAAGGGTCAGGACTTGATTACATCACCTATGTGCGGTACGCGTGCATGCACTGTGATGATCCCCCCTGTGTCGCAGCCTGCCCTGAGAAGGCGATCTACAAACGCTCGGACGGGATCGTCCTCATCGACCAGGCGAAATGCCATGGACGAGGGGAATGCCGGAAGGCCTGTCCATACGGCGTCATCGATATTAACCCTGAGCAGGACTATTTCGCCCTCCCGAAGCCTCCCTATCAGGACACGGGGGAGTCGTTTCGCGTTCACCCCCCTGGAAAGGCCACCAAGTGTACCCTGTGCGTGCACAGAATTGAAAGGGGAAGAGAGCCGGCCTGCGTTGAGGCGTGCCCTTCAAAGGCCATGATATTCGGCGACTTAAATGATCCGGGCAGTACGATCAGAACTAAACTCTGGCAGGCCGAACAACTGCTTGAAGCTCAAAGCGCCGATCCCAAGGTTTTCTATGTTATCCCCAAGAACTTGTCAAAACTACTGGAAGAGCGAATCGTCACCAATCCCCACATGGACAGGTTGCCCTGAGATATACTTAGCGCTTAATACAGTCATCCTTAAGAACCCCCATGTTTGTTGGCCTTAAGACCAGTTTCTTAGGAGGTCCTAAGGGTTTTTGACCGGTCGGATCCGTTCGGAACTACGGGCTCCGGAGTTTTGTTTTTTCGCTGATCTCTTCCAGCCGCCTGGCGAGAATGGTGCGTGTATCTCCCCTGAAACCGTTGGAAAGAAAACCCGGGATGTGGCGGAGCACGTCGATCCGTCCGCGATCGAAGTGGAGCAAGTAGAACCGGGATCCGCCTTCAGGGTCACCCACCAGCATGGTGAGGCCCAAAGCGGCGTCGAAATAGTGAGAAGCATATAGCTGCTTCAGGGCAACAGCGGTGTTATTGCCTCCCGGCATCGCATACGTGACCAGGTGATACAGGAAAATGATGGGGCGTTTGGCCTTGCCGCCGAGCAGGACCTTTGCCCAGATGAAGCGGCTTTGCGTGTTTGAGGGCCGGTTATTGGGGTAGTCCTTCAGGTGGTTCTGAAGATCCGAAGTGTAGAAATTCAAGGGGGAGAAGTTTTCCAGAATGCCCTGGAATTCCGCGGCAATGCTCACCGGTCCCTGCGTGTCTTCGTATTCCATGAGTGCCTTGTTGCCGTGCCGTCGATAGCTTTTTAAATAGTCGATGAGGGTTTGTCGCAGCAGAGCGTTGGCCCGGTCGGCGAACAGGATTCTGTCGTCGATAAACGACTGCATCTGATCCAGGTAACCGGGGGGGAGCTTGATTTTACAGTTTCCCGGCAGGCACCGGGGAAGAGCTTCCATATCTTCCGCCGGCCACGTCAGGTCTTTGAGGTCATCCTCTGTCGGCGGGTCGCGGAATTGACCCCAGGCCTGGACCATTCCCTCCTCGAAGAACAGGGGATTCCTGTCTTCTGCAAGATAAGACTGCAAAGACGCGTCCACCCGCACTGCGCCGAAAAGACTGAGCTCATTTCGGGGTGACGAAGGAATCTCCATCGCCACCACTTCCCCGGCCTTCAGAGCCCGCACATCTTCTTCGCACAGACTGACGCTCTGTATTAGAAATTCGAAGAGTCCGGCGTAAGGTCCATGGACCGCTTTTACAGTTATGACGGACGCCCCTAATATCAGTCCTGTCAGTATTATGAACATGGGTATGGTACGCCGGTACAACATAAACCCCTCTCAGTATTATCAGAGGTTTCCCGTTACAGGAGAAAGCCTTCGAAGAAACCACCGATTGCGAAGAATCTCAGAAGACGAAACAAGGTGGGTCAAGATACCTGGATTGCAGCGCTTCTTGGGAAGAGATGTTTTCGCCCGGTTCGCCCTGCGTTTGTAAAGGTGCTCGCAGGTGATAGCTATTCTAAGAACTATTATGCTCAAAAGCAAGCACGTACTTGCTTCAAATGATCCTTTCGGGATGGCAGTAGCAATTGAACCGGCCGCCTCTTGCAAAGCCGACGACGGTGAGTCGGTACCGCTCACCTAACTCGATACCTTCCGATGTGGCCGCGGAAATAGATGCGATGAGGGGAATGCCAACGAGCAACGGCTTCAGCACCATGTCGGCAGGAAGTCGGCCGGACACGGCAAGCCATGTACGCGAAAAGTCGATTCCTTTGATCATGGCCCCGCCTATGGTCTTGTCTACTGCGTTGTGTCTTCCAATGTCTTCGGCAGAAGCAAGAGCGATCCCTTCCCTCGAAAAAAGGACTGCGCAGTGGGTGCCGCCGCTTCTGACGTACAAGGGCATTCGTGAGAGCTCTTTCATTCCTTTCAGGAGCACATCTGATGAGACCCGAAAATCTGAAGAATTAAGGCTGTTGTGGACGATCAACCGGTCGGCCCCGACGTTCCTCGTCCCCGTGGTTTCGAGCACACCCATGTCGGGATAGGAGCCGCGAAGTGGGGCGGTCCTGACGACGGAGACTCCGCCATCCGTCACAGCAACAGAAACGATGTCTTCGATGCCGTCGACCAAGCCTCGGGTTCTGAGAAAACCGGTGACAAATTCTTCGATTTGGGAGCGCGTGCAGACGGCATGAATGAAATCCCTGTCGTCGAGGCGGATGAGAAGGCGCGATTCACGAATGACCTCATCGTCAAGTTCCTCTACCTTGCCGGAGTAGAAGTAGCGACGAATTTTCCTGGTGAGAAAAAGATCATTCATGAAGTTGACCGGGCCATGACCGCAACCAATCTCGATACAGCAATGCAAGTACCCCCCTTAATGTCTCACGCCCGCTCCCGGCTCCGGCACTCGTAACGGCGGAGCGTGCCGTAGCTGGGCGCTCCGCCGTGACGAGTCGCTAGAGCCCGCAGAGAGCACGGAGCAAATTAGAAGTTCAGAAGGTAAGGGACTGAGAAGTTCGGAAACAACAATGCGGTAATAGACTGATGTCTCTTCTAGCCTTCTTATCTTCTTTATTCTCTGCGTTCCTTGTGCGCTTTGTGTGAGAAACACCTTTTTCTTCGAATTCGCTGTTCGATATTCTGCTGTTCGGTGTGCAGCTTCTACGCAGTTTGCAAAGAGGTCGCAGCCTAAAGGGCCCTCATCCACTCGGGCCTGAGGCCGACTTCCCCCTGGAGTGCCCGGTCGATCAGATCGAGCGCATCCTGCTTGCCTTTTGGAAGCCTTGCCTTGACGGGAAGATAGTTCGAGGCGTGATTGGAGTAAAACAGGCCTCTCGTCAAGTTGGTGTGGCGGATCATCTCCCTCAGTTCGAGAAGAAGGCCTCTCTGATCAGGCAACATGAATGTGCCGTCGGTGAACTCTTCGTAGAGCTGCGTTCCCGGGATCAGCATGACCGTGAGAGCTCCTATGAAATCGGGATCCATGGCGCTCAGCAGTTCACCGGTTGCCCTGGCATGCTGCATGGACTTTTCCCTGCCCGCCAGGCCGAGCAGCACCGTGACGGAAAGCTTGATGCCCGCGTCTTTGACCTTTCTGCCCATTTCGATGCAGGTCTTGGCATCGGAACCTTTGTGGATTTTTTTGCGCAATCCTTCATCGCCGGTCTCAACACCGTAGTAGAGAATTCCGAGCTTGTTCTTGCGCAGCTCAACGAGTTCTTCGTTGGTTTTCATCTTGATGCTCTTGGCGTTGGCGTAAGCCCCGATCCTTTTCACCCACGGGAGGTGCTCGTTAATCCTGTCGATGACCCACATGAGGCGCTTCCGGGGAATGATGAGGGCATCGCCGTCCATGAGGAAGACCTTGTCCTGGCGCTTCATGTACTTGGAGGCAAAAAGGATGTCGTTCAGAATGATCTCGTCATCCTTGATGGTGAATCTCTTGTCCTTGTAAGTCCCGCAAAAGCTGCACTTGTTGTGGCTGCAGCCCAGTGTTACCTGGAGGAGGATGCTGTAGGCTTCACTCGGAGGCCTGATGCACATCCCTTCGTAATGCATGCCTTCATCTTCCATAAATCGTATCTTTCAAGTTGATCCAATGCAGCGTTCGGGCTGTCTTTGGCAATATATTCAAAAATATCGAAGAGATCCTTCTGAGCCATGCTGAACTTTATCATAGTTTTGATATTTGTCAAATCCCGAATTCAGTCTCGGGTTTCTGCGCGCATCTCCAGGACCACGTGGCCCCACCCGCCGCAGGCGTGGCCGACGTCGAAGCAGCCGGTCCTGTTGAACATCACCTCACCGGGGTCCCTGCCATTCATGAGGTTCTCGAAAAAGGCATTGACGATCAACACCAGGTTGGGCATGAGAAAGGAGCAAATCCGCTCCGGCGCATCCCGGGTCAGAAGATTGCCCGAAGAATCGAAAAAGATCTTCTGTCCCTTGACATGCCCGGAATGGCACCCCTTCGACTCAATCACCTCGGCCACAAGTCTATACTTCGAGGCCTTGAGCGCATTCTCGAAAAGCCTCTGGTACTTCGGGTTTTCATCAATGACCCTGAATTCCTCGCCGCTGAGGGCAAGCCTCTTCTGGATGATTCTCGCAAGTCGCTCTTTGTCCATGGGGAACTCCTTTCTCTTTCAACGTCAGGTCTCAATGCGACAATCCAGGAAAACCGGTATTGGCCCTTGAACCCTGACCGTGAATGATATATCTTGTTTCCCTGCCAAAGAGAAGGGGAGATTCGAGCCATGACCGAAGTCTGCAGGGGCGTCTACTACATTCCGGGACAGGACGAGTTTATACCGGATTCTCACGTTTATGTCATAGGGATCCCGGATTCCGGGGATCTTTCCATTATTGACGCAGGCCTCATGGGAAAAGGAAAATACAAGATGGAAGCCATTCGAAAGCTTCGGATTCCCATCGAAGGCATCAGAAGAATTATCATGACCCATACCCACCTCGATCACATCGGCTGCCTGAAGGAAATCATGGAACAAGTTCCCAGCGCGGAACTGTGGGTCCACGAGGTCGAGGCGGAGCCGCTCGAAAAGGGCGACGAGCGGGGGGTTTACGGGATGGACATGTTCCGTACCATGTGCATGTCGCAGTACAACCTGAAGCCCGGGGCGTTCAAGTTCGAAGTGACCAGGAAGCTTAAAGGAGGAGAGCTCCTGGAAATCGGCGGCATGGAATGGGAGGTCCTCCACATCCCCGGGCACTCGGCGGGCAGCGTGGCCCTTTACCAATCGGAGCAGAAAGTCCTCGTGCCTGGAGATACGGTGTATGCGGATTACGCGATCGGCCGCTTCGACCTTCACGGAGCGGATGGATCGGCGCTCAGGCGGTCGCTGATGAGGCTTGCCGAACTGGATGTAGATTTTCTGCTTCCGGGGCACAACCGGATAGTCAAAGGCGTGAAGCAGGACTACATCAGGGACACGGCCGAGCAGTGGGCGCCGTATCTGCAGTAACGAATGACAATTGATGCATTCGTAAAAAGTCTGAAAAACGCCATTTTGTCATTGCGAGCGAAGCGCGGCAATCTCGGAACTGCCCGAATAACCTAGAGATTGCCACGGCGCTCTGCGCCTCGCAATGACGGGCTGGGACTTTTTACGGTGCG
>Ga0209164_1005100_pt1 | contig 11331 bp, 8 predicted proteins | sample MTBNYHSulfiMetaG_FD_187458 | JGI IMG/M metagenome (GOLD analysis project Ga0209164, IMG submission 187458) | Enrichment culture microbial communities from rom New York Harbor, USA that are MTBE-degrading - MTBE-NYH (New York Harbor Sulfidogenic)... | ecosystem: Environmental > Aquatic > Marine >... | reverse complement strand
CCAGATGGTTACCGAATCGTTGCGTGAGTCGTTTTCCGCTATTGAGCAACTGAATGATGCAGCCAGGGGACTCCAGAACCAGGTGTCGCGATTCAAGGTGAGCTGAGCCGGCACAGCCGGGACCCAAGATGTCTCACACAGAGCCACCAAGAGACAGAAAATTTTTTTCTTTTTGCGACGGAAATCTAAGAGATAGGACCCTGACGCCTTTGGCCTGGCGTCTGATGCCTTGTGCCTTCTTAGGAGGTCGAATGTCCAACATATGGTCAAGATTTCAGATGCGTCAATATTCAATATCCACTATTCATTATTCAATATCCAACACTCCATTCCTTGCATGGGGGGTGTTGGCCGCGATCTGTTTCCTGGCAGTGGACGTTGCGCCTTCCTTCTCCGGTCCCAAAGAGCTGACAGTGGCCGTCGGGCTGGCGCTGCCGCCCTATAATATTCCTGAAACCGATTCGGGAATCGAGATGGATATCGTTCGCGAGGCGCTCCGGGATAGGGGTTATGCCATCAAGGCGAAATACGTCCCCTTTGCCCGCGTCAGAAGGGAGCTGATGAATCGCGAGGTGGACGGCGCTCTGACCATCAATCCGGATTCGGGCATCGAGGCCTTCTATTCGGATGAGCATCTCGTGTGCCAGAATGTGATCGTCACCCTGAAGAAGAACGCCTTCCGAGTCCATGAGATGGGCGACCTGAAGGATAGGAGCGTGCTTGCGTTTCAAGACGCCACCCTATACCTGGGTAAGGAGTTCGCTGCAATGGCCGATCAGAATCCAAAATACAAGGAAATCGCCAAGCAGGAGGTCCAGATCAATCTGCTGTACACCAATCGCGTGGACGCCATTGTCCTCGACAAGAACATTTTTTATCATCATCGGAAGCACAATGACATGGTGGACACCTCCCAGGAGATTGATATCTGGCGAATCTTTCCACCGACGACCTTCAGCGTTGCCTTTGTGGATGAAACGGTGAGGGATGATTTTAACGAGGGCCTGAAGCAGTTGCGGGAGTCGGGCCGCTATGATGAGATCGTTAAGAAATACATCACCCCCTAACCTCAACTCGGAACTCGACGGAGCGAGCGTCATGCGCAACTGGAGCATTGTAACCAAGATAGTGGCGGCTGCCTGCGGTATTGTGTGTACACTGGTGCTGTTAGGCGGTTTTGTGCTCATCAGGTTCGAGATCAAGATGGTGTCTACCTTTACCAGACAGATCCTGACGGAATTGAATGAGTTTATTGACGACAGGGCCACACAGGCAAAAACCGATCTGGACCAGCATTTGCAGTTCAACGCCGAGATCCTGAGCGGCGTGGGCGCTACCTATCTATACAATCTCGACCAGGACGGCATGAAGCAGTCCCTGCGCCCTTACATGAATTACCGGGAGATCGTCGCCATCAAGGTGCTGGATGAAAAGGGGAAGCCCTTTGCCGCTGCCTGGAGGGAGCCCGGCGTCGCCATCGGGGAGTCGCTTCCCACCGACCTGAAACTGAACGGGTCGCTCTCGATTTCCGTGGATTGTATGCACAACACAAAAAAAATCGGCAGGTTCCAGGTCTATTACACGGACGCGATATTAAAAGAACGGATCAAAGAACTGAAAATGGATGCCTCGCGAGAGGCGGATTCCTTTGAAAACGCTGTCCGATCAGAACTCAACAGCGGCATTGTCAGTCAGACGATCGGCGTCTTTGTCATCCTTCTCACCCTGGTCGTTTCCCTGATTTTCTTTCTGAGGGCGTTGGTCCTCAGGCCCCTGAAGGCGGTCTCTGAAGTGGCGAGACAGCTTTCCAACTTCAATCTTGCGGTCCGCATCACCGCCACGACCCATGATGAGATCGGCGAACTCCTTCGCGCCATTGACGGCATGGCCGAATCGTTTCGGCGGGTGGTGGGCCAGGTCCAGCGATCCGGGATCCAGGTCACCTCCTCTTCCACCCAACTGGCGGCCACGGCCAAGGAGCAGGAGACGACCATGGCCAACCAGGTGGCTTCCACCAACCGGATGGTGACCTCGGTCGAGCAGATTTCGGAGGTGGCCACACAACTCGTGCAGACCGTAGAGCAGGTGGCGTCCATGTCGCAGGAAACGGCCGGTTTTGCGAGCAAGGGTCAGACCGATCTGGCCCGTATGGAATCCGCCATGCACAACATGGAGACGGCCTCCAGGTCCATATCCGGAAGGCTGGAGACCATCAACGAGAAGGCGGAGAACATCACGAACGTGGTCACCACCATCACCAAGGTCGCGGACCAGACCAATCTCCTTTCCCTGAACGCGGCCATCGAGGCGGAGAAGGCGGGAGAGTATGGAAGGGGATTCAATGTGGTGGCCCGGGAGATACGGAGACTGGCCGACCAGACGGCCGTGGCCACGCTCGATATCGACCAGATGGTCCAGGAGATGCAGTCGGCCGTTTCCGCCGGCGTCATGGAGATGGATAAATTCATCGCGGAGGTCAATCGCAGCGCCGAAGACGTGGGAAGGATCAGCGTTCAGCTGGCCAGGATTATCGAACAGGTCCAGACCCTGTCTCCCAATTTCGAGAACGTCAATGTGGCCATGGTCCAGCAGTCGGATAATGCCCAGAAGATCAATCAATCCATGGCCCATCTGAGCGAAGAAATGAAGGAAACCATGGATTCCCTGCGCGAGACCTATGCGGCCATCGAGCAGTTGAACGAGGCCGCAAGGGGCCTCCAGGATGAGGTGTCCAAGTTCAAGGTAAGCTGACAGGGGGCTTGGCTGATAGCTGATGGCTGATGGTTGATGGTTGATGGTTGATAAGCTCATAAGTGGATCAGCGGCTCTGGGACCCAATCCCGCTTTTCAGCATGCTGACAAAGAACCTTGCGCCTTGCGCCTAACGCCTTGCACCTCAAGAGGTTGACCATGATTCGATGGGTTTTGATCATACTGTTTCTGCTGGGGGGAGCTGCGGTCAGTTCTGCTGAAACCATTACCCTCGGGGCTGAGAATGACTGGATCCCTTATGCCAACCAGGACGGGACCGGGATGTCGAATGAGATGGTCCGTGCGGCCTTCAAGGCGGTGGGCATCGAGGCGATATTCCAGGTGGGACCCTACAATCGACTGTTGAAGGGCGTCCGGGACGGCGGCATATTGGGGGCCTTTAATGTGCCCAAGGAACGCGCCAATGAGGATCTCTATATCTTTGGAAAGACCCCGCTTTTCACGGCATTGTCGGCCTACTATCACAACCGCGACCAGCCGCTGAAGGCCACTCGAAAGGAAGACCTGGCCAACGGAGAAAAGGTGGGCGTGGTATTCGATTACGGGTATGGAGATTTCTTTACAAGCAATGATCGTATCACGAAGATAGAGGTGAGATCGGACCTCTTGAACCTGAAGAAACTGGCCATGGGCCGGATCGATGCCACCATCCTCTATGACAAGACCGCAAAAAGGCTTATCGAGGAAAACGGTCTGACCGATAAGATCGAGAAGGCCTTTGACAGCGAAAAGGCGGACATCTACGTCGCCTTTTCAAAGACCTTCCCAAAGGCCCGCTATTACGCCGACAAGCTGGATGAAGGCCTTGCCATTATCAAGGCCAACGGCGAGTATCAGAAGATACTGGAGGCGTATTGAGCTGATGGCTCATAGCTGATGGCTGATAAGAGGGGGGCTCAATCCCGCTTTTCAGCGGGACTCAACAGCCTGATCCCGCTTTCAGACTTCAACTTCAGCGTACTTGAGCGACATAAAAACCCGGGTGCTTCTTTTGCTGTATGCTGATTGAGAACCTTGCGCCTGACGCCTGACGCCTCGCGCCTCAATCGTCAATCGTCAATCATCAATCCCGAGGGGGCCATGCTGGTACTCATATTCTATCTGGGGGACACCATTTACACCATGAAATGCGACAGGGTCAGAGAGGTGGCCCCCATGGTGAAGCTCAAGCAGGTGCCCCATACCCCGGATTACTTTGCCGGGCTCTTCAATTACCGCGGGGTGGTCGTTCCGGTCATCGACCTGAGGCAATTGATCCAGGGGTATCCGTGCCGAATGCGTCTCAGTACCCGGATCATCCTTGTGGACTATCTCAGAGGGGATAAAACCCCTGCCGTCATCGGGCTTATCGCGGAACGGGTCACCGATGCGGTAAAGAAATCTCAGGATGCGTTTGTATCCCCCGGGCTCAGCATGCAGGACGCCCCCTATCTGGGGGGGTTCATAATGGAAGGGAATGAAATGATTCAGTATATTGACCTGGACCTCCTCCCGGAGACCTTCCGATTCCTCCCCATGCTGGAAGGCGGCCATGATGTCCCCGGCAATGATTGAATCGTTTCTTGAGAAAGCGATCGGCCTATCTGCAAAGGCCATCGGTTCCGAGGTGATTGCCAAGGCGATACGTCTTCGAATGGCCGATCTCGGGTTGCCTGACGTCGGCGCCTATCAGGACTGCCTGATGGCGTCTGAAAAGGAACAGAACGCCCTTATTGAAACAGTGGTCGTTCCGGAGACGTGGTTCTTCCGCAACAAGAAGGCCTTTCGTTTCCTTGCGGATTACGTTACAGGGACCTGGCTCATGGAAAACCCAGGCCGCCGGCTGCGGGTCCTGAGTATCCCCTGTTCTACAGGTGAAGAGGCCTACTCCATTGCCATGTGCCTGATGGACGCCGGCGTTCAAAACGACCGGTTCCACATAGACGGAGTGGACATCAGTGAGGCGGCCCTGGCCAGGGCGAGAACGGCCCTCTATGCCCGGGGGTCTTTCCGAGGCGACGACCTGTCCTTCAGAAGGCGCTATTTTGATCCCGAAGGCGACGACTTCCGCATCCACGACGACATACGCAAGGCGGTCCGGTTCTTCAGGGGGAATGTCCTGGATGACCGGATTCTGGCGGGTCAGGGGCCCTATGACATCATTTTCTGCCGCAATCTGTTGATTTACCTGAGCCCCCGGGCAAAGGAGCGAACCTTAAAGGCCATGGACCGGCTGCTGAGCGATTCGGGTATCCTCTTTCTGGGGCATGCCGAAAGGCAGGTGGCTGTGTTGTGGGGGATGGCGGGAATCCCTGAGTTCGGCGTGTTCGCCTGTCAAAAAGAGCTCTGGAAGAAGGTGAGCCCCCACGACCCGGCGGACCCCTATCCCCGGCCCTGCCGGAGACAGCTTGAAGGGATCGGGAGATGCATTCAGCCGATCCGTTCGGTCGTCTCTCCCCACAGTGTTGGCAAAGCCTCTGATTCCGCTATCTCGAACCCGGACAACAGGGGAGAGGATGCCGCCCATAGGGACCTGTTCGATGAGGCCCGGCGACTGGCCGACAAGGGGTCTCTTTCGTCGGCCCTCGAGCTTTGTCAAAATCTTCTGAAAGACCATCCGATCCATGTTCAGGCCCATTTTCTGATGGGGCTGATATATGAAGCACTGGACAGGGCGGAAAAGGCCGAGGAATCCTTCAACAAGGCCATTTATCTCGACCCGAACCATTCGGAGGCCTTGAATCACCTCTCCTATCTTGTTGAAAACCGTGGCGACAGGTCACAGGCGGCCCACCTGCGAGAGAGGGCACAGAGGGTATTTCGGAAGCAGGCCGAAATCTGAGGGGACGGATTATGGAGAAGCAACAGGAAGAGAGATGCTGGAAACGGATAGGGGTCTGGGCCAAAGACGGCCCCCGCTGTCCCGAGCTTAAGCGGGTCATCCACTGCCGCAACTGCGAGGTGTTTACCCAGGCGGGCCGGAATCTCCTGGAACGGGACCTCCCGGATACATACAAGGATGAATGGGGTCAGGTCCTGCTGGAAAAGAAGAATGAAGAGCCGATTGGGACATTCCCGGTGGTAACATTCAGGATCGAAAACGAATGGCTGGCGTTGCCGGCCCGGTTTTTTGCGGAAATTATAGATATGGTCCCGATCCACACCGTCCCCCACCGAAAAAGGCCGGTATTGAAGGGCGTGGTGAATGTCCACGGCGAGATCCAGTTATGCATATCCCTGGGCCGCCTGATCGAACTGGAGCCGGTTTCCCCGGAGGGCGAAAAAGCGGCAAGGCGTCATGAACGGATGATGGTGGTCAGCAAGGATGGCGATGTATGGGTCTTTCCGGTGAAGGAGATCCATGGGATCCACCACGTCCATCCGGGCCTGTTCCAGAATGTCCCGGCGACGGTGGCCAAGTCCAAGTCTTCGTTTACCAAAAGGATCTTCAAGTGGGAAGACAGGCATGTGGCCCTGTTGGATGACGAACTCCTGTTTTACAGCCTCAAGAGGAGTGTCCAATGACGGATCAGAACGGTCACGTTTCCGATGATCATTCCATCATGGATCTCTTCCGTTCGGAGGTGGAACGTCATGCCGCCACCATCAGCGACGGGCTGCTGGTCCTTGAGAAGAATCCGGCCGATACCGACCGGATAGATGCCATGATACGGGCCGCCCACGCCATCAGGGGAGGGGCGCAGATCGTGGATCTGGACGAGGCCATTGCCCTGTCCCGGGCCTTGGAGGCCTCTTTTATCGCCGCACAGAAGGGGGTGCTCTCCCTGGGACGCAATGCCATCGAGATCCTCCTGAAGGGCGTGGACATGATCATCCAGATTGCCTGTTCGGCCGACGAACCCGAATGGATGACCCGGCATGAGGAAGAGATCGGGGGTCTCATCGCGGCCATGCACGGGATTTCGTCAACGGAAAGGCGTTTGGAGCCCCGGATCCCGCCAGGCGCCCCTGCCGGGACAGAGACAGCAACGTCGCCCGTTTCAGGAGGGGACCCGACGCAGGCAAAGGCATCAGACCCCGGACAATCGTCCGTCATGGCCGACCCGGCCATGTTGGAACTCTTTCGAACAGAGGTTCAGAACTGCGTTGCCATTCTCAACGACGGGCTGCTCGCATTAGAGGATGATCCTGATGCGATGGATTCACTCGATCCACTGATGCGGGCTGCCCACTCCATCAAGGGCGCGGCCCGCATTGTGGGATTTGACGTGGCGGCAGAGGTCTCCCATGCCATGGAGGATTGCCTTTCAGCCGCCGGGAAGGGCGAGGGGGCCTTGGGCCCGGATCAGATCCGGATCCTGCTCAGGGGTGTTGACGTCCTCAACCGGATCACCGAGGCAGCGGACGCAACCGGTTCCCAATCGGCTGACCGCTCACAGGACGAGATTGAAGGGCTGATAACGGCCATACGGGGGATACGGTCCGGGGAGACCCCTCCCCCGCCTCGCGCCCCTTCAAGGGATGCCGCGGCGTTGAGGGATACGCCAACCGGGGAAGGACCGCTCGACATGGTGGATCCCACCATGCTGGATCTCTTCCAGGCAGAGGTGGAAACCCATGTGGCTGTACTGAACGACGGCCTCCTGGCACTGGAGAGCAATCCGGGGGCAACGGATCAATTGGAGGCCCTCATGCGGGCGGCCCACTCCATCAAGGGTGGGGCCCGGGTCCTGGGCCTGGATGTTGCGGTCCGGGCGGCCCATGTCATGGAGGACTGTTTCGTGGCCGCACAGAAAGGGACGGTCTCCTTAGGCTCCGATCAGATCGATATCCTCCTCCGGATCGTGGACATCCTGACCCAGCTTGCCCATTCTCTCAGTGAGGGAGAAACGGACTGGCTGAACCGCCACCGTGAAGAGATCGACCGCCTGGTCGGCGCCATATCGGCCATCATAGATGGAGAAACGGCCATCCCGGTTTCTCCCATCGAAACGCCTTCCCCAAAGGAGGCCCCCCCGCCGGCCAGACACCCGTCTGAACCTGCACCGGCCCGTTCGGAAACGGATGCGGACCTGCCGTCCCCCCTGGAAGGTGCCGAAACCCTGCCCCAGCTGCGTACAACGGAAGATAAGGACCGTACGGTACGCGTCACGGCCGCAAAGATCGAGCGTCTCATGGGCCAGGCCGGAGAGGTGGTCGTGAATGCCCGGTGGCTCCCGGCATTTTCAGAGGCCCTGCTGGAGCTCAAGAGAAATCACGGGGAACTGCTTACGATCCTGGATGGATTGCAGGAGGTCCTCGTTCAGGAGGGAAGCGGCCCGTCGGGCGCATCGGATCTCGTGCTCCAGGCCAGAACAAAGACCAAGGAATGCAGCCGCAAGGTAGGGGAGCGGTTGAATCAGTTCGATCTATTCAACAGTACCTCCGCGGCGCTTTCCGACCGACTTTACCATGAAGTCATTTCAGTGAGGATGCGTCCTTTTTCAGACGGGGTCCAGGGGTTTCCGAGAATGGTGCGCGACGTTGCCCGGGAACTGGGCAAGAAGGTCAGCCTCGAAATCAAGGGAAAATCCACGGAAGTGGACCGGGATATCCTGGAAAAGCTGGATGCCCCCCTCAACCACCTCCTTCGCAACGCCCTGGATCATGGGATCGAACCCCCCGAGGATCGCGTTCGCGCCGGGAAGCCCGAGACCGGCTCCCTGCGCCTGGAGGCCGCTCACCGTTCAGGCATGCTCATGATTACGCTGTCCGATGACGGCCACGGCATCGATCTGGACACCTTGCGACAAAAGATCGTGGAAAAGGGCCTGGCGGGCGAGGACATGGTCGAAAAGATGAGCGATTCGGAACTGATGGATTTTCTCTTCCTTCCCGGATTTTCTACTGCAAAAAATGTGACGGAGATATCGGGTCGGGGCGTGGGCCTCGATGTGGTCCGGAATATGGTGCATGATGTGGGCGGCGTGGTCCGGGCCGTATCCAGGCCCGGAGAGGGAATGACCTTTCATATGGAGCTTCCCCTTACCCTCTCCGTGGTCCGAACCTTTCTGGTGGAGATTGCCGGGGAGCCCTATGCCTTTCCCCTTGCCCGCATCGAGAGGTGTCTCGAACTCCCGAGGTCGGAGATCAGCACGGTCGAGGACCGGCAGTATTTCAGGTTTGACGACAACAATATCGCCCTGGTGGATATCCACAATGTTCTGGAACTGGATGCCCCTCCCGAGCAGCGGGACGCCTTGTTCGTGGTGGTGGTCAGCGACAGATTGAACTTCTACGGTCTTTCCGTGGATCGTTTCCTGGGGGAATACGACCTGGTGGTGCGGCCTCTGGACCCAAGACTGGGGAAGGTCCCGGACCTCAGTTCGGTTGCCGTGATGCTGGATGGATCGCCGGTGCTCATCTTTGACGTGGAGGACCTGGTTCGGTCCATCGACAACCTTCTGACGGGCCGCAGGCTTCGTAAACTGAGCCTTGAGCCAGGAAAGGGGACGACCCGACAAAAAAAGCGGATTCTGGTGGTCGATGATTCGTTCACGGTCCGGGAGATGGAACGTAAACTGCTTGAAAGCAGAGGATATGACGTCGAAACCGCAGTGGACGGGGTGGACGGCTGGAACGCCGTTCGTGTCGGTCATTATGACATGATCGTTTCGGATGTGGATATGCCGAGGATGAACGGCATCGAATTTGTCAAACAGATCAAACAGCACCCCGAACTCAAATCTCTCCCCGTGATCATCGTCTCCTACAAGGACAAGGAAGAGGATCGAATCCTGGGTCTGGACGCAGGCGCCAACTACTACCTCACCAAGAGCAGTTTTGAGGATAACTCCCTCATTCATGCGGCAATGGACCTTATCGGGGAGGCGTGATGGTGCGGATCGGCATTGTCAATGATCTGGCTCTGGTGGTGGATTTCCTGCGACAGATGGTCGCCGGTGTCCCCGGCTATGAGGTGGCCTGGGTGGCCCGGGACGGCGCCGAGGCAGTCAAAAAGTGCGCGGCGGATACGCCGGACCTGGTCCTCATGGACCTGATCATGCCGGTCATGGACGGGGTGGAGGCCACCCGCCGGATCATGGCCGAATCCCCCTGTCCGATCCTGATTGTGACCGCCGCCATGGATGGAAATACCCCCAAGGTCTTTGAGGCAATGGGCCACGGGGCCCTGGATGCCGTCAATACCCCCGTCATGGGAAACGATGCAGCCGCACGGGAGAGCAGGGAGGCATTGCTCAAGCGGATAGAAACCATCAGAAGGCTGAGCGCCCCCTCGGCCCTGTCCCCTCAGGGTCGCAAACGGCCAGTCCCGACAAGGGATCTCCCCCCCCTTGTAGTGATCGGTTCCTCCACGGGCGGCCCCAAGGCGCTGGCGACCGTCCTTTCCGGACTGCCAGGAGACCTCAGTGCCGGAATTGTCGTCGTGCAGCACGTCGGCGGCGAGTTTTCAGAGGGACTGGCCGGTTGGCTGAGCAGCCAGACCCCGCTGAGTGTGCGCCTTGCCACCAGGGGCATCCGCCCCTCCTTTAAGACGGTCTTTCTGGCGGGGAGCAACGATCACCTGATCCTTGGCCCGGATCTCACCCTGACCTATACCAAGGAACCGGACAACATCCCTTTTCGTCCCTCAGTGGACGTATTTTTCAAGAGCGTCGCCGAGCACTGGCCGTTGAAGGGGGTTGCCGTCCTGTTGACCGGCATGGGACGGGACGGCGCCGAAGGGCTGGCCGCCCTCCGCCAGGGCGGCTGGTACACCATCGCCCAGGACGAAGCCACCAGTGTGGTTTACGGGATGCCGAAGGCGGCCAGGGACCTGGGGGCTGCCGTGGATATCCTCCCCATTGACCGTGTGGCCCCGGCTATTCTGAGGTTTCTCGATAAGGGGAGACCGCCCGTGAGGGTCATGAGCTGGGAATGGTGAGCCGGATGCTCGATACTCGATGGTGGAGGGTGGATGAATCGAGGGGAGGATAACTGATAAGCTCATAAGCTGGTAAGCCGGTAAGGGTGTATGCTGGCGGCTGATAAGCGGCCGGGGAGTTCACCCGCTTAACAGCCTAACCGCACAACAGCCCGATTTCGTTTTCAACTTTGGTTACTTTCATCTTTAGTCACTTCAGGCGCTTCCTATGACTGACGACAGGACCGAGCAGACCGTTTCTCTGACCCAGCACCGGATCACCGTCCTTCTGGTGGACGACCAAGCCATGATCGGCGAGGCCGTCCGCCGCATGCTGGCCCCGGAGCAGGATATCGATTTTCATTTCTGCCAGGACCCGACAAAGGCCATCAAGGCGGCCAACCGGATCCATCCGACCGTTATCCTCCAAGACCTGGTCATGCCCGAGATCGACGGACTGACCCTGGTCCGTTACTACAGGGCCAACCCCTCCACCCGGAATGTGCCGTTGATCGTCCTGTCGAGCAAGGAGGAGGCCCTGACCAAGGCGGAGGCCTTTGCCCGGGGGGCCAATGACTACCTGGTCAAGCTGCCGGACCGGCTGGAGATCATCGCCCGGATACGGTATCATTCAAAGGGCTACATCAATCTGCTCCAGAGAAATGAGGCCCAGGCCCAACTGGAAAGGGCCAACCGGCTCATCCGCAAGACCTTCG
>Ga0209164_1005098_pt1 | contig 11336 bp, 7 predicted proteins | sample MTBNYHSulfiMetaG_FD_187458 | JGI IMG/M metagenome (GOLD analysis project Ga0209164, IMG submission 187458) | Enrichment culture microbial communities from rom New York Harbor, USA that are MTBE-degrading - MTBE-NYH (New York Harbor Sulfidogenic)... | ecosystem: Environmental > Aquatic > Marine >... | reverse complement strand
CTGGTGGACCTCCAGGAGAGAGGGCGCATGGTGGGGGTCATCTCCCACGTGCCGGAGCTGAAGGAGAGGATCGACGTCCGCCTGGACGTCCAGTCGGGCAGGGGCGGCAGCACCGCCCGGTTCATCGTGCCCTGGCTTGGCGAGGGCACGTCATGACGGAGAACCTGCACCCGTGAGCGGCCACCCGCCCACCCCTCCGGCCGAGCGCATCTTCCTGGGATGGGACGCTCCCGCCCTTCCCCGGGCGGCGGCGCTGCTGGCGGATCGCTACGCGGGTCCCCGGGAGCTGGACCTCCGGGGCGTGGTGGTGGTGACGCCCGGCGCCAGGGCCGGCCGCCGCCTGGCGGAGCTCCTCCTGGACGAGGGGGAGGCTCGGGGCGTGACCCTCACCCCTCCCCGGATCGTCACCGTCGGACGCCTTCCCGAGCTCCTCTACGTCCCGGAGCTCCCCCTGGCGGACCCCACCGTCCTCCGGCTCGCCTACGCCCAGGCCCTGCAGGGGGTGGGCCCGGAGGCGTTGCACCGCCTCTTCCCCGAGCCTCCCCGGGACTCGGCCGGGTGGGCAGCGCTGGCGGGTGCGGTGTCGGCCCTCCATGGGGAGCTGGGGGCGGAGGGGCTGGACTTCCGGGACGTGGGCCGGACGATCCGGGAGGGCTTCCCGTATGACGACACGGAGCGGTGGGAGACGCTGGCGGTGGTCCGGGAACGATGCCTGGACCTCCTCCGGAGAGGGGGGATGGGGGACCGGGACTCGGAGCGCCGGAAGGCCCTGGAGGAAGGGCGCCTGGCCGGGCCGGGCGACCTCTGGCTGGTCGGTGTCGCGGAGCTCCCCCGGGTGGCGCGCCGGATGGTGGAGGCACTCCCGGGCCCGGTCCGCGCCCTGGTCCACGCCCCGGAGGAGCACCGGGACCTCTTCGACGGGCTGGGGTGCGTGGTGGCGGAGGGATGGGCGGGAGCCCACGTCCCTCTGGACGAGGACAGGGTGCACGTGGTTCAGCGCCCGCCCGACCAGGCCGACGCCGTGGCGGAGGTCCTCCGAGGATTCGGAGGACGCTACCCGGCGGAGGAGATCGTGGTGGGGGTGCCGGACCCGGAGCTGGTCCCCTACGTGGAGCGGGGCCTGGCCATGGTGGAGGTCCCCCACCGGTTCGCCGGAGGCACCCCCCTGGGCGACACGGGGCCCTTCCGCCTCCTGGAGGCCGCGGCCGAGTACCTGGACGGGCGAGGCTTTCCCGCCTTCGCCTCCCTCCTCCGGCACCCCGACCTCCCGGGGCTCCCGGAGAACATCGATCCCCTGACGACTGCCGACGAGTTCCACACCCGGCATCTCCCGGCGTCCGTGGAGGGGCGGCTTCACGGGAAGGATCGGTCCGCCGAGGCCATGCGCGCCCTCCTCCCGGCACTGGAGGACGCCCTCTCCCTGGAGGGACTCCAGGGGAAGAGGCCCCTCTCCCGGTGGATGCCGCTCGTCCTCGACATCCTCCTTCGCGCCTACGGCGGGGCGCCCCTGGAGGCGCGGAACCCATGGGCCCGCCTGGTAGTGGAGTCCAGCACCAGAATCAAGGACACGGCCGGCCAGCTGGCGGGGCTGCCGCGCCTGCTGGATACCGAGATGACGGCCCCGGAGGCCATCCGCTCCCTCCTGGCGGAGCTCCGGGGTGAGGCCATTCCGCCGGAGCCCCGGAGGGAGGCCGTGGAGCTCCTGGGCTGGCTGGAGCTTCCCCTGGACGACGCCCCCGCAGCGGTGGTGGCCGGGTTCAATGACCGTCACCTCCCGGAGGTCCTGGGGGCGGACCCCTTCCTCCCCGGGGCCCTCAGGACCCACCTGGGGCTCCCCGACGACCGGGCCCGGTACGCACGGGACGCCTATCTCCTCTCGGCCCTGCTCCACTCCCGGGAGGAGGTGCACCTGGTGGCCGGCCGCCTCAGCGCCGCCGGGGACCCGTTGCGCCCCAGCCGGCTCCTCTTCGCCGCCCCGGACGAGGTGGTGGCCCGGCGCATCCTCCGCTTCCTGGGAGAGGAGGAGAACGGTGGTAGGCTCCTCCGGAGCCCGGGTGACCGAATGGAAGAAGCCGGGGACACCACCGCTCCCGGCCCCCCGGCCCTGACCGGGAGCCGCTTCCGGTCGCCCCCGGAAAATCCCCTCCGGCGAGAGGGGCCCCTCATGAAGATCAGCGTCACCGACTTCGGAGCCTACCTGGCGGATCCGTACCGATACGCCCTGGAGCGGGTCCTGGAGCTGGGTCCCCTGGACGACGAGGCCCGGGAAATGGACGGCGGGCTCTTCGGGGAGGTGGCCCACGTGGTGCTGGAGCGCTTCGGGAGGTCCGGGGCCGCGTCCTCGGGCGATGCCGAGACGGTGGAGGGAGCCCTTGGCCGGATCCTGGACGAGGTGGTCCTGGAGCGGTTCGGCCACCGGCCCGTACCGGCGGTCCGGATCCAGGCGGAGCACCTGCGGGCACGCCTGGGCGCATTCGCCAAGTGGCAGTCCGACTGGGTGATGGCCGGTTGGAGGGTGGTCTGCGTGGAGCGGTACTCCGGGGAGGGCGTGCCCTTCGACGTGGATGGGGAGACCGTCCTGCTGCGGGGGAAGATCGACCGGATCGACCATCACCCGGAGTCCGGCGCCTGGGCCATCTTCGACTACAAGACGGGGGACGCGGGTCATGATCCCGAGAAGACCCACCGGAGGGGACGGGGCCAGGGCAAGGAGTGGGTCGATCTCCAACTCCCCCTCTACCGGAGGCTCCTGGCCGGGGTCCTGAACGAAGACGGGGCGCCCGTGGTTCCCGTGGCCCAGCAGGCGGGGGTGGGCCTGGGCTACATCGTCCTCCCCCGGGATCTGGCTTCCACGGGCGCCGCCATGGCCGAGTGGGACTCGGACGCCCTCTGCCAGGCTGAGGAGACCGCTCGTGAGGTGATACGGGCGATCCGAACGGGGGTCTTCCCCTACGACCCGGAGACCCGGGGGTACAGGGACGACCCCTTCGACCCACTGCTGGGCCGAAACGAGCTCCCGGTCTTGGAGGAGAGCGGAGAAGACGGAGAGGAGGAGGGGGGAGCATGACGGACCGGCAGCGCCCCCTCCCCAGGGAGATGGTCCTGGCCTCGGCCGGATCCGGCAAGACGTACCACATCTCCAGTCGGGTCATCGGCCTCCTGGCGGAGGGTGAGCGGCCCGACGCCATCCTTGCCTCCACCTTCACCCGGAAAGCCGCCGGCGAGATCCTGGACCGGGTCCTCCTGCGGATGGCGAAGGGAGCCCTGTCCGAGGAGGAAGCCCTGAAGCTGGGCGAGGAGGCATGGCTGGGGGGAGGGGCCCGGCCCCCTCCGGGCTTCATGGACCGGGAGTCGTGCGCCCGGCTCCTGGGGGAGCTGGTCCGGTCCCTCCATCGAGCCAACCTGGGGACCCTGGACAGCTTCTTCATCCGGGTGGCCACCGCCTTCGCCCGGGAGCTGGGGCTTCCCCCGGGGTGGGAGATGGCGGAGGGCCCCCTCCAGGACCGGATGAGGTCCGAGGCCCTGGAGGCCGTGCTGGCCGGCGGGAGCTCGGCGGTCACGGCGGAGCTGGTGCGCCTGTCGGGACGGGGTCAGGTCAGGAGGGGGGTTCACTCGGAGCTCCTGGACAAGGTGGACGCCCTCCTGGAGCTGCTGCGGGAGACGGACCCGGGGGTGCGGGACCCCTGGGAGTCCGGGCTCGGAGGGAGCGGGGCCGCCGACGCCGGCCGCGCCGAGGCCCTCGCCACCGCCCTTCGTTCCGCGGAGGCCCCCGCATCCTCCTCCGGCAAGCCTGACGCCAACTGGGAGAAGGAGATCCTGAGGGTCGCCGCTACGGTAGGCCGCCGGGACTGGAAGGAGCTCTTCGCCAAGGGGCTGGGAAAGAAGATGGTGGAGCCCGGGGAGCTCGTGCCGGCCGGAGGCATCGTCTATTTCCGGAGAAGCCCCGGCCCGGAGCTGGCTAGCCTCCTGGACCAGGCAGCGGAGCTGGCCAGGATGGACCTGGGACGCGAGCTCCGGAGGCAGGGCCGGGCCCTGGGCCGCCTGGCGGACCGATACCGGGAGGAGTTCAGCCGTGTTCAGCAGGCCCGGAGGGGGTTCGGGTTCGGCGACGTCACACACCTGCTGGGCGCGAAGGGACGCCTTGGGGACGCCGACCAGCTCTACTTCCGGCTGGATGCCCGGGTCCGGCACCTTCTCCTGGACGAGTTCCAGGATACCTCCCTCCCCCAGTGGGACGTCCTGGAGCCCCTGGTGGAGGAGCTTCTCTCGGGGAGCGCCACCGAGCGCTCCGCCGTCATGGTGGCCGACCCCAAGCAATCCATCTACGGGTGGCGAGGCGCCAGGCCCAGCCTGGTGAGGCACGTGGGGACCCGGTACCGGCTGACGCCCGACGCGCTCGGGAAGTCCTACCGCTCCGGGCCCGTGATCCTGGATGCCGTCGCCAAGGTCTTCCGGGGCCTTCCCGCCAACCCCGTGGTGGCGGAGCTGGGGGGGGTGGAGACCGCCCAGCGGTGGGTGGAGGACCTCTACCCCCAGGCCGCCCACAACCCTACCCAGCCGGGTTTCGTCCGCCTGGAAGCCGGTCCGGCGGCCGAGGGCAGGAGAAGCCTGCAGCCGGCCGTGCTGGGCTACGCCGCCGAGCTCGTGGGGAAGCTCCACGTCCAGGTGCCCTGGGCCACCGTGGGGGTCCTGGCCAGGACGAACGAGGTGGTGGCCTACCTCATCGCTCGGCTACGGGAGCTGGACGTCCCGGCCAGCGGGGAGGGGGGAACGCCCCTCACCGACGCCGCTCCGGTGAACGCCCTCCTGGCCCTCATCCGGCTGGCGGACCATCCCGGCGACGCCCTGGCGCGCTACCACGTCGCCGCCACCCCCGTGGGGGAGGTGGCGGGCTACGATCGCCACACGGACGACGCGGGTGCCGTTCGCCTGGCCCGCGGGATCCGGGACCGGCTCCTCCGGGACGGGTACGGGGCAACCATGGACCAGTGGGTCCGTAACCTGAGGCCGTCGTGCGACCGAAGGGAGGGAGCGCGCCTCCTCCAGCTCGTGGAGATGGGGTTCCGGTGGGATCCCCGGAGGACGCTCCGCCCCGGCGACTTCGTCCGTTTCGTGGAGAGCCAGCGGGTGGAGGAGCCCTCCGGCGCCAGAATCCGCGTCATGACCATCCACCAGTCCAAGGGGCTCCAGTTCGATGCGGTGGTGCTGCCGGACCTCAACCAGTCCCTGGAGGAGCGGGGCAACCGCACCGGGGTGATCCCCTTCCGGGACGAGGACACGGGCAAGGTCCTGCGGGTCTTCCCCGCCGTGGACAAGGGCACGCGGGCCCTCTTCCCGGAGATCCGGACGGCCCATGAACAGGCCAGGTCGCTCCGCCTCAGGGACGACCTGAGCGCCCTCTACGTGGCCATGACCCGGGCTCGGTACGCCCTCCACCTGGTCGTTCCCTCCGACGGGGAGAAGGGGCCCGGTACCACGAAGAGCGCCGCCCGCCTCCTCCGGGCGGCCCTGGCCGACGGGGAGCCCGCGGACCGGGTCGGGAAGGTCCTCTACCAGGACGGGGACCAGGATTGGCACCTCCACCTCCGGCGGAAGGGCAGGGAAGCCCCCGCTGCAGAGGCGGGCCCCGTTTCTGCCGGCGCCGCCTTCCTCCCCCCGGTTCCGCTCCGGCCCCTGTCCGGGGGGCGGGGCCGGAACCTGCCGAGGCGGAGCCCATCGGAGCTGGAGGGCGGAGACCGCGTCGACCTGGCCTCCCTCCTCCGGACGGACCTGACCGGGGAGGCCCGCCTCAGGGGCACGGTGGTCCACGCCTGGTGCGAGGGCATCGAATGGATGGAGGACGGGATTCCGGGGCAGGAGGCCCTCAGGGCCGCGGCCGCCCGGGTGGCGCCGGGGGTTTCGGCGGCCAGGATCGACGAGTGGATCTCCGAGTTCCGGCGGTGGATGGAAGCCCCTGCCATCCACGGGGCCCTCAGCCGGGAGGGCTATCCCCCCGGCGCCCGAGTGGAACGGGAGCTCCCGTTCCTGCACCGCCAGGGGGAGGGGCTCCTGCAAGGCTACATCGACCGCCTCGTCCTGCTGGAGGAGGAGGGGAGGGTGGTGGAAGCGGAGGTCCTGGACTTCAAGACGGACCTCATGGATGCCTCCGTGGCCAGGGGCCTGGCCGCCAGGGTGGAGCACTACCGCCCCCAGATCGACGCCTACAGGGAGGCGGTGGCGGCACGGTACCGCCTGGACCCGGGGCAGGTCTCGGGAACGCTCCTCTTCCTACGGGTCGGAGTAGCCAGGGTGGTGGGGCCGTGACGCTAGAACCGCGCCATCAACCCCAGGGAGCCGCCCCGCCGGGCAGGCGCACCCTCGAAGCGGTTGAGCATGACGGTGGCTGCCATGCCCCAGGTCCGGGTCAGGAACCTCTGCAGGCCAAGCTGCACGAACCGGGTCTCCCGGACATCTACCGTGGGCCCCGCCCCAAGCACCACCACCTCCTTCCCCAGCCCCCCTGAGATCTCCAGGTACTCCCGGGGGGGATCCAGGTAGAATCTGGCCAGGGCGCTCGCAGAGAGGACCGACTCCCCCGCCAGGGTGCTTAGCGTCACCACCTCCCTCAGGTACCAGTCCGCGACGTATCGGGCGACTCCGACCCCCGCCACCTCCACGTCCCGTTGGGGGAAATCCATCCACCACAGGCTCCCCGACACCTCCCACCCGCTGGCCCATGCCTGGAAGAGCTCGGCCCGCAGGTCCATCCTCGGGAGAACCTCAGCTTCGGGGGCCGCCCGGATCCGCAGGTTGGCGTAGGCCCGGGCCCAGAGATCGGCGTACCCGTCCAGGATGACTCCCCGGTCCCGGACCCCGAAGCGCTCCGCCTGGAAGAGCTCCACCCCCAACGCTCCCCCGGGAAAGTCCCTCACCACCACCCCCCGGAAACCGGACCAATCGGACCACTGGAGGAGGTCGCTGGAAATCAGCTCCCGCTCGTACCATACACCGGCGAACCAGGCCCCCGGCACGGTGTCGGGCTCGACGGGCACCCCCCCCGCCCTTCCCGGCTCCGCTGCCAGGAGAAGAGCCCCGCAGATCCCCCACAGGGTGACGGCCCTTCCGGGGGCCATCGGTCTAGGAGCGGTTGCCGGAGACATCGAACCCCTTTCGTTCCATTCTACCCCACCCCCTCACGCCCCGCAGCTTCGACACGACGCCACGCAGGCGCCAGAACGCGTTGATCTGCCGGTATCCGAGGTTCTCCAGCACGGCGAGCCAGAAGAGGCCCAGGAGGTCCCGGTACCGGGGATACCGCCGGAAGCTCATCTCCTCCAGGCCCACGGCGGCAATGGACAATGCGATTCCGAACACGACGGCCACGGCCAGGAACGCCACCACGTAGGAGGTGGAGGCCCGACCCGTCACCACCGATAGAGCGAACGCTCCGTACCCCAGCCCCTCGATGACGGGCCCCAGCATCTCCAGAAAGAAGAAATACGGAAAGGCCAGCATGCCGATCCGGCCGTAGCGCGGGTTGAAGAGCATCCGGGAGTGCCGGGTGATGGCCTCAATCAGGCCACGCTGCCAGCGATCCCTCTGCCTCCCCAGGATCCTGAGGCTCTCGGGGCATTCGGTCCAGGCCACGGGATCCGGGACGTACACCACCTTGTAGGGGATCTTCCGTTCCCGGCAGTGCCGGTGCAGCCGGACCACCAACTCCATGTCCTCCCCAACCGTGTCGGTGGCGTACCCCCCCACCTCCACCACCACGCCTCGTTGGAACATCCCGAATGCGCCAGAGATGACGAGGGTGGCGTCCAGGGCATCCCACCCCATACGCCCGGCAAAGAAGGCCCTCAGGTACTCCAGCACCTGAAACCGCCCCAGGAGGCTCCGGGGCAAGCCGATCCGCTGCACCACCCCGGAACGGACCGAGCACCCATTGACGATGCGGATGATTCCACCGGCGGCCACCGTCTCGACGTCCTCCACGAAGACCCGGGCGATGCGGGAGAGGGCGTCCGGCTCCAGGAGGGTGTCGGCGTCCATGGCGCAGAAGAGGGGGGTGCGGCAGTAGTTGATGCCCGCGTTGAGGGCATCGGCCTTCCCACCGTTCTCCTTGTCCACCAACCAGAGGTTCGGATGGCGCCGGCTGCGCCAGACGGCCCGGACGGGAGCCGTGGGGATCTCCGCAACGGGGGCCAGAGGAGTCTCCTCCAGCTCGAAGGCCTCGGTCATCCGCTCCAGGGTACCGTCCGTGGAGCCGTCGTTCACGACCAGGACCAGATAGTCGGGGTAGCGCAGCGTGAGGAGGGAACGGGTGGATTCGACGCAGGTGGCCTCCTCGTTGTAAGCCGGAGCCAGGAGCGTGATGGGGGGGGCCCCGGCGGTGGTGAGAGTGTCTTCCACCTCGAAGGAGCTCAGCCGGGCGGCGTGGCGTCGCAGGGCGCCGAAGGCCAGAAGGCTCGTGACCAGGTAGACGCCGTTGAGAGCTACGAAATAGAACAGGACCAGGATGTTGAAGGCTCCGAGGAGGGCCGGGAGGGCGGAGACGAAGTCCATGCCGTCTCAACCCGCCAGGACTTCCCGGGCCAGGGAGGCCCGGGGTCCGTCACCCCGGGCCAGGGCCTGGAGCGTTCCGGTCCCTCCCAGGGCCCCGAGCCCCCGGGCCGCCTCCAGAGCCACCCACGGAGAGGGATCCTCCAGTGCCTCTTCGAGGATGGGCTGGTCTTCGGGGCGCCCCAGCACGCCCAGAGCCCTCATGGCCTGGCTCCTCACCGCGAACTCCGGGGACGCGACGAGGCCCAGGGCTGCCGAACGGTGGATGCCGGTTCCCACCTTGCCCAGGAGTCTGAGGCAGGAAACCAGGAGGTCCCGGTTCGACTCCGTCCTGGCGATTTCCGCAGCGACCTCGGCGGACGCAGGGTCGGAGAGTTGCAGGAGGGCGTCCGCCGCCACCACCCGGACCGCCAGCTCCTGCTCCGGGTTGGCCAGGACCGCCCGGAGGGCCGGAGCGGCATCAGACCCCGTGCGGGCCAGCATCCCGGCCAGGTACGTGCGCCTCCATCCGGCGAACCGCGCCAGGCGACCCAGGACCGGATCCAGGTACTCCAGCCGACCGGTCCGGGTGAGGCTTCGGGCAGCCACCATGGCCACGAGGGGAGATGGATCGTCCAGGGCCGCCAGCACCTCCCCCTCGTAATGAGGGAGCCCCAGCGTACCAAGAACCTGAACGGCCCGGGCCCTCTGGTGCTCTCGCCGGTGCCGCGCCCGCGCAGCGAAGAGAGAGAGATGCGGGCGAGCCAGCTCTCCGAGAGCCAGGCGCTCCCGTCCCCGCAACTGTCGCCAGTAGCGAAGGACGAGCTCCGTGAAGTGGATCTGTTCCCCCGGCGCCACGCTTGCCAGGAGGTCCGCCACACTCGCCTCGTTGGCGAAGACCTCAAGAAGGAGGGGCTTCCACCTCTCCTCCAGCCGACCTAGACGACGAGCTTCGCGGGCGTTCCTGAGGCGAAGGGCCAGAACCAGTACCGCGAACGCCACCGCCAGGAGAAAGAGGAGGAGAACCGTGGCCGCCAGGACGAACAGGGCCCCGGCAGCCGGCTCGGAGGTCGACAGCGGCAACAACCGTGGTCTCTGGCCTAGGCCCGTACGAGCCGTTGGACGCGGGCGGCCAGCTCCATGGGAGAGAATGGCTTCAGCACGTAATCGTCGGCCCCCAGATCAAGCCCCCGGACCACGTCCTCCTCCCGCCCCATGGCCGTAAGCACGATCACGGGCACCGATGCCAGGCGGGGGAGCATCCGGAGCCGCTCCAGGAGCTCGAGCCCGTCCATGCCCGGGAGCTTCACATCCAGGATGATCAGGTCGAAGCGGCTGTCCTGGAGGACGGAATACGCTTCCCACCCGTCCTCGATCCAGACCACCTCGTGCCCCTCCTTGACCAGGCGGTGCTGGACCAGGGCCGCAGAGAGCTGATCATCCTCCACCAGGAGTACCCTGACGCCTCCCCCGGCTCGAGCTTCCCCGGCCCCTGCGTCATGGGGCCGGCTGTCAGAGGGAGGTGAGCTTGGGCCCCGGCCTTCAGAGGAAGCGCTCCGGAGAGCCCTGGCCACCACGGTCCGGGCAAGGTCCGGGACGATGGGCTTCTCCAGGTAGTCGTCGGCTCCGAGGGCCAGGGACTCGGCTCTTCCTTCCGCCGCGGGCAGCGCGGAGCAGACCACCACGGGAATGTCCCCTGTGGCCGGATTCTCCCTGATTTCCAGGAGGAGGTCGCGGCCGTCGGCATCGGGGAGGAAGAGATCCAGCAGAATGAGATCCACGGTGCGCTCCGCCAGGAACCGCTGCATCCCGGTCCGGTCCGAGGCGGTGAGGATGGAGCGCCCCTCCCCGGAGAGAACCCGGGTCAGGAGCTGTACCATGTCGGGATCGTCCTCCACCAGGAGAAACGTCACCTCCCGGGACTTCTCCTGACCCAGGTGGGAGCGGAGGAGATCCAGCAAAGCCGCCCCTTCCCCGGGCAGCCTGTCGGGGGCCACGGCCATGACCTCACCGGCCTTCGCCCGGAGGTCCGCCATGCCGTGCTTCTCGGCGGTATGGCCGACGGACCGGGCAAAACGGCGCAGGGCCTCGGCAGCCCCCGGCTCCCCGTGCCGGAGGTCCCGGACGGCCGACTGGAGGCCCTCCTCCAGGGGCCTGGTCTCGTTCGCAAAGCTCGGCCTGAACTCCGGCATGGCCATCACCAGCCCGCGATGGAGCCCTCAGGGCTCGGGAACGGGAGGAATACGCGGCGGAATATGTGGGTCCGACCCGGCTTCCACCAGGGCAGCGGACCCTACCCGCCACCACCCTCCTCCAGGCAGTTCCGGGCGTACCCCAGGTCCAGGGCCTTGTCGGTGAGGATCACGAAATCGCCGCGGCCCGCATGCTCCTGGGAGTCGAACGTGCGAAAGTCATCGGCAAGCTCCATGGCCACCACCAGCGTCCGGGTCTCCGGGCGATAGTGCCGGATCGCCTCGGGAATCCCGGTGAAGTTCTCCACGTGGAACCCCCCCACCATGTGGAGTACCAGGGCGCCCGGGTTGGCTTCGAGGAAGGTCGTGAGGGAGTAGGCCATGGAGGCGTCCCAGAGGCTCTGGGCGTGGAGCCCGTTCTCCAGGAAGGACGCCATGTGCGTGGCCCTCTCCTGGCCTGCGGTCTCAGCGGGGGGGTGGCCGGGTGGCATGCCGGCCCGGGTGGTGTCCCGCGGGGGCATCCCGGGGGGGCCTCCTACCCGCGGCGGCATGCCCGCCGGGGCAGCCGCCTGTGCCCCTTCGGCTCCCTCCGGCGGCGGGTCGCACTGCTGCTCCATGGGCATC
>Ga0209164_1005097_pt1 | contig 11336 bp, 9 predicted proteins | sample MTBNYHSulfiMetaG_FD_187458 | JGI IMG/M metagenome (GOLD analysis project Ga0209164, IMG submission 187458) | Enrichment culture microbial communities from rom New York Harbor, USA that are MTBE-degrading - MTBE-NYH (New York Harbor Sulfidogenic)... | ecosystem: Environmental > Aquatic > Marine >... | reverse complement strand
GCTCGTGCAGGAGGAGCTGGAACGAACGAACGAGGCTGATGTCGCCCGCCGTATCGGTGTCACCCGGACAACGGTCAACCGATGGGTCCGGGGTCAGCGCGGAGATCGCGTGGACCTCAGTGTGTGTTTGCGGATTATCGCAACACTCGGAGGTGATCTGGTGGAGCTCGCTCGCGAATTGGGGTTTGAGAAGGTGGCTCGCATTTTAGAGCTTAGAGAGGAGAACCAGCAATTGCTGCTCGACATTATGGAGATGATCGAGCGTGGTGGACCTGCCGCTGAAAAGCTGCGCAATGAGGTGGAATTTTTAAAAAAGCTCGAATAGGGGAGCACCTGCGAATGGCTGTTCGACGCGCTCCCGTAGCGCAGGCGCCACATGTGCGCCATGTGCAGGCGAAAGAATACGCCGGTGTATGGTTTCCCGGACAATGCCGCATTTTGGAAGTGCCCGCCACCGTTGATCCGATCGATCCTCCTTTATGGCCGCCAAAAAGTCTCCCGGGTGTTAAGATTTGCGGGCTATGCACGGCTTGCCTCAGGTAAGCTGGTGGATAACCTTTTGGATATCCTTCGGTATGTATTCCAGTGTATTTCGGCCCCTTTGTTGCGGAGCTAAGAGCGCGATTTTATTGGCTGGCGCTGGGTGACACCACGCTTTCACGCCGGCAACACCGGTTCAAATCCGGTTGGGGACGCCAAGAAAATCAGTAGGTTAGCGGGACAGGCTAACCTGATCATAAGCGCGGAAACGGTTGCGGAAACGGTTTCCGACGCCACCACCATCTAGCCCTCTGAGGTAGACACCTTAGAGGGTTTTTTTCTGAACTCCACAACCTTAGCTGAACGATTCAGACCTTCCAAAGCGCTCCTCGTTTCCTCCACGCCAAGGCTCCGCAAGTATCGAGTCGTTGTGTTCGGCGATTTGTGCCGCAGAACCGCCTGAATTATGCTCACGGGTTGGCCTTGCTGATAGAGAATCGACGCGGTAAGATGGCGGATAGCGTGAAGTCCGAAAGCCTTAACTCCAGCTCGTTCGCAGAGTTTCCGCATGAAATGTTGCCGATATTGAAATGGTTGACCGTAGTAACTCTGGCAAAACGGCGTTTCTTCACTGCAAACGAATACATGAACCGTGTTCCTGATTGGTCGGTTTTCTCTCCACCAAGAGAGTTGTGATGCCAGTTCGTCGGTCATCGGTAACCAATCGTATTCGAGACTTCCGTCTTGCCTTTTGCGTGTCCCCAGTCTAGCTCGGCGCTGACCGAAGTCTATATCTGCCCAGGTGAGGCGAAAGATTTCTCCTCGCCTTGCACCAAGGTACAATGCCACTGCCAGAATTACTTTGTCTTGGTCTTCAGCAACCTCCCATACCGCCCAAAAATCCTCTTCAGGTGGAACATACCGCGGATGACGCTCCTCCGGGAACCGGTCAACCAAACAAGGATTGGGTTGTGGCAACCCCAGGTATTTGATGCCCCAATTCCACGCGGCAACGAGATTCTTGCGATCTTTGTTCGCCGCGTAACCCGAACGACCTTCAGCTTGGCTCTGAAGATAGTCAAGAACTTGGCCGGGCTTCAATTGGCCAGGCTCCATCTCCGGGTTGATTGTTTTGAAAAATCGGCGAAACACCGAAGCCTTTTCACTATAAGTCTGTTTGCTGAACTTGGTCTTAGCGTAATGCAGATAACGGTTAGCCCACTCAAGAAGAATCGAGGAGTCGGTGGGGGTCGTCCAGTCTGCCGCGCGCTGTTCTGCTTCCCATTCTAGGAGCTTGTCCGAGAATAGATGACACTAACATTATAATGTAATATGTTAATAAACAATATAAGTTACTTGACAGTTTGCTCGCATATCTATAGGATGGTATCGGTCAAAAATAGAGAGGATGTCAATATGCGAGTTCCGTTCAAGAATGATCCTGCAAGGTTCAATCAGAGGCTGCTGTTTCCTTCGAGCGTGTTCGATTTGTTGCCGAAGGGCCACGAGTGCTTCGTTTACGACGACATTTTCAGGCAGCTCGACATCTCCAGCATCGAGAAAAAGTACAGTTACTTGGGACAGAGAGCCTATGATCCCAGACTGGTCATTGGTATCCTGATTTATGCATATAGCCGTGGGGTGTTCAGTTCTCGCCAGATTGAGCGCAGATGCCGAGAAGATCTGAGTTTTATGTATATATCGCACATGAATTGTCCGAACTTCAGAGTATTGAGTGACTTCAGGAAAGATCATTCGGATTTTCTGAAAGAATGCTTCATCCAGAGTGTGTTGTTGGCCAAGGAACTTGGCATGGTATCGTTTGGTCATGTGAGTCTGGATGGTTCGAAATTCAAGGCCAATACCTCGAAACATAAAGCCATGAGCTACGAGTATCTGAAGCTTCGAGAAGAAGAATTAATCAATCAAATCAATGAATTGATGGGGCAAAGCGAGCATTGTGACGAGACAGAAGACGAGCAACTTCAAGATGCAACCGGCTTTGAGATTCCAGATGAATTGAAAATTAAGCAAAAGCGATTGGAAAAGATACAAGCCGCCAGGGAAGCGTTGGAAACGAGGGAAAAGGAGCTGGAGCCGGGCAAGGAGATAGCCGGGAAGAAGCAGATCAGCTTTGCGGATAAAGAAGCGAAAATCATGGGCAAGAAGGGCCACTATGAGTATGCGTACAATGGCCAGATCAGCGTGGATGAAAAGGCGCAGATCATCGTGGGAGAGCACGTTAGCCAGAATGCCAATGACAAACAGGAAGTGGGACCCGCACTGGAGCAGATCCAGGAGACAATGGGAGAGCTGCCGGAGAAAATGAGCCAGGATAATGGGTATCTGTCCGGAGCCAACCTGGAGAAGTTTGCTGAAGCGGAAGTGGATGCATACGTCGCCACTGGCCGGGAAGACAAGAAGGACGTCAGGCCTCTGGGGGAATGTAACCGGGAGATCAAGAAAGCTGACTTTGACTATGACAATGAGAGAGATTGTTTTACCTGTCCTGGTGGGCACAGCCTGGAACTTAAACGTGAAAGTGGAGACGGCAAGCGGGTATACCAGGCACAACGGCAAGCTTGCGATCAGTGCTCATATAAAGAGCGGTGCTGCAAGTCGCAAAAGGGAGAGCCCCGGACCATCAACACCGATGACAAGGAACCGTTGCGACAGCAAATGAATGAAAAAATGGAGCAGGAAAGCTCAAAAGAGGTCTACAAAAAACGCAAGCAGATCGTTGAGCCAGTCTTTGGTCAGATCAAGAACAGTGGTTTTCGAGGCTTCCTGTTGCGGGGCTTCAGGAAAGTTAGCGCAGAGTTCTCACTGGTCTGCGCTGTACACAACTTCAAAAAGATCGCAACAGCAGTTCTCAGGGGTGAGGTATGCATTGAAACAGGCAAAATGGAGCCTGCAGGAGTATAAAAAGGGGAGTATCCCTTTTTTATACTCCCCCAAACACCAACTTTTTGCTCTGATCTCACAGATTATCAAAATTGGAGAACAGTTAGCCGATTTACATGCTCACAATCGCCGAGAATTAGCTTCTCCCGTCACCCCGGCGCAAATCGGGGTCCAAAAAACAGTATAAGCTCTGGATTCTAGCGTCCGCCGGAATGACGAGAAAGTGCCAGGAGTCAAATTCTCGGACAGGCTCCTAGTGCCTTGGCTTTGGTGCTGCAGATCTTTTGTCGGATCTGACCATTCTTTTGAACTCTGGCCATCCAACGAATTTTCCCACGTTTCTTGATTTTCGTCGCCATGACTCGCCCTCCTTATGGCTTCCGCCACCAGGTTTTCAAAGAACAGAACACGTCCCCGCTCGGAAGGGCGAATCCCACCGAAGAACTTATAATGCTTCCTGACAAAATCAGGGTCAACCCCTAAATATCCGGAAGGTTCTTGAGGTGACAAAGGACGTCCAAGCTCTTCTCTCAGGAGGTCACACATAGCTCTAATTCTCTTCTTACTCTGTTTATGAGTGCAATTCCATCAAATACCAATATGAGCCCCCTCTTCTCGTCTCCACATACGACGACAAACAACGCATTTGGTATCCGGATTTTTATCTCCCTGAGTTTGCAACCTATATCGAATATTTTGGTTTGGCTGGTAGACAGGACTACGACGAAGGGATCAGGAAAAAGGAACTCGCATACGAAAAAATGGGACTGGATGTGATTAAATTCTATCCGAGATTGTTCGCTGAAGACTGGGAGTCATATATCATGAACGAGCTCGAAAAAACTTCTATCCGCCGTTACAGAAACCTCATGGCCAAACCCTACTGGGCAAAGCAAGCAAATTTCGCATATGGAAATCATCACCCAGCTCAGAGAGCTTACTCCAGAAATAGATTTCGGTGCTATTAGGCAATGGTCGTTCTCTTTGGCTGCGAACTTTACAGATTGATGGACTTTTCAACCAGTTGATCCCTGTGCATATTGTTGTAGTCGGCTTTTGTTACACTCTATAAGTAGCTGAAATGCTTACTAAGTAACAAAAATCCATTTTAATATAATTGCATGTTGAAGGCGCATTTTCTGTTATTTATGAGACACTCGGGGTGAATTATGTTATGGGCCTGACAAAGTGGCAGATGTTCGGCAATGTGGCTTACTGTCATTGAGAATCGAACTCTGGCCCCCTTTTTCCCAGAAGGTTTGCACAATCTGCGGCAAGGATTTACGTTACAGCTGCGCTGGAATTTTGTTACAGGCTAAATTTCTGTAAAGATGTGCGAAAGCAGCTTAATGGGATTGGCAGAGTGTCTTCTGCCTCCTATGCAATTTGCTGGACTAATGCTACCGAATAATTGGCAGGACGGGCATCTCACAGGAAAGCCTTGGGCCGAGTATAGATCGCGGCACGTCACCACCTCGACCACCTTTAGCCCAAATATCCGCAAAGATGCCCCGAGAAAACATCTTCTCTTGATCAGTCAGCCAGATAAAGTCAGAAGGTGGCATCTCTCGGACGAGCCTGCAAAGAGCGGTGAATCTTGCATTAGTTTTGGCCAGGAATAGTAAACGAAACCCGTTGAAGGTGGCATCGAAAATCCTCTCATATTTCTTGTAACGGCCGCCACGGAATAAGGTTTGGTAGTTGAGAATCTTCTGCCGCACGTCCTTGGAGTCGCGGTCAGTTCTGGCCATGGTCTCGGTGCCCATATCCACTTCAAGAAAGAAAAGCAGAGTTGTCTTGTTTTCTGATTGAGTGAGACTTATGGAGAAAATTCCGTCCGGGACGAACTGTATAAGCTTATTCTGGTGATCATTCGATGAAACGCAACAAGTAAATGGATCTTCATTATCTCTAACCAGAGAGACACTGTTACTCGGGAAGAGGTATTTTGCGGATAGATTCTGTTTCACTTTTTCAATTTGAAGCAGGTGGATCCGGAACCAGTTCACGAGAAGTTCATGATCAACGCAAATAGACTCTATCTGCCTGTGACCTCGCGTGACATCGTTGCTCGGAAGAAGTCCTGCTTCCGACAAAAAACGCTTTCCTCCCTCAGTCAAAGATATCAGTTCCTCGGGTCGTCCCTTTGCACGTCCGTAACCACGTATTGCCGTTGCAACAAGATTTTTGCTTCTCAAAGCCCGAAGTCGTCTCCTAATAACCTGGCGAGTTCTTCCGCTGAAAGCAGCAATTTGACTTACTGTCAAAATTCCACATTCACCGATAAGACTCAAAATCAGGCGGTCGCTCTTGACAAATGTAGCTCCCATCCTATGATCCTGCGTTGAATAAGGATTAGCAAAAAGCTTTAGCTCTATGTCTGTAAAAGCGGAACTGCGGAGCGTTTCACATTTGGTATTCGATTTTGATTCATTCCAGTGAAAGCGGAAAGGATTCGTTTGGACGAAAATTTACTGCCCTCATTAATTGATCTCCCGTATGGCTTTTTTGCTTTTCATTGGACTGCAAAAAGGACGAATCGATTACTATCAACAATTGCGATAGTAATTTCATTTTGAACATTGCAATAGCCATTTTGCATTTCATGAAGGCCCAGAGGCCGAGGCACGAAACTCGGTCACTGGGCAGCAATTAGAAAAATTTTGATAAGATTTGATTGGTCTTGCAAAAATGTCGGTTCGAGGGAAGACGTCTCAAATAAAATGCTCATCACGCTGTGATGCACTTCCAGTGAGACTCGAACAATTTGTACACTGAGACGTCCACGTTTTATCAGGGTAGATGCCCGTTATTAGTGTTAATCTCAAAGTTCATCGTTTTTCTGGCAGAAAATGAAGCTTCTCATGCCAGGTTAAGGTGTCCGGCAAGATGGGGAATGATGACAAGCTCTTTGAGTTTCAACCCCATCGTGACCACTTGGGTTCCGAACTTTGTAAGATAGTATTTGTACGTGTGGCCGATTTTTCTGATGAGTCCATGAACATGAAGCCGTTTGATTGTGCGGGAGATTTGGGCGCTGGTCTTTTCTGCAAGCTTGCACCTCAGGTGTTTGTTCTGAAAGCCACTAATCGTGTACTCTCCGCTTGCTATGGCTTCGAAGAGGAGCTGATCGTCATCGTTAAAGAGGTTGAAGCCCTTGTACGAACGGTCACTCTTAACAACTGTTCTGGAGATTCTTTCCAGTTTTTTTACTCCGGCGCTTGGATCATCGATGGCCGAGATGAGCTCCATGTATCTGCGATTGGCGGCAACAAGAAGTTGGGCAAGGGCCGGAAGGGAGTAGATTCCCTTCTTCATCTGCGCAAGTTTTTTTGACTCGCTGCCATCGCGATGTTGCACCAAACGGTAGTGCTTGAAGAAGGAGACGTCATTGACGGTGGTCTCGATTCTAAGAATGAGACCGAACTTATCGTACATCTTGATGGAAACCGGACCCATGGTATGTTTGATCCGGGTTCCCTGGATTCGTGTGTTGAAGTTATTGCCCATCTCACCTTCATAGCTCTCGTGAAGCTTTTTCCCAAGGAAGGTTGCGATGTTTTCCGGCTTTACGCTGTGGATGGCGGTGCGGGTGAGATGTCCATATATGGACTGGAGGTCCTGCTGGCGTTTGAACACGATATCTGTTGCATACTCAGTCTGCATGATGCTCCAGTGATAGCGCAGGTCGAATTCTTTGATAATGGGACAGAACCGCTCTGCAAAAAGGTCGAGCCTTGTATGAAGCATGTCCACCTTGAATGAATTGCTGAGGCTCTGAGCCCGGCTGAAATCGGCTATCTCGGAAAAGGCATTGTCCATGAGGCTGTGATGAATACCGGACTTAGCCAGCGATAGCGCCAACCAGCCATGTCCGTTGAAATAGATTTGAAGGCGAAAAGGACACCAGGTCGGGAGGCGTACATAGCCAAGGCCAAGCTCCTCATCGATAAGATAGAAGTAGTAGTGTAAGCACTTGCTATTATCAGGTTTAAGGAAGGTCTTGCGGGTTTGTTTGTCGTGCCATGGCTTGTAGGTCTGACATGGCTCCATAGCCGAGAAGATATGAACGAGCCCGGGGTGATTGCCCCTCTGTTTGAGGATATCCTGTATGCGCTTTTCTTTTCTGAAATTCTTCTTTCGGATGAACTCGATCTCAAGACCATTTTCCGAGGCAACCCGTTCGGCATTCTTGCGTAGCTCATCTCGAAGGGGTTCTGCGAAACGTGGGTAGTCAAAAATGCGGATATTCTTGTAGCTCAAGAAGCCAGCCATCCCTTGAGCATAGCAGAATGTGGGTAGAGTTCCCTGGATCACCACGCGATCAAAACAGGAGAGAACTCCGCGAATCTTATCAGAGTAACGGTCAGTGAGAAGCATCATGGATATCCAACTCCTTCGTATTCTGAGACACTTGGAGTGGATATAGAACAATAGCCGATCATTGGCTATGACCTTTTTGGTTCCGGCTTTGCCGGGTTAGGGTATTCCAGAAATGATCCCACAACCCATTAGTTCTGAGTACGCGCAATGCCCAGAAGCGCATCGACTGATTCTGGATGCCCACATGCACCAGGGAGGTTTGAGCCGCTTGTGAGGAAACTATTCATGGGCGCTTTTGATTTCACCGAACTTGCAGTCAAACTTCTTTAACGGAGACTCTCATAGTTAAGTGCATCCGCAAAACGTCGCAAGTAGCCAATTGGACGCCAAGATTATAACCTAAATTTGGTGATTCGCTCGGATGAGCGGTCACTCATCTAAGGGATACAGAAAATATTAATTTACCATTTTAGGATGAATAATGATGTCATACAATGGAAGCTTTGGGGAGCGCTGCAATCGTTGTTCGAGTGCCATTTTCTCCTTACCGCAAAGCTTGACCCCTTTTTCATAAATGGCATCCATAAGGTTCACAGTGGCACGAATACCTTTCCAGACAAAATTGGCGGTTCTGTTCAAAACAGCGATTGTCGTATCCAACAGGTACCCATTCCATGATTTTTCAAGCCCAGCCCAATAGCGCTCAATCGCATTGTACTTGCTATGATAAGGTGGATAATAGGTGAGCCGGATGGTGAGTTGCGTCATGTCAGCAAACTCAACCATGCGCAACAAGAACTGACTGCGGCGCCCGCTGCACTCCGGTCCATTGTCCATGTTGACAACAAGATTCGTCACGGTTGAAAAATGCTGTTTGTTTTCGTTCCACCAAAGCAGGAGACCATCAACCATAAAATCGCTGGTTTTGTTGCTGTCAGTGTAAAAGACGAAGGCTTTACCAGTCACTGGCTCCAGAATACCGCCAGAGACAAGTTTTTCCTTGGGGCGCATGTCATGATCCCACGCCTTGACGGACTCAAGACCTCGCGACTGGCCACCCCTTGAATATTCGCCAACATGGACAGTCGCTTTCGTATCCATACTGACTCGCAGGGTTGCCGGGTCCGCGTCGGCCATCATGTTCACCTCTCTGACGTTTTCGAAGATCGCATCGGTGTCCGCCGTTTTTTTTGGACCTTCGTCTTTGCAACTGTGCGTAACCGGTAATCGTGGCGCTCCAAAATGTTAGAAATCGTCCTCATGGTCGGCAATCTTTCCTCGGACCATCCCTTCTGCAATAGCGCATTATATACCGCTTTTGCCGTCATGTTCGTGTACAACAGCGTTGTTCGCAGGTGTGATTCTGATTGGCAGTGTGGCTCCATGATTTCACGAATATCAGCCAGCAATTCCGGGTCTTTCTCCTCTGCCCTGGGCTTTTGCCGAGTTGAGAGGTCATGCAAGCACGATAGTCCGGTTCGAAGCTCATTCATGCCCAGTTCGACTGTGGAGCGCCCCCAGCCAAAGACGTCTTCGGCGACACGAGGCTTGCTCTTGAGAAGCGATATTGTTACATCCGCCATTGCTTGCCGCCGCAGGGGCCAGGGGATTAGGTCAACCAAACGTGAAATCAAGGCCACAACCTGTTCGGGAACTCTATTTTGTGCAAGTATCGATGTCTTCATGTGTAACACCTCCTGATTGGTTACATGAATGAAAACATCATAACCGGTAATTTAGTATTTGCCAAGTCCCTAAGTGTCACCTGTCATTCCGAGCGCTAGCGAGGAATCTATTGGGTATAGGTTTCAATTTAGATTCCTCGTCGCCTAAAGGCTCCTCGGAATGACAGCGTGGAGATAATCGCTAAACGTAAGTATGACTCGGTTATCGAGGTCCTATCAAGAATTCGGGGATGCTCCCGCCTAGTATTTCGTTGAACCTTATGAGAGTCTCTCGTCCGCTGAATCCCATTCTAGAAAGACTAATTTGGTAGATTTCCAGCAAATACTTAAAATCTGGATGCTCTGCGCCAAGCGCCCGCAGGCGCTTCAGAGCCAGCCGAAGCAGTGGCTCCGCTTGCTCGTAGTCACTGTTGATAACCAACAATAACGCCAGATTGATCATTTGCTGAACGGTATGAGGATGTTCAGGACCAAGCACACGATCAAGGCCCAGCAAGGCCAGCCGATGCAGCCGCTCCGCTTGCTCGTAATCCCCCTTCTCTTGCAGCACTCCAGCTAGGTTGGCCACAATTTGAAGCGTATCGGGATGCTCCGGTCCAACCACTCGCTGGCTGTTTTCTAGTGCACGGCGATAGAGTGGCTCCGCCTCTCCGTAATTCCCCTTCTGTGTCAGCGTCACAGCTAGGTGATTCATGCTCTTGAGGGTAAGGCGATGCTCCGGTCCAAGCACAAGCATTCGGTCCACCAAGGTGCGCCGAAGCACGAGTTCCGCCTGCTCGTAGTCTCCCTTCATCAATAGCAATACCGCCAAGTTGCTCACACTTTGAAGCGTATCGGGATGCTTCTCTCCGAGAACACGCTCGCGGTTGTCCAGGGCCCGCCGATATAGGAGCTCCGCCTCTCCGTATTCTCCCTTGATCCTAAGCGTTAATGCTAGGTTGTTCACGCTCGAAAGCGTATCGGGATGCTCGCTGCCAAGCACTTGTTCGCGGCCTTCCAGGGCGCGGCGAAGCAGCTGCTTGGCGTCTAGATAACAAGCGTTCTCCTTCAGGAAAGTACCGAGTTCGTGTGACAGCATGGTTTGGTCGGCAAGTTCGGGTTCTTCTTGCAACCAACAACGATAGAAGGCCTTGGTGTATCTTTGTCCCAGGTCAGTCCCCTGAGCGCGCAAAGTGTGCCAGTAGCCTGTGAGTTCCCATTGGGTGCGTTCGTTATAGAGGGCAAGGAAGAGCCGGCGGCCCGTGAGGGCGCCCTCGAGCCGCTCCCACGCCTGCGCTGCGTGGAGCTGCCAGGGCCATTCTTCTGTTTTTCGGGGACTCATTCCCGGCTGTGCCTCAAAATAGTCAGCAACGGCGAGGTGGGCGGCGCGCTGATCGTCCTCCGAGGAGAGCATCTCTCCCTCCACCGCCTGCCGCAGGAAATCGTGGCCGAAGGCGTGAATACTGGAGCGTTGCGCCAGATGGGGCTCCATGGCCAGGAAAAGCGGCCGCCACTCCGGGCGGGACACGGGGTCCCCTTGCGCCGAGAGTATTTCCAGCCATTCGGCTTCGGCCAGGCCCTTGCGGGCGGCCCACAGGGGACGGAGCGTTCGCCCGACCAGGTCGCGACCACCGTCAAAGTCTTCCTGCCAACGACTGATCACCCGGTGAAACAGCTCGTCGGGAGTGTGGGCCTCCAGATAATGGGCTACTCGCTCCGGCAGTTGCTCGAAGCTCCCGAATTGGCGCAGTTCCTCCAGCACGGTGCGGAGAAAAAGAGGGTTGGCCGCGCCGGGGGCATCGGCCACACTTCTGCTCAGGTCGCCGCGCAGGGTCTTGCGGTAACCGCCGAGGAAGGCTTCGATCATTTGGCTGCGTTCGGCGGCATCACAAAGTGGGAGAGCATGCTCGGACCAGCCGCGCTCGCGCAGGGCATCCAGGGCGGGGCCAGGCAGTGCCGAAGCCA
>Ga0209164_1005092_pt1 | contig 11349 bp, 7 predicted proteins | sample MTBNYHSulfiMetaG_FD_187458 | JGI IMG/M metagenome (GOLD analysis project Ga0209164, IMG submission 187458) | Enrichment culture microbial communities from rom New York Harbor, USA that are MTBE-degrading - MTBE-NYH (New York Harbor Sulfidogenic)... | ecosystem: Environmental > Aquatic > Marine >... | reverse complement strand
ACTCACCAACGCCCCGAAAGAGACGATCCATTTCTATGTCCGGGAAGGCCTTATTCCGCGGCCCAGGAAACAGGGAAAAAACGTCGCGGACTACGACCAGAGCTATATCGAGCGCATCCTCCTGATCAAAAAAATCCAGGATCATTTTTTTCTTCCCCTCTCCCTTATCAAGAAGATCATCAAACGGCACGACCGGTCCCCGGAGTTGAAGGCCCTTCTGGACCTGCGCGTCGGGTATTTCAGTCCCCTGGACCAGCTTCTGGAAGAGGACGTGGTTGGGGAAGCGTCCTTCTGCAGCACGACCGGCATGGCGGCCAAGTGGCTCACGCAGTTTGAGGAATGGGGGGTCATCTCATCCACGATCTCCGATGGGAAGAAGGTGTATTCCCAAGACGACGTCATCATGGGGAGGCTGCTGGTGGACCTGGACCGGGCCGGTTTCGGACCCAAGGACGGATTCGACCCATCGGCCTTGAAACAGTACATCGACCTGTTCAGGGAGATCGTGAGGCTGGCCCATGAGAAATTCCTCAACACGCACCTGGACCAGTATACCCCAGAGGAAAACCTGGAGAGGGGCATTCGAGGCCGGGAACTCATGGGGGTCTTTTTTTACCACCTCTACAGGAAACTGGTTGAAGAAGAGGACAGCCGGTTTGGGAATTGGAGATTGAGAAATTCTGGGATTTAGAAATTCTGGAACTGAGGGATTTTCGGCAACCTTAAACCCTACGGAAAGGAGATTCGGGCTATGAAAAAAGGATGGGCGGTTTGGAGCGTCATAGGGGCTGTCTGCCTGGTTCTGACAGCCGGTTTTCCGGCCTGGGCGGCGAATGATGTGATCAAGATCGGTGTTATCGGCCCCATGAATTTCATGCAGGGGAAGGGACACTGGGGCGGGGCGGTGATGGCCATGGAGGAGATCAACGCCAAGGGGGGCGTCCAGGTGGGCGACAAGAAGATGAAAATCGAGCTGATCAAGGCCGATTCCAATGAGTTTTTGAGCATCACGGATGCCACCAATGCCATGGAACTCCTCCTGACCCGCAACAAGGCGGATTTTGTGGTGGGCGGTTTCAGGACCGAGGCGGTCCTGGCCATGCAGGATGTGGCCATGGACAATAAAAAGATCTTTATCGGCTGCGGCGCGGCCCATCCCGAACTGTGCACGCGTGTGGCCAAGGACTATGACCGGTACAAGTACTTCTTTAGGGGTACGCCCTTCAATTCCATGTTTCTGGTCAAGACCTGCTTCATCCAGATGGCGACCGTGGCCGGGATATTGAAGAAGGTCCTCGGCATCCCCAAGATCAAGGTGGCCATCGTGGCAGAAAAGCAGGTGTGGGCGGACCCCATGGTGGCGGCGACCCAGAAGACCCTCCCCAAAATGGGGATGGAGGAGGCCGGGGTCTGGAGACCCTCCCAGACCGCCACGGATGTCACGGCCGAACTCTCGGCCATCGAAAGCTCGGGGGCCCACGTGATCTTCACCATCTTTTCCGCCTCGGTAGGCATTACCTTTGCCCGGCAGGCCGGGGAGCTCAAGATACCGGCGGCCCAGGTGGGGATCAACGTGGAGGCCCAGAAAGAAGGATTCTGGGATGCCACTCAAGGCATGGGCAACTATGTCATGACCATGAACACCTATGCCAGGGATGTTGAATACAATGAACTGACCCGGCCTTTTGTCGACGAATACATCAAGCGGTATAATGAGGTCCCCACCTATAACGCGGATACCTATTCAGCCATCAAATACTCCATCGTTCAGGGCATCGAAAAGGCGGGGACACTCGATTCGGACAAGGTGGTTCAGGCCATCGAGACCGGGGTCCCCCACAAGGTCCCTGCCGGCGTTCACGATTACATCAAAGACGAACAGGGTAAACCGCTGCACGATCTGAGATGGGGCCCCGGCTTCCTGACCAGCCTCGGCGTGCAGTGGCAGGATGGGAAGCTTGTCGGCGTCTGGCCTAACAAGTGGAAGGCTGCGGAAGGTGCCCCTGAAATCACCTATAAAGGGATCGTCCCTTACAAGATCGCGCCCTGGATTATCGAGAAGTACAAGAAGTAGGGTTCAAGGGTTCAGACGTTCAGGGGGTCAGGGGCCGAGAGGTTTAGTCTGTTACGGTTCACCTTCTGACTCCTGGCCCCTGGCCTCTGACCCATGACCGATAACACCTGAAACCCGAAACCTGACACCTGAAACGTTCCTCCACCCCATCGGCACCGGAGGCACCATGTTTCTCGACATCCTGATCACCGGTCTCATCAGCGGCAGCATCTACGCCCTGCTGGCCATCGGCTTCTCTCTGATCTTCGGCGTTGCCCGCATCGTGAATATCGCCCATACGGCCTTTTACATGCTGGCCGCCTACTGCATCTTTTTTGTCGTCCAGAAGGGAGGCTTCCACCCGGTCTGGGGGATGCTGGCCGCCTTTGTCATCGTCACCCTCCTGGGGCTGCTGGCCTACAAACTCTTCATCGATCCCATACGAGAGCACGAGGGCGCGGTCCTGATCGGGACGATCGCCCTTGCCATCGCCATGCAGGAGGTCATGCTTCTGCTCTTTTCAGGCGATTATGTGAGCGTGCCTTCCCTGATCAAGGGGTATTTTGCCGTCTCCGGGGTAAAGGTTTTTTATCAGCAACTCCTCACCTTTGGCATGGTCATTGTCATCCTGATTGCCCTCTGGATCCTCCTCATGAAAACACGGCTCGGGCTCGCCATACGCTCCACGGCCGAGGACAGGGAGGTGGCCAATCTCATGGGCATGAACGACAGCCGGGTGGCCATGACGGCCATGGGGGTATCCGTGGGGCTGGCCGCGATCACCGGGGCGGTCATTGCGCCCCTGACCATCCTCACCCCCTTCATGTGGATGCATCCCCTCATCATGATGATGGCGGTGGTGGTCCTGGGCGGCATGGGGAGCATCAAGGGGAGCTTTGCAGGGGCCTATATCCTCGGGTTTGCAGAGTCCCTGGTGGTCTTCCTGATCCCCCAGGGGGCATTTCTCAAGGGATCGGTCGCCCTCAGCATCATGATCCTGGTTCTTTTGATCCGGCCGGAAGGTCTTTTCGGCATCGCCTTTGAGGAAGAGAGGTAGCGCCATGGGTCTTTTCTGGTTTTATGTGAGAAGAGGATACCGGGTGGTCAGGAATGAGGTCCTGGTTCTCCCCAGCCGGGTCGTTCTTGTCCTGTTCGTCATGACCCTCCTTCTTCTCCCCCTGTTCACCCAGGATGCCTATACCCTCCGGATCCTGATCCTGACCAGCATCTTCGCCATCCTGGCCGCGAGCTGGGACCTCCTTTCCGGATATACCGGCCAGATGAACTTCGGCCACGCCCTCTTCTTCGGGGTGGGGGCCTATACCGCAGCCCTGCTGAACCTTCATGTCCATATCCCGCCCTGGGGAAGCATCCCCTTGGGGGGGCTGGCGGCCGTCCTGGCCGGCCTGGTCATCGGGATCCCCTGCCTCCGGCTCAGGGGCACCTACCTGGCCCTGACCACCCTGGCCTTTCCCATTATCCTGATGGGCATTATTTTTGCCTTGCCGGGCGTCACCGGCGGTGAACTGGGGGTCTCGGGACTGACGCGCCTCTCCCACTCCCGGATCTGGGACTATTATATTGCCGTGGGGCTGATGCTGGTTCTCTGCACCGTCATGTGGAAGATCACGGATTCCAATACGGGGATCATCTTTCACGCCATTCGGGAAGATGAGCTGGCGGTCAGGGCCGCGGGCATCAACACCACCCGCTACAAGCTCATGGCCTTCAGCCTGAGCGGATTCTTCGCCGGCATCTCGGGCGGCCTCTATGCCCACTTTATGCGGATCGCCGGCCCCTCCACCCTGGAGGTCTCCATGTCGTTTACCGTGGTGATCTGGGCCATTTTCGGGGGAATCGTGACCATCTACGGCCCTGTGGGCGCGGTGTTCATCCTCTTTCCCATGCTGGAGTTTTTTCGCTTCTGGCCGGAATACCGCACCCTCATGTTCGCCGGGGTCGTGTTGCTGATCCTCCTGTATATGCCGGAGGGCCTCCTCCCCTGGATTCGCGACAAGATCGAGGTCGAGTGTCCCCGGTGCAAGATACGGAACGTGGCCACACGAAAGACCTGCCGGATCTGCACGGCGTCGCTCGAGTGAGGGCAGTGAAAAATGAAGCGTGAAGAAGGGTCTCGATGCGGATCCGAACCGCGGGGGCTTTCAGCCTCGATCCCATGAGGCCGTCAATATGGCCCGTATCCAGCATCCAGTATCGAGTATTCAGAACCCTGAACCCTGAACATTGAACATCGACCGTCCAACATCGAATATCGAACATCCAATCCCGCAGAAGGCGGAAAACGCTGAACCCTGAACCCCTTAACCTCTGAACCCTGAACCTTGAACCTTCACACGAGGACACCATGGACCCTAAAGAAGCTTATCTATCAAAGCCGTGGCTTAAGTATTATCCAGAAGGCGTACCCGAAGACGTGGACGTTCCCCATGTCTCGGTGCCTGAGCTGTTCGATACGGTGGCCGCAAAATACGGGAGCAAGACTGCCCTGATATTTTATGGGAGCAAGATCAGCTATGCCAGGCTCAAGGACATGATCGATCGCTTTGCCACGGCCCTGCATCGGCTGGGGGTGAAAAAGGGGGACACGGTCGCGCTTTATCTCCTCAACTGCCCCCAGTACGTGGTCGCCTATCTTGCCGCGTTGAAACTGGGGGCCAGGGTTACGCCCATCAGTCCGGTGTACACCAGCCAGGAGGTCCGGCACCAGATCGAGGACAGCGAGGCGTCCACCATGGTCTGCGAGGACATCCTCTACGACAACGTGGCGAAGGCCGATGTGTCCCTTAAGAATGTCATCCTCACCAACATCGGCGACTATCTCCCGGCCATCAAACGCATCTTCGGGAGAAAGGCCCTGGCCAAGGCCTACAAGGGGATGGAGGCCCCCACTGCCGATAGGGCCAGGGCCTCGGGCCTGCACCTCTTTCAGGACCTGGTCAAGGATACCCCGCCCGAACCGCCGCCGGTTGCGATTGATCCTGAAGACATTGCGGCCCTCCCCTACACGGGCGGGACCACGGGGCTTCCCAAGGCGGCCATCCTGACCCACCGCAACATGGTGGCCCTCCAGGCCCAGGTCCTCGCCTTCTGGCCGATCTTCGAGGAGGGGAAAGAGGTGGGGATCGCCTTTCTCCCCTTTTTCCACATCTACGGGCAGGTGGTGGTCATGTTGAGCGGGCTGATCCAGGGGTCCACCCTGGTCCTCTTCACCACGCCGGACCTGGATGAGATCATCTCGGCCATGGAACGGTATGACGCCTCGGCCTTCTATGGGGTACCCACCCTGTTCGAATACCTCAAGGAATACGAAAAGACCGACCGGGTGAACTGGAAGCGGCTGAAGCTCATTGCCTGCGGTGCCGACACCCTGCACGAGTCCACCACCCAAGGGTGGGAGCGAAGGACCGGGGTCAAGATCCTGGAGGGGTACGGCATGACCGAGACTACTGCGGTGAGTCACAGCACCCCCTACAACCGACCCAAGGCGGGCTCCTTCGGCGTTCCCCTCCCCGGGGTTGCCGCGGCCATCGTGGATGTGGAGGGGACGGAGTTCGTTCCCGTGGGCGAGGTGGGAGAGTTGATCCTGAATGGCCCCAACATCATGCAGGGGTATTGGAAGCGGCCCAAGGAGACCGATGAATCGCTCGTTACGATAGAGGGGAAGAAATGGCTCCGGACCGGGGACCTGGTGCGAATGGATGAAGAGGGATATTTTCATTTCTTCGACCGCAAACGGGACCTCATCAAGTACAAGGGATATTCGGTATTCGCCAGACACGTGGAAGAGGTCCTCTACAGCCATCCACAGATCAAGGCGGCCGGGGTGGTGGGCGTCCCCGACCCGGCCGCGGGCCAGATCATCAAGGCCTATGTGGTCCTCCAGAGCGAGGCCAGGGGAAAGGTCTCGGAAGAGGAGATCATGGAATTCTGCAGGCAGAACATGGCCCACTACAAGGTCCCCAAGATCATCGAATTTCGGGGGGAACTCCCCAAGACCGATGTGGGAAAGGTCTCCAGGCGTGAACTGAGAGAAGAGGCCGAGGAAATCTGATATGACGCAACCCTTTCTGGAGGTCCAGTCCCTGCGAAAGGACTTTGGGGGCTTAAGGGCCGTCAACGACGTGAGCTTTTCCATGGGGCGGGATGAGATCCTGGGACTGATCGGTCCCAACGGGGCAGGGAAGACCACCCTCCTGAGACTCATCACGGCCATCCTGCGGCCCGATTCGGGCTCGATCCGCTACAAAGGCGAGGAGATCCTGGGACTTAAGACCTGGGGCATCGTCAACCGGGGCATTGCGTGCACCTTTCAGAACATGCGGCCCTTTCGAAGGCTCCCCATCATCGCCAACGTGATGGTCTCATGCCTTTCCCCTCGCGCCATGAAACGGGGGGAGTGGGTCAAGAAGGTGGAGGCCAAGGCCATGGACGCCCTGGAGTTTGCCGGGATTTCGGACATGGCCCTGGAGAAGGCCTCCACCCTGTCGCAGGGGGACCTCAAGCGCCTGGAGGTGGCCCGGGCCATTGCCACCGAGCCCGAACTCCTTCTATTAGACGAGCCCTTCGGGGGACTCAGCCCTGCGGAGACGGAACTGATGGCCAAGTCGATCCAGAGGCTCAACAAGGGGGGCCGTTTCGGCAGGCTCCACAGCGAAGGACCGGCCATGATCATCGTGGAGCACAAACTGCAACAACTCATGAAGATCGTGAACCGGATCATTGTCCTCAACTTCGGGACCATCATCGCCGACGGGAGGCCCGAGGACGTGGTGACCCATGAAAAGGTGATAGAGGCCTACCTGGGCCAGGAGGAGATGTGACAGTGCTGCTGACGGTTTCTCATCTGACGGTCTGCTACGACAGGGCCATGCTTCTAAACGATATCAGCATGGAGGTGGACACGGGCGAGCTGGTGAGCCTGGTAGGCCCCAATGGGGCCGGCAAATCCACGCTTCTGCGGACCATTACCGGGCTGGTGGCCTGGGAGGCCCGGCTCAAGAAGCGGTCGGCCCAGGGGGACATCACCGTCCAGGGGGAGGTGATCTTCGACGGGGAGCGGATCGACCCGGTGCCGGCCCACCGGATCGTGGAGAGGGGACTGATCCACTGCCCGGAGCGGCGCCGTCCTTTTCGGGAGATGAGCGTAAGGGACAATCTCCTTGCGGGGGCCTATCTTTCCACGGACAAGACGCAACTGGAGGAAAACCTCGGACGGGTCTATGATCTGTTTCCGGTTCTCCAATCCCGCGCAGGCCAGATATCCGGGACCTTGTCCGGGGGCGAGCAGCAGATGCTGGCCATCGGGCGGGCCATGATGTCCAACCCGAGGCTGCTGTGCATTGACGAGCCCTCCACCGGTCTGGCCCCCAAGACACGGGCCGAGGTCTTCGGCAAGATCCGGGAGATCAGCGGGCTCGGCATCACGGTCCTTCTGGTGGAGCAGGAGGTGAGCACGGTCTTCAAGATGGCCTCCAGGAACTATGTCCTCTCCTCGGGCAAGATCATCGCCCAGGGCCACGGAGACGACCTCCTCCAGAACGAGGTGATCCGCAAGACCTATCTCGGTTTGTAGGCCGCGGTGGGATTGAAAATAGGCCTCAAGGTCTCCCACGCCCCGGTCCCTGATCTCATCCACGCGACGTTTGACCTCCGAATAGTCCTGCTCCCACAGGGAAATGGGGGCATCCTCAAACCATTGCCGCCATTTTTGTTCACGCTCCCGCATGGATTCAATTTCTCGAATCAAGGCCTCCTTTGTTTCTTGTCGACGGTCCATTTTATAACCTCAAAACAGCGTCAGAACGATTGATGGACACGGCGCATTGTTGTCCTATTGCTTTTGCAGCACCTGGCGGAGTTTTTCATTCAATGCTTCGAGCGAAAAGGGCTTCTGGATGAATCCCAGGGCCCCAGAATTCAAGATCTCCCGGGCCGGGCCGTCAATGGAGTAGCCGCTGCATACCACGACCTTCAGACCGGGCCTTGCCGCCATGATGAGCGGATACACCTGGATGCCGGTCATGTCCGGGAGCTTGATGTCGAGCAGCGCGAGATCGATGCCGCCCTCAAAGGTCCTGGCCGTATGAACCGCCTCTTTCCCGGTCGCGGCCTTGAGGACGCGATAGCCCAGCCGCTCCAGCATGGCCTGGGCCAGATCCATGACCAGCTCTTCGTCTTCGATGACCAGAACGGTTTTTTCATCCTCGATCGTTTCGACCTCGGGGGTCTTGCCGTCGCTTGCGCCCTGCTCCCTCCTCTCTGCGCTGACGGCCGGCAGGTAGATCCGGACCTGGGTCCCTTTACCCGGCTCCGAGCCCACTTTGATGGCCCCTCCGTGGTTCTTGATAATCCCGTAGACAGCGGACATGCCCAACCCCCGGCCCAGAAAGTGGGTGGTAAAGAAGGGATCGAAGACCCGGTCTTGCGTTTCCTTGTCCATCCCCTTCCCCGTGTCATCGACAGAAAGGCAGACATAAGGACCCGCATCGAGTCCGGGATGGTCTTTGACGAACTGCGCATCCAGGTCCATATTCCGCGCCCATATTCGGATCCGGCCTGGTCCCTCCATGGCCTCGTTGGCGTTGGCAATCAGGGCCGACAGGACCATCTGCATCTGGGTGGCTTCAGCCTTTATGCAAGAGAGGTCCTCAGGCAGATCGGTCTCCACGCAAACGTCGGGCTTGAGGGTATGTTCGATCAGGGGGATTGTCCCCAAGACAAAAGCCGGCAGGGAGAGGACCTGGACCTGGTATTTACCTTCTCTGGCATAGGCCAGCAATTGACGGGTCAGGCGGGCCATGCGGCGGCTTGAAGCCTTCATGTGCTTCAGGGCCTTCATCATCTTGTCGTCCTGACCGTATTCCATCTCGATGAGGTCGAGGTTTCCGATGATCGGGGTCAGGGCGTTGTTGAACTGGTGGGCAATGCCCCCGGCCAGGGTGGCAATGGCCTCTGTCTTCCTCGCTTCCTGGAGTTGCATCTGGAGGCGGTTGGATTCGGTGACATCGCGTATAATCCCCTGGTATCCAACGACCTTCCCCATTTCGCCATGACGATTGACCACATCCATCCTGCAATCCATCTCAAGGCCGTCGGACCGACGCAATCTGGCGGAAAACTCCTGCACGGAACCGCTTTCCTCCATCTCTTTGCGGAATCGCTGCCCGTCATCGGGGTTGACGTAGAGTCGCTGGAAATTCACAGACATCATCTCTTCCTTTGTGTAGCCGAAGAGATCCAGGGCATATGTGTTTGCGTCCACCAGATCGCCCCGGCTGGTGGTGAGAACAATGGCGCTTTTCACCTGTTCAAACAGGGAACGATATCGTTTCTCGCTCTCTCTCAGGGCCTCCTCGTATGCCTTTCTCTCGGTGATGTCCCGGATCGACTCGATGGCGCCCGTCACCTCGCCGTTTCGGGCATAGAGAAGAGACGCCTTGTTCCAAAGGGTGCCGCCGGGTTTAACGAGACAATTGTAGGTCTCGGAAACCAGGGCATCTCCTTCTTTCTTGACATAGTTGTAGGCCGCCTCCGCCTCCTTGTCCCATCGGCTCACCAGGTCGATCAGTATGGGCCGTCTCTTCCCGTAAAAAGGGACGGCATATTCAAAGTCTCCCTTTCCCAGCATATCCTTTGCCCGGATGCCCGTCATCTTTTCAATGGCATGATTCCAGGCCACCACCTTTCCTTCTGTGTCGATTACAAACGTCGCGTCGGGGAGAAAATCGATAATTTGCATCAGGCGCTCCCGTGAAATTTCAAGGCTCTCCTCTGTCTGTTTTCGCCTTGATATGTCGAGCGCAATTTCCAGTCGCACCATGCGTCCATCCGGCCACTTGATGGCCTGATCCCGGATTTCCCACCATCCCCCTGCCTTGGGGTTGTAATGGTCCCAGACAATAGGCCCGGTCGGCTCGCCGGATGCAGCGATCAGACGGTTATTGGTGCAGAACTCACAGGGACCGGATTGTCCATCATGGAATGCCTGCCAACAGAGATCTCCGACCCGGTTGCCGAACAGGTTTTTGACATATTTATTGATAAAGAGGATTTCGTACGTTTCCATGTCCGAGACATATACGGCTGCATCCAGACTGTCCAACAGCAAGAGAAAACGATCCAGGGTTTCCTTCCGATCGCTTATCTGGCATTCCAACTCCCGGTTGATCTGCTTCAATTGATCGTTGGCGTGGCGCAGCTTCAATTCCATCTCCCTCCCGTAGAGAGCGATTTCGACAGATGCCCTAACCTCCTTTTCATCAAAGGGCTTCATCACGTAACCGAAGGGTTCGATATGCTTTGCCCTCTCAATATACTGCGGGTCACCGTATCCGGATACAAATATGATCGGGATATTCTGTTGCGCCTTGATCATGGCGCCCGCGTCTATGCCGTCGGTTTCACCGGGCATCACCACATCCATGAGGATGAGATCCGGTCTCAAATCCCGGGCCAGTTCAATCGCCTCTCTTCCGGATTCGGCCTGCCCAACCACCTCATAGCCCAGACCGGTGAGCATCTCTTTGATTTGAAGCCGAGTAAGCCGTTCATCGTCAGCGATCAGAATCCGTACCATGGTTTTTCTCCCCTGTCTTAAACGCGGTCTCGGTCCCCGGATGGCTACCCTGATCGGGTCTTAAAAAAACTATGATTCACCCTATGTTCCTCCCGCACGCTTCTCAAATGCAGCACGCCGTGCCGGGCCACCCGGCGGCCCATCTTAATGCCGCGACCCTGAATTGCCTTGGTCGGATTTCTGTGATATCATGGGCCGAAAAAGTCACCACAGCCTGGTCGATGGGAATGAGGGTTACGGATGATTTGAATTCGGTCGGCATGGAATGGACCTCTTTGACAGATAGACTGGTGGGATAGAAAATATGCCACTTTGCATCCCGTTGTCAAGAAAGAGCGAAGGCTCTCTATCCCCAGCGTGGGCGCGTGGGAACCTTTGAGCGTAACCTTTTCTTTCGCAATGTATCTGTGGTAGGTGATGTCCTGACCTATCTCGGTTGGCGGCGGGGGTTGCGGCTCCTGAGCCGTGGCTGTGGATAAGGTCGGACATGGAGAGGCCGGAAAAGGTCCAGTTCGGATCGTTCCGGGGCTTCCCAGGGCAATCGCATGAAATCATGGTACGGCGAAGCCGAGAAGTTCTTTGATATATTCCAAGTCCCAGCCAGCGCGCTTACGGCTGGCTTTAACGCCGATTTTCCGACGGGGATCTTGCTTGATCAGGCTAATGGCCAGACGACGAAGGATTGCGAGGTTTGCCGGTG
>Ga0209164_1005090_pt1 | contig 11350 bp, 12 predicted proteins | sample MTBNYHSulfiMetaG_FD_187458 | JGI IMG/M metagenome (GOLD analysis project Ga0209164, IMG submission 187458) | Enrichment culture microbial communities from rom New York Harbor, USA that are MTBE-degrading - MTBE-NYH (New York Harbor Sulfidogenic)... | ecosystem: Environmental > Aquatic > Marine >... | reverse complement strand
CACGGCCAACAACGCCAAAGCGTTTCTGGAGACGGTGCAAGAGCGTTTGCCCTTCCCACTCAAAGCGGTGCAGGTGGATGGGGGCAGCGAGTTCATGGCAGAGTTTGAACAGGCCTGTCAGGAAAAGAACATCCGTTTGTTTGTGCTGCCGCCGCGCTCACCCAAACTGAATGGCTGTGTGGAGCGTGCCCAACGCACCCATACCGAGGAGTTCTACCAAGTGTACGCGGATGATTGGGAGATGCCGGTGATGAACCAGGTGCTGCAGGAATGGGAAAGGATCTACAACGAGGTCAGGCCGCATCGGTCACTGGACAATCTAACCCCTAAAGAGTATATTCAAACTAATTACCCTCAGTGTTGGCCCCAAGTGTCTCATATGTATTGAACCCATACAAATGATTGTATTTTTTCCGGCAATTTTGTATAATCTGTTTAGCCTTCCATGCCGCCGCGATCATAGGTTGGAAGGTTAGCAGCCGACAAGGAGAGCCCTCCGTTCACTTGTCGGTTGCGTTTTTTTACTTCTTCAATATTTTTACTGAATCAACAACTGCCAGAATTACACCTATTCCTATGAGAATGTAATTTGCTGCTTGATTTCCGATGTTCATGATGATTCCAAGGACAACCAATGCTGCCCCGATGGATATATTTGATTGGGGAATAAATGTGCGCCTTTTTCCCTGTGAACTCAAGGCCTGGTGAGCTCTCAAGCGTTCGGATCTTGTCATGTAATAGAGCACAATGACAATGATGCCAGCAATGACAGAAACAATCACAAAAGGTAGATCCATTGGCTTCTCCGTATGAAATTAATGATGATTTAAGATTATTCTTTAGTTATTTGTTTTTTGGATGATTGATACAAGGTGATTTGCATGCCATCCGGCGCCTGAATACGTGCATTCAAATCTCCCCAGGGAGTTTGAATTGGCTCATGAACAAGCACAGCACCATGTTCTATCGCATTTTTTAAGAGATTCCTCTAAGACTTCGACATCAAAAGCCAATCTGACCGGACCGCTGATCCGTCTTTCGGTCTCAATATGATCAACTCTTGCAGCATATCCCTCGTCAAATATTTCCAGCCCTGCAGTTCCTGCCCACAACAGCTGCCCATTTCCGTCATTCTGCCATTTTTCGCCATACTTCAACCCTAACCCATTTTGGTAAAAATCGACGGCAGCTTCGAAATTCTCAACTGTTAATGCGATCCTCATTTCTGGCATTGTAAATCTTTCTTCTGTAATTAAATCTATTATATTTCATCCAATTATCCATGGTTTATAGGAATAAAAAAAGCTCCGAGAGGAGCTTTTAGGCTGGGGGCAAAGGATTCGAACCTCTATAAACAGATTCAGAGTCTGCTGTCCTGCCGTTAGACGAGCCCCCAATTGGGTGCGCGGATTATTTTATCACGCTTGGTTATTTTTTCAAGTTAATAGGGATCTTGCAGCAGAAATCCTTTCCAGTGTTTTATCCCGCCCAAGCACAGCCATGCTCTCAAACAATGGCGGTGTCACACGCTGGCCTGAAATCGCTTCCCGCAAAAAACCATAGAAATCCTTTGGGGAGAGGTCTCTTTTTTCCATATACTCTTTCAATGGTACTTCTAAAGAAGTAACATTCCATCCCGCGATGCTCTCTAGGAGATGGAAAGTATCATCAGCAATCTCATATACTTCGGATTTGGATTTTTCCGGAATGCTAAGAGACTCTTTGTTGATTTCAATCTTTTCCTTGAAAATGAACGCGCAGAAATCGACTGCATCGTCCAATGTCACCAGACGCTCATTGATCACAGGCGCCAACTGGGAAAGCTTTTCCAGGTCCGCATGAATACCTTCTTTCTCGAAAAATGGTTTTACAACTTCAGCGAGTTCAAGATCTGGTAAGGCTTTAATATGAAGTTTGTTGAAATGATCCAATTTCGAAAAATTGATGGCAGCAGGAGAGGGATTTAATTTTTCCAGTGAAAATTTTTCGATCAGATCCTGCATGGTGAAATATTCCGTATGGTCATCGAAGGACCAGCCCATCAACGCGATCCAGTTGTTCACCGCGCTGGGGAGATAACCCAATTCTTTCAAGTCCTTGATAAAAATGGAATACCCATCCTGGTTGAGCTGAGCCGCTTCACGTTTGCTCATTTTCCCTTTCCCGCTGGGTTTGAGAAAAACTGAAAGATGCACCCAGACAGGTTCTTCCCATCCGAACGCCTGCCATATCAGTGAATGCAGCGGAGAAGTAGGCAGCCATTCCGAACCGCGGATAACATGTGTGATTTTCATTAAATAATCATCCACAATGGCAGCCAGATGATAAAGCGCCCATCCATCTGACTTAATAAGGATAAAATCGTCAAGATTCTTATTCTCAAATTCAATCTCACCGCGCAATAGATCTTTGACGATTGTTGTCCCTTCTTTTGGTGATTTGAAGCGAATGACATAACTTTCACCGGCGTCCATTCGTTGTTTTGCTTCTTGTTTTGTTAGTTTCCGGCAAAGGCCATCATAATGGGGCAGTAATTTCTGATATTGTTTTTCCTGGCGTACCTGGGTTAACCGTTCTGGAGAACAGAAACAGGGGTACGCTTTATCCATCCCAATGAGTTCATTTGCGTACATAAGGTATATCTCTTTTCGCTCTGATTGGCGGTAAGGTCCATAAGGTCCGCCCAAATCCGGTCCTTCATCATAATGAATTCCCAGCCATTTGAGCGACTCCACCAATTCCTGTTCAGCGCCTTCAACCAGGCGTTTGCGGTCAGTGTCCTCTATGCGTAGGATGAACTGACCACCGGTCTGTTGGGCGATCAGGTAATCAAATAGCGCTGTGCGGGCTGAACCCAAATGTACATGGCCGGTCGGTGAGGGGGCAAAACGCACTCGATAAGGTTTGTCTTTTATCATGAATTTCCGTTTCTAAGCTAGATTTCCCCTTCGGAGATTGACACTTTCCACCAACCCAATGCCCATTACAGAACTTAGCAGTGAAGACCCACCGTAACTCATAAAAGGTAATGGCAGCCCTGAAACCGGAAGAACGTTCAAGTTAACTCCTATGTTGACCGCCGCTTGAAAGAACAACATGGTGGCGTAGCTGTAGGCAATGAGTGAGCCGTACAGATCGCTGGCATTTCGACCAGCTTGAATGCATCGCCAAATAATGAAAACCAGCAGACCCATTACAAGAGTCGTACCAACAAAACCAAATTCTTCAGCCATAGCCGAAAAAATGAAGTCTGTATGCCGAACCTTCAAGAATCGGAGCTGTACTTGCGTTCCTTGCCCGTATCCCTGACCGAACCACCCGCCGGAACCGATGGAGATCAGGGCTTGTTCTACGTTGTATGTCTCGCCATAGCTGGCCTCGGGATCAGGAAACAGGAAATTGATCACCCTGGCTTGCTGGTAATCCGCCAAAAAAGGAAAAGCGATAGCAACTAGGACCAATCCGGCAATTCCCATGATAAATAGGTACTTAACGGGTAGTCCGCAGATCCACAGAAGTGCAAACCAGATTACAAAGATCACGATGGAAGTGCTTAGGTTGGGCTGTAGAAGTATCCAAATTACTACACCGAATGTCAGCAGGAAGCTTTGTAATACCCAGCGAAGGTCATGCGGCTTGTCGTTGTTTCGCGCGAAATAATCCGCCAGTACCATGATCATTAAGATCTTTACAATTTCGGAAGGCTGGATCAGGATCACGCCGGTATCCAGCCATCGGGCTGATCCATAACGTGCCTGGCCATAAACATATATGATCAGTAGAGAAATGATTGCGAATATATACATGAATCTCGCTAACGATCCCCAATAATGGTAGTCGATTGCCGCCATCGCCAACATAAGTACCACACCTAGTGCCAAAAATATTGGCTGTCTGGATACGGATTCTGCTAACACCTCGTTTCCAGCAATGGCTGATTGGATCATCATAATGCCAAAAATGCTCAAAAAAAGAGCGGCGCCAAAGAGCCAGAAATCAAAATTTCGCCAAATTTCTCTTCTCATAACAAATTAATATTAACCTATTCGTTTCCGGTCATGAGGTTTAAGTGGGATATCTGCGATCAGGCGCTGTTCCCTACCTTCGTGCATTATTGTGATCTTTATTGAACCTGGTTCAATTGCCACATGGTGAGAGATTGCACTTAAGAGATCATCCTTTAACTTTTCCATCACATCCGGATTGATATCCGTTCGATCATGGATGAGAACAAGTTTAAGGCGTTCTTTGGCAGCATCTGCGCTTGAAGCCTTGCCTGTGATTTTGGATAGCCAGTCTGCCATTTTATTCTCCTCCAGTTCTAAACACTTTGCTCAAGCGGTGGAAGATGTCGTCCTTATACTCAAGATTCATCATAGGCACTTCATCACCCATGAATCGACGGGCAATGTTTCTGAATGCCTCCCCGGCTTTTGATTTCTCATCAAGAGCAACTGGTTTTCCCAAGTTCGTGCTGACTATCACATGTTCGTCTTCTGGTATAACACCAATTAATTTGATCGCTAATAATTCAAGCACATCATCCGCATTCATCATGTCGCCGCGCTGGATCATTTGTGGATTGACGCGGTTAATAATGAGTTTTGCTGGGCCTTTTTGCTCAGCTTCGATAATTCCTATGATTCGGTCCGCGTCGCGCACGGCTGATACATCCGGATTGGTTACCACGATGACTTCATCCGCAGGTGCAATTGCATTGCGAAATCCACGTTCGATCCCTGCAGGTGAATCAATGATGATCCAGTCCATCTCATCCCGAAGATCATTGGCTAATTTGATCATATCGGTGGGTGAAACTGCATTTTTATCCCGGGTTTGAGCCGCTGGGATAAGATAAAGTTCTTCAAACCGTTTGTCCCGAATCATCGCCTGCCGTATACGGCAGCGTTCTTCAACCACATCGACCAAATCATACACGATTCTGTTTTCAAGACCCAAAACCACATCCAGATTGCGCAAGCCGATATCGCCATCAATACATGTTACCTTTTGTCCCATCGATGCGAGAGACACGGCAAGATTAGCGGTGGCAGTTGTTTTTCCCACACCTCCCTTACCGGATGTGATCGTTATTGTTTTCGCGGTCATCCACTCCTCTGATAATTAACTTTCGAATTTATTTTTGTGGTCTATTTTAATAGGTTCTGATCATCCCAATTAGAAACTCGAATTTCTCCGGCAAATAAATTTGCTTTTTGAGCGTGATTTCTACTTTTTTGTATTTTAATTTTTAATTTAGGATACTCTTTTACTATATTGGCTATGCGCAGTTGAGCAGGATAAAAATCAAGGGCACAAATGACTTCATTTTCAGATCCTTCAATTCCCGCATATGCACTTCCTCGTAGTTTTCCCCATATATAGATCGAGCCGCTTGCCAAAATTTCAGCGCCAGGGTTTACATCACCCTCAACCAACACATGACCGGGATATTTAATTGATGCTCCAGATCGCAGTGTTTTTCGTATCAAAATGGCGTTTTCCCCACCCGCCAGCATGTTTCTCACTGTGCTGTCCTTCTCGCGCAATATAGTTTGATGAGTGGATAACCCCAGAGTTTCAGCAACCGAATCTGTCACATTAGACTTACTGATCACTGCAAATAAGTGGACGCCGCGATCAGAAAGCATATCCCTCATAGCGCCCATTTCGGCAGCGCGCACAATTCGCTCGTCTACATCCACCGCGATTTTCGCGCCCTGGAAGAATTCCAACCGCTCTTCGATCTGTTCGAGAAGGTTTGCCTGGACTTCATTCCAACTGCCATCGCCAAGCTTAATCAGCAACCCTTCTTTAAACCCCTTAATTGGAAATCTGGTTCCCGGCACTTGCTCTCTCCTTATTCCTCAACCTCATCAACAGTGACTAGCGGAGCAACATATTCCGGTTCTCCGGAATCAATTGCACGTAATTCAAAAAAGGCCTCAAGCACTTTTCTTGCGATGGGTCCGGCGACAGAAGCGCCTTCTTGCCCGTTATACACGAAAACGGCAACAGCAATTTCAGGGTCTTCATAGGGACCATAAGCAAGCACCCAGGCATGAGAAGGCCAGTTTCCCGGTATGCAAAGGTTTCTGGCTTGAGCGACATTATCGCAATATTCGGCAGTTCCAGTCTTGGCGGCGATCTGAATTTCTCTCCCGTTGATGACAAAATCCCGAAAATATCTCTCAAGAGTTCCCTCTACTATCGTCATTCGCATGCCCTGCTGAGTTAGGTCAATGATCCAATCCTCGACGACTTTCTTGTCCTCGGTTGAGATACCAAACTCGTTAAAAACCGTGATCATTGGGTCGGTCGTAATATCCCATTTAACTGTCGGTGAAAATGGTTGAATAACGTTGCCTTCATTATCCAGAACTTCATAAACCAGGGTGGGCTGCATATAGACACCGTCATTAGCAATAATAGCCGCTGAAACAGCCGCCTGGAGAGGGGTTGAAAGGACATAACCTTGGCCCATAGCTGCATTATATGTATCTCCTACTGACCAGTTCTCACTTAAATTGATTCGTTTCCAGGCGGACGTAGGGATCAAACCATCTTGTTCGCCAGGCAATTCTATTCCCGTGACTTGACCGTATCCTAATGCTTTGGCATATTCAGCCAATCGGTCGACTCCGAGTCCTTCCGGTACTTCTCCTGGAAAACCTCCACCCACTTTGTAGAAATATACGTTGCATGATAAGGCTATCGCTCTGGTATAGTTGACTAATCCGTGGCCATTTTTGTCATAACAAACATAATCACGCGGTGTACCCGGATCATTCGGCGCGTATTTCTCAAGAACTGTGATTTTCCCAGGATCTTCCAGACTCTTCGAAGGCTGTATGACGTTTTCATTCAGGGCGCCGATGGCGGTGGATAGTTTAAAAATAGAACCCGGCGGGTGTTCGGCGCTGATGGCGTGGTTGAATAAAGGCCTAAGTGGATCGTTGCTAAGTTGTTCGTAATAGTAAGCTGGAATGAATCTTGCCATGCGGTTGTTTTCAAATGTTGGGAAAGAGACCAGGGCCAGAATTTCTCCGGTCTTTGGATTGATTGCAACCACAGCGCCGTTAGAGTATCGAATTTCATTAAAATAACGGTTCCATAACTCCAAATCTCCAACAAATGCCGCTTTTGCAGCAGCCTGAAGACGGGTGTCTATTGTCAATTTGATATTGCTGCCCGGCACTGGATCAACAGGCGGCTGCAAATCTCGAAGTTCTTTTCCTGCGACATCAACCTCTACGATCCTTTCACCATTTCGTCCGGCTAATTGATCATTGAGGGAAGCTTCCACTCCCGCATACCCCACTTTATCTCGGTTGGGCACAAAACCCAATTGCCGGTATTCTTCCTCAAGAATAGCAGGGATGGGACCAAGAAAACCCACGATTTCTGAAGTCATTGATCCGGTTGGGTAATCCCGGATGGGTGATATTTCGATCTCTACACCGGGCAAGCTGCCGGACTTTTCGCGGATAATCATGGCTGTTTCTTCACTCACGTCACAAGCCAGGCGAACCGGGGTATAAGGCGCATTGGTATCCGCGATGATCACCACTTCGTTGATTCCGAAATCAGTAAAGCAAGGAGTAAAGAGTTTCACCGTATCCTCATTCAAAACCCCATTGGAAACCGGTATTCCCAGTAAAGGGGATAATTCGCGATAAACGGCTTCAACTGCTCCGGGAAGTGGTTCTTCAGTAGGATCACCGGGTAAATTTGCCGGTGTGATTGTCACATTATAAGAAGCCAGGTTCCTTGCCAGCACGACGCCATTTCGGTCATAGATAATGCCGCGTTCGGTCTGAATGCTGATCTCAGTGGTTCGGTTATCGTCCGCTTGCGCTGAATAGGTTTCACCTTCAATGATTTGAAGGTTAAATAGTCTCAGCACATAATAACCAAAAATTAAAACAATCAGCACATAAATTACCCAAATGCGCCATTCATCCAATTTTGATGTCTTTTCGTTATTAAGCATACAATTCTTCCGGTGTAACCCATTTCCAAATATCGCTAATAATGACATAGACCGGAAACAGGAAGAAAAAATTCAGGAGCAAACTTGGCAGCGTCACGTTACTCACGCTTTGAGCAAAATCTAACGGAATTCCGGATAACTGAAGAAGAATAATATAGAGAAAATGCTGGAATATTGTACCTGAAATGGTTGTGATGATGAGAGCCAATATTGGCGCCTGCCATAAACGTTTGGAAATGAGCCGCGCAACTAAAGCAGTGAAAATATAGGGTACAACAGGTGAAAAGGAAGGCATCGCTGATGCTGCAGAGACCATTAATCCGCCAATCAATGCCCATACTATGGAATTACTGTTTTTCTCACGGATACCCCAAGCTGCTGTTGCCAACAAAATCAAATCAGCAGAACCATTGAGAAAATTGATCCGGCTGATGGCTGTCATTTGGAAAACAGATAACACCAGCATTACGGGGATTGAAATTAAATTGCTTAACATCTAACTGCCTAAGGTCCTGGTGTCGGAATTAGAGGCGTTATATTGACCTCTCTAAAATTGGTGATCACAAGAACCGCTCGTGTCGAATTGAAGTCAACAACCGGCTGTACCGAAGCGGATTGAAAAAGCTGGTTTTCAGTTCGCGTGATCTCAAGCACTTGCCCAACAAGCACATCAGAAGGGAAATTTCCTCCCAGGCCAGAAGTAAGCAGTATTTCGCCAGCTGATAAGTTTACATTTTGAGCCACCATTCCCAGGGTTACTTCGCCGGTGACTGATCCGCTGATTTGACCTTCCGAATTTTGGTTTTGCAGTCGGACATTGACAACAGAACCCGGATCGGTGATCAACTGCACGCGGGCTGCGCTGGCAGTTACCGCATCAATCCGACCCACCAGGCCTTGTTCAGTTACAACCGGCATACCATGCTGAATACCGTCATCTGTTCCATGGTCGATTATCACGTAATGCAGAAATGGGCTTGGATCGCGCCCGATCACAGCCGCGGCGATATATTTATCCTGGGGTCGAGCCCTGGCAAAATCGAGTAGCGAATACAATACATCTGCTTCCTGTAGTTGCTCCTGCAGCTGGATGACCTGGGTTTGCAAGCTGGATACCTCGCTTTCCAATTGGGCATTTCGTGCCAACAGATCTGTTATGTCTCTGGGCAAGGTGAAAAAATCATACACTGCCATAAATCGCTCGGAAAGCCATCTCTGAGTGGAAATGAAAGGATCCATGACCACACCCAGGATTGGCCGGAGGAAACCGCTGATTGCCAGCAATAGAATTCCTGCAGCTAAAAAAACAACGACCGCGTTGCGCAAATTGCGCGGTGAAACAGACTTCATTGGTTAAAAATAATTATGCCAGAAACTAGACAGGTCGTTGTTTGGACCGGTCGATATCTACCAGCAAATGCTGGAATCGGTTGATATCCTCTAAGACAATACCCGCTCCACGTGCAACGCAGGTCATTGGGTCCTCGGCCAGCCAAACATTCATTTTCAGTTCATTCGCTAAACGCTGTGTCATTCCATGTAATTGTGAGCTCCCTCCTGCCAGGCAGATGCCTGTGTCGAGAAGGTCTGCCCCAATTTCAGGAGGCGCTTCATCCAAAGCATCTTTGATGGTATCAATGATCACACGCAAGGAGTTATTCAAGGCATCTCGGATTTCAATCGATGAAACCTCAATTGCTTCGGGTAAGCCGGTCACAAGATTTCGCCCGCGGATGGTCATGGTTCTTTCAGTTTCCAGCGGATAAGCAGATCCGATTTCAATCTTGATCAGTTCCGACATCCGTTCGCCAACCAGCAGGTTGTATTTGTTGCGGATGTAATTGATGATATCCTGATCCATCTCATCGCCCGCCACGCGCAGCGAGCGGGAAACAACGATTCCACCTAATGAACTGATTGCCACTTCCGTGGTGCCGCCGCCGATATCAACGATCATGGTGCCCTGAACATCCGCCATGGCTAAGCCTGCCCCCAGGCTGGCAGCGGTTGGCTCTTCGATCAAATAAACCTCGCGCGCTCCGGCTGCCATAGCAGCATCGTAAACCGCGCGCTTTTCAACTTCTGTAGCCCCGGATGGAATACCAACCACAACTCGCGGCCTAGGCATCGGAACTATGGATTGTTGGTGTACGCGACCGATAAAATATCCGAGCATGGCTTGGGTGATCTCAAATTCGGAAATCACACCATCTCGCAGAGGGCGAACGGCAATGATATTGGCTGGTGTTCGTCCGACCATTTCTTTTGCCTGTGCGCCTATTGCCAGAGGTCGGCGTGTCCGTTTTTCGATCGCCACCCACGAGGGCTCATTGATCATGATGCCCTTACCCCGAACATAAATGAGTGTGTTTGCTGTTCCCAGATCAATCCCGAGATCCAGGGAAAAAAGCCCCATCAGCCAATTCAGTGGATTGGTGACCAAATATCGCTCCTCTTGTTATGTAGAGAATTTATTAGTTTACTCCAAAAAAACGGGCAGTATTATAACATTATACAAATTGTAACAATATTTTTTACACATATTGGGATACTCTATGCTTGACACTCGCCTTTCGCCTCGCTATAATACCAACAGCGCGGGCGTAGTTCAATGGTAGAATGTCTGCTTCCCAAGCAGAAGGTTGTGGGTTCGAGCCCCATCGCCCGCTCACTTCAATAGCCGTTGGTTGAAATCATTTAACCAGCGGCGGTTTTTTTAAGTGCTTCAATAATCCCCCCAAATCTTCAAATACCATATCGGGTTTGAATTCACTTTGATGTAAATCTTTTTTATTCGTTTCTCCGCTCAGAACCAAAATGGTCATAATTCCTGACCTTCCTAATGCGATATCTGTATATAACCGGTCGCCGATCATGGCGATTTCATCCAGCTTGAATCCGGTTTTTTCGACTACTGCTTCCACAATATGGCTGTGAGGTTTCCCAACGATCACATCAGGCACTCTCCCGGTGGATGCTTCCACAAGAGCAATAAACGACCCGATATCCGGCATGAATCCCGTTTCAGTCGGACAGTTGAAGTCTGGGTGAGTGGCAATGTAGGGTAATCCCTCACGCACAAAATCACAAAGTTTCCAGATTTTTTCATAGGTAAGTGTTGTATCGAAACCCAAGACAACCGCGTCCGGATTTCTATCCGTGAGGTGAAATCCGGCATGGATAAACTCATCCTCAAGCGCTCGTGTTCCTACTAAATGGATAGATTTATGTGTACAACTAAGCTTCTAGCCTGACATTAATTACAATTAAGAACAGGAGAGAAGACATGAACGCAGAAGACAAAGTAGCACTACACAAGTTGAGTGTGTTGGAGTTGGCTCAGAGTTTGGGGAATGT
>Ga0209164_1005089_pt1 | contig 11350 bp, 8 predicted proteins | sample MTBNYHSulfiMetaG_FD_187458 | JGI IMG/M metagenome (GOLD analysis project Ga0209164, IMG submission 187458) | Enrichment culture microbial communities from rom New York Harbor, USA that are MTBE-degrading - MTBE-NYH (New York Harbor Sulfidogenic)... | ecosystem: Environmental > Aquatic > Marine >... | reverse complement strand
TTCCGGAAGGAACCGGTGAAACAGAAAGAGGACGGCCGCAGCCATGAGCACGGCGATGACCACGATGTTGAGGGCCATGTCTTTGGTGATCACCGGCTCGCCGGGCTTGCGCGGGGGGACCTCCATAACCCCCTTTCGCACGGGATCCACACCGAGGGCGATGGCGGGGAGGCCGTCGGTGATGAGGTTGAGCCAGAGGATCTGTGTGGCCAGAAGGGGCATAACGATAGCGCCCGATGCGTCCCGAAAGCCGATGACCATGGCGATGAAAAGGATCAGGATCTCCCCCAGATTGCTCGACAGGAGGTAGTTGACAAACTTCTTGATATTTTCGTAAATCGCCCTCCCCTGCTCCACGGCCTTGACAATGGAGGTGTATTTGTCGTCGAGAAGGACCATCTCAGCGGTCTCCTTGGTCACGTCCGTACCGGTGATCCCCATGGCGATCCCGATATCCGCCTCCTTGAGGGCCGGTGCGTCATTGATGCCGTCTCCGGACATGGCCACCACCTCTCCCAGCTTTCTCAAGGCCCTGACGATCCGTATCTTGTGCTCGGGATTGACCCTTGAAAAGATGGACGTCTCGCTCACGAAGTTGGTCAACATGTCGTCATCCATCAGTTCGATCTGCTCCCCGCTGATGGCGTCCCCCCCGATCCCCAGTTGGGTGGCGATGGCCTCGGCGGTCAAGGCATAGTCGCCGGTGATCATGACAGACCGGATCCCGGCCCTCTTGCATTTCTCGATGGCGGCCTTGACCTCTTCACGCGGCGGGTCCATCATCCCCTGAAGGCCCACAAAGACAAGGTCGTTTTCATCCGATGGATCGATGGCCGTGTCATTGGAGACCGGCTTGTACGCGAATGCCAGCACCCGCAGGGCCTCGGAGGCAAAGCGTTGGATGGCTGCATCGATGTCCTCACGGTCCGCTTCGGTCATCGGCAGGATTTCACCCTTCAGGTCAATCCTCGAGCAGAGATTCAGGATCACATCCGGGGCGCCCTTGGTGAACATCACCAGCCCCCCGTCCGTACGGTGCACCGTGGACTTCCGCTTTCGCTCGGAATCAAAGGGGATCTCATTCACCCGGGGGAAGGTCTTTTCAAGGACAGCCTTTTCCAGCCCTGCCTTGGCCGCGCTCACAAGGAGGCAGGCCTCTGTGGGGTCTCCGATAACCCCCTCGGTTTCTGAGACGGCCGCATCATTATTGAGGGCGCCGATTCGGAGCAGGAGCGCTGCCGCGGCAGGATCGATCTTTTTTTCCGATGAAAAGAATTCACCCACGGGGATGTACCCCGTCCCGGTGACATCCATGACCTCATGGTTGACGTAGAGGCGGGTGACCGTCATTTCGTTGCGCGTCAGGGTGCCGGTCTTGTCCGTACAGATGACCGTGGTGCATCCCAGGGTCTCCACGCTGGGGAGGCGTTTGACAAGGGCATTCTGACCCACCATCCGCTTGACGCCGAGGGCCAGGGCGATGGTCACCACAATGGGAAGGCCTTCCGGCACGGCCGCCACCGCAAGGCTGACGCCCACCATGATCATATCGAGGACATTCCCTCCCTTGGCAATGCCAAAGGCAATGATGACGCCGCAGATCACCACTGTCAGGATCCCGAGCCGCCTACCCAGTCTGTCCAGGTTTTTCTGGAGGGGGGTCTCGTCGTCCTCGACCGATTCGATGGAGGCGGCGATCTTTCCCATTTCAGTATCCATTCCGGTCTTAACCACCACGGCCCTGGCGGACCCATTGACCGCATGGGTCCCCCCAAAGACCATGTTCCTCATGTTCCCGAGCGTGGCAGTATCCGGTATGGCCGAGGAATCCTTGCCCACCGGTTGACTCTCGCCGGTCAGGGATGCCTCCATCACCTCCAGAAGGTGCTGTTCGAGGATGCGGCCGTCAGCGGGTATCCGGTCCCCGGCCTCGAAAACCATCAGATCGCCCGGGACCAGTTGGCTGCTGTCGATCCTCATCTTACGGCCGTCTCTGATGACCGTCGTCTGAAGGGCCGCCATTTTCTTGAGCGATTCAATGGCCTTTTCCGCACGGTATTCCTGAAAAAACCCGAGGACCGCGTTTACAATGAGGATGGCGACAATGACCGCGGCATCGATGAATTCCCTGAGAAACAGCGAGATGAAGACCGCGGCAATCAAGATGTACACGATGAAGCTGTTGAATTGGGATAGAAAAATCTGCCACGGCGAGATCTCACGGGTCCTGCGGATTTCATTGGGACCGTATTGGGCGAGCCTTTCCGCCGCCTCCGTGACACTGAGGCCGTTTATCGTGGATGACAGGTCTTTCAAGACATCTTCAGATGAAGCCGTGTGGAATTTCATGCAACTCTCCCCGAACGATTTGCGCCCATTTAAAAACCGGATCCGACATCTCCGGCCTGCGAGATCTCGCTTTTTGGAAACCTGCACAGTAAGCTGAAACGCCTGAGATTTTCAACAAAATTTTGTCTCCCTCTGGTTCAGAGGTGCTCGTTTATTCAATGTTCGACAGTGGACGTTCCATGTTGGGCCTCTATTCTGAAGTTCCTCTCTCCATCTGATCCTGTGGGTCCACCTCCCGGAGATACGTAATCCCCTTGTCTTTTCCATGTGCAAGTGATATCCATAGGAACGCTCCCCGTAGCAATGGACCACACAATTCGGGACAGAAACCGTTACAAGTGACCAAATTTGATGCAATCGCAACAACTCGTCACCCCGTTGAAAACGAAGGCCGGAGGTTTATAAGTCATGGATTGAAAAACGGCGGTTCGCGACCTTTTACGAGACCATCAACGCTAACAACCAACATCCAGCATCCAGTATCGAGTATCCAGTTTCATACGACCTATTCATCCCATTTTATTGCCGGAAAGGAGTGACGATCATGAGCAAGACGGAACAGAACCTTTGGGATGCATTTGCAGGGGAGTCCCAGGCCAATCGTAAATACCTCGCCTTTGCCAAACAGGCGGACAAGGAGGGTCACTCCCAGGCGGCCAAGCTGTTCCGGGCCGCTGCCGAGGCCGAAACCGTCCATGCCCATGCCCATCTCAGGACACTGGGCGCGGTCAAGGGCACGGCCGAAAACCTGCAATCCGCCATTGACGGGGAGACCCACGAGTTCAAGAAGATGTACCCGGGGATGATCGAAGAGGCCAAAACTGAGGGGAACAGGGCGGCGGAGCGTTCCTTCTCCTATGCCAATGCGGTTGAGGAGATCCACGCAGGTCTCTATCAAAAGGCCCTCGACACCCTGGACAGCCCGCAGGATGTGGACTGTTACTATGTCTGTTCGGTCTGTGGATTTACCATCGAGGATGCGCCCCCGGAGAAATGTCCGGTATGTGGAGCAAAAGCCGCTGCATTCATGAAGATTGAATAATCCTCCGGAAGCCCCTATGGACATAACACAATGCTACGAAATCCTTGAACTGAATCCCGATGCCTCTATCGACGAGGTGCAGCAGGCATACAAGGACCTGGTCAACATCTGGCACCCGGACCGAGTCTCCCACAATCCGAGGCTGAAGCAGAAGGCCGAGGAAAAGCTGAAGCAGATCAATGCCGCCCATGAAGGGCTTCTCTTATATCTGAACGGCCGCCCCCAGGGAACCAAGGCCGTTTTAAAGGCCTCAAGACCAAGGGCGGAAGGGAGTAGACGATATCAGGAGGCAGATCCCCACAGCGAAAGCCCAGGCCGGTCCGAGACCCGCGTGAAAACAGGGACCGGGAGGGTGTCGACGCTATGGTCCTATCTCTCCGATCTTCTTCACAACCTCGGCGACGCCCGCCTTGCCCCCAGGGACGGGACAGGGGCTGAACCCGATTCATCCTATCCCAGACAGGGATGCCGGCAGGGCCGGGGCATCATGGGTGGCGGGATGGGTGCCGGGAGAGGAAGAGGCACGGGGAGAGGCGGCCGCGGCGGCATGGGAAGGGGCAAAGGGAGAGGGGGAAGATGACGTCAGGCGGCCTAACGCTCACGCCGCACCTTGTTGGTCGGGCCGCCCAGGGTCCCCCACAGTCCCCCTCCCAGGATGAGACCCCCGAAAATAAAATGGACCGGACCCAGGGACTCCTCTAAAAAGAGCGCCCCCATCACCACGCCATAGAGGGGCAGGGTGTTGTAAAAGACCATGGCCCCCCCTGCCCCCAGGGTCTGAACCGCCCGGTTCCAGCACCAGTAGCCGATGATGGTCGGGACCACGCAGATGTGGAGGATGGCGGCGACGGTCTCGGGCCGCAGGTTCAGGGGGATGTACCGATGTTCGAAAATGGCGGCGGCAATCAGGAGGGGGAGCCCTATGAAACTGGAGAGGGCCGTGGCCGAGACCGGTGAACGATACCGCATGACGCGCCGGCCGAAGACCGAATAGAAGGCCCACACCACGGCGGCCGCCAACAGGATCAGGTCCCCGTTATTAAACTGGAGGTGGATTAGGAACCTGAACGACCCGCCCGATATCAGGCCCATAACCCCGATGAGGCCCAGGATCGCGCCTCCCATCTGCCTTCGGGTCACCGGCTCCTGGATAATGACACCGGCGATGAGCGCGGTGATCAGGGGGGAAAACCCCTGGATCAACGAGCAGTTGACCGCTGTCGAGTACCGAAGCCCCAGATAGAGGAGCGGACTGAAACAGACCACCCCGGCCAGACCCATGGCCAGGAGCCACCACTTGTCGCGGCCGTATCGCCACTCTTCCTGAGAACGCCCCCGGAGGAGAAAACCGAAAAAGGCCGTGGCCACGGTAAACCGGAGCGCCGTCAGGGTCAACGGACCCACGTCGTCCCGCAGCCAGCGACCCAGCACCGCGTTGCTGGCCCAGCAGAGGGTGGCCAGATTGACCAGGCAAACGCCCCAGATCCTGGTGCGCCAGGTCCCCGCAAGTTCCATGTTTGCAGCCCTTTTGCAGAGGTCGGGGATAACTACCGGTTTTCCCACCTGAACTGGAATTCGATCTCTTCCATGGCCCCTTCCCTCTCATGCTCGATAGCGAACAAGGCGTTTGAGGGTACCCTGATTCTCTCACCGGCGATCTGGATCTGAAAGGGTTTCCCGTTTTCAAGGCAATCGGCGACCCGTCTCAGTTTCGCAGCGGTTTGTTTGAGCGAGTATCTCTTCTCAACATCCCTGGCTTTCTTTTTGACCATCTTTTACACTCCTGACTGGACTTGATAAAAATTCCATACATATTCCGAGTTCAAAGGCATCGGCGGACAAGCCTCAAGCCTCCGCCGTTTTTATCCGGTATCACCTTCCATATCCCGGACGAGCATATCAGAAACACCCATAAATCAGAAGCCAAATCTGGCGTCCGGTTCTCGCAGTCAGTCGCGACCCTGACGGACCGCTGTTGGAATTCCACATCGATAAAGGACTTTCTCGGTACCGCCATAAATATGTCGTTGAACTGTACCCCGTTCTACGCTATGGTGCCCGGATACCGGATGCCGTTTCAGCGGGAGATCCTTCAACCGGAAGACGGTCACCCGACCCCTTTGGAGAAATCATCATGGAGTTTTTCTTCAGGCCCCGGGGCGTGGCCATTGTGGGCGCCACCGCCAACCGTGAAAAGGGGGGCTACCACATAGTGTACAATGCCGGACAGGGATTCAAGGGCCGCATCTATCCAGTGAACCCGCGTTACCGGGAGATCGACGGGATACCCTGTTTCCCGTCCGTCATGGATGTGCCGGACCCGGTGGACATGGCCATCCTCTTTGTCCCGGCCCCCGCGGTCCCGGACCTGGCGGCCCAATGCGCCCGCCGGGGGATCCGGGGCATTATCGTTGAGTCGGGCGGTTTTTCCGAGGTGGGACCGGAGGGAGAATCCCTCCAGAACGCATTGCGCCGCATGGCCGCGGATACCGGGCTCCGGGTGTGGGGGCCCAACTGTATGGGCATTATCGATACAGCCACCCAAACGGTCTTCTCCTTTGTCTCTCCCTCCATATGGGAAGACCGCCTGGTCAGGGGCGGCGTCTCGCTGGTGGTTCAGAGCGGCATGCTCTCGGGCGGGTTTCTCATGGACGCCATGACCCATGGGGACGCGGGCTTCAGCAAGGTCTGCTCTCTGGGCAACAAGGTCGACGTGAACGAATGCGACATCCTCCCCGCTCTCCTCGACGACCCGGACACGGAGACCGTAGGGCTCTACCTGGAATCCTTTGTGGACGGACGTCGCTTCATGGACATCTGCGCCGCCTCAAACAAGCCGGTGGTGGTGCTGAAAGGGGGAAAGAGTGCGGGCGGGTCCCGGGCCGCCATGAGCCATACGGCCAGCCTTGCGGGAAATCAATCGGTGGTCAGCGGGGCACTGGCCCAGGCCGGGGTGATAGAGGCCACAGACTTCAAGCAGATGATCGACCTCTGCACGGGCCTTGCCGTTGCCTCTCAATGGAAGGCGGACAAGCGTGCCCGCATCGCCGTGGTCACCTATACAGGGGCCGGCGGGATCGTGTCTGCGGATTTCATGGAAGGGGCGGGGCTGACCCTTGCCACCCTCTCCCCCGGCACCATCGAGGCCCTCAAGACCATTTTCCCGCCCTGGATGCCTGCGGGTAATCCTTTGGACCTCTGGCCGGCCATGGAACGACAGGGTCCCCTGAAGGCCTTGAGCGTTGCGCTGAAGGCGGTATGCGCCGATCCCAACGTGGACGGGATCCTGCTGCACACCTTTGTGGGGGGCGTCATCTCCTACCTGGACCTGAGAGAGGCCTCGGAAACGGCCCGTTCCGCCGGGAAACCCCTCTTCTGCTGGCTCCTCGGGCGAAGCCGAGAGGCCCGGGAGTTCAAGGAGTCGGCCCGCCAACACCGAATTCCCGTATATGGCGAGCTTTATCGGACCGTGGAATGTATGGCGGCCCTCTTCAGATACAGGAACAAGGCAAGCGTTCAGAGGTTCAAGGATTCAGAGGTTGGGGGTTGATGGATTGAAGTGTTCTGCGAACAGGATAGAGGCCTTAAGCGCATGACCATCTGCTCATCACAAAGGCAAGGCATACAAGAGAAAGGAAAAACAATGAAAGACGACCGGGGCAGGTATTACTACCCCTTTCCACAGAACAAGAAAGTCCGGATGTACGTCCAGGGTAAAGAGGAGATGATCCACTTCAGACTCTGGAACGCCGACGACCCGGAGCTCTGGGAACAGCATGGCTGGGTTCCCTACGACGCCATTATACAGGCCCAGGCCATGTATCAGCAGAAAAACGACTTCAATCCCCGGCAGGCCTATGACCTGGAAATCGCCAAGGCGGTACTGAAGGAATAGCCCTTCGGATGTGAAGGCCACGGAATCGATTCACCATGAAAAAGACCCTGCTTCTCATATTCATGGCTTCATCCGTCGCCATGCCGATCTTTTTCTGGTCCCGCATGCTGACCGGCGGTTTGCCGTGGCCGGTCTATCTCTTTGATGCGGGTCGCCTCTTTGCGCTCGCGGTTTTCGTCCTCCTTGCCTTTCAATACGTGCTCAGTTCCAGAATCAAATGGATTGAAAAAGGGATCGGGCTGGATCGTCTTTTCGGCATCCACCAGATATGCGGGGGGATCATCCTGGCGCTCATAACGGCGCATCCCTTGCTGATCCTCCTCTCTGAGAGGCTTCAGGGCTATGCTGCGCCCTTCGGATTTTTGAAGGTTCTGGGCCTGATCGCTATTCTGCTCGTCTGGGCCGCGGCGGGGTCGGCCCTCCTCTACGGCAGAATTCCCATGGGCTATGAGTCGTGGAAGCGGATCCATTGCATCGGCTACCTCATCCTCCCCCTGGCCTTTGTTCACAGCTTTTTCATGGGAAGCACCCTGCAGCGGGGCACGATGAGGGAATTCTGGGCGATCCTGTTCCTCATCTACCTGGCGGTGGCAGTCAACAGGATCCGGCAACACCATGCCTTCAAAAGACATCCCTTGAGGGTGAGCCGTGTAACGAAGGAGACATACGATATCTGGCGCCTTGATCTTGAAGGGGATCATCCAGGCTATGTTCCCGGGCAGTTCATGTTTATCCGGATCGAAAGAGAGGGGCGGTTATCGGCGCCTCACCCGTTTACCATCGCGTCCAGCCCCACGCAGAAAGGGCTTTCCATCTGCGCCAAGGCAGTGGGAGACTTCACATCCGGCCTGGGTCAGACAAAGCCCTCTGATCCGGCCTACGTGGACCTCCCCTACGGTGTGTTCAGTTTCGTCCACCATGACGCGGATCGCCTGATATTCATTGCCGGAGGGATCGGCATCACCCCCTTTCTGAGTATGTTGAGGTACATGAAGGACCGGGACCTCCGTAAAGAGGTCATCCTCCTGTGGGGGAACAAAACGGAAAAGGACATCGCCTTCAGGGCCGAACTGGACAGCATGGTCACTGACATGCCTTCCCTGAAGGTCGTCCATATCCTCTCCAGACAGGGAGACTGGCCGGGTGAAAAGGGCCGGATCGATAGAGGCATGTTGAAGAGACATGTGGGGGACCTCGCCAAAGGGGAGTTTTTTGTCTGTGGCCCCCTGCCGATGATGCAAGACATCCGGAAGGCCCTATCCGGCCAGGGGGTCCCGAGAAGACGTATTCATACGGAGCGCTTTGCCCTGCGCTGACAAAACCCTCATGCGTCTGATTTGGGGTAGTCTGTTTTTTCGTCGTAAGCGTTCACAGGTTCCGGGTTTAGGGTTCCAGGTTGAGGGCAAAAGCAACAACAGCGAACCGATTCGAACCTGGCACAAAACCTTTTTGGCAATATGCGTCCGCTCGATGGCCTGTTCCGTGGTTTGTAGCGACGAACGCCGGCCGGTTGACGGCTCATAGATCTAAAAACAGGGATGGAAGAAAGCGAGAAACAACCCTGAACCCCGCTTCAGCGGGAAACCTTTGAACCCGTGAACGGGTACGAGGAAACCAACCATGACGCTCCATGATGAGGCACTTCGGTATCACAAGGAACCTCGACCCGGCAAGATCGAGGTAACGCCCACAAAGCCCTGTCTTTCTCAATCGGATCTGAGCCTGGCCTACACGCCGGGCGTTGCCGTCCCCTGTCTCGAGATACAGAAAAACGGGGAGCTTTCATTCGATTACACCTCCAGGGGCAACCTGGTCGGCGTCATTTCCAACGGCACGGCCGTCCTGGGTCTGGGCAATATCGGGGCCCTGGCCGGAAAACCGGTCATGGAGGGGAAGGCCGTTTTGTTCAAGCGGTTCGCTGACCTGGATGTCTTTGACATCGAGATCGATACCATGGATCCGGACGAGTTTATCCGCACGGTAGCGCTCCTCGAGCCCACATTCGGCGGCATCAATTTAGAGGACATCAAGGCCCCGGATTGCTTCTATATCGAGGAGGAACTCAAGAAACGGATGTCCATCCCCGTGCTCCATGATGATCAGCACGGCACCGCCATCATCTCCGCCGCGGCCCTCCTCAATGCCTGCGAACTGACCGGACGGCGCATGGAAGAGTTACGGGTCGTGGTCAACGGCGCAGGCGCAGCGGCCATGGCCTCGGCCCGGATGTATATGACGCTGGGCGTCAAAAAGGAGAACCTCTTTCTCGTGGATTCCAAGGGGGTCATCTACAAAGGGCGAACAAAGGGCATGAACCCTTACAAGGAAAAATTTGCCGTTGAAACGGAGAGGCGAACCCTTGAAGATGCGGTCAGGGGGGCAGACGTCCTCATCGGTCTTTCGGTGAAGGGGGCATTTACACCCGAGCTCCTGTCATTGATGGCCCAAAACCCGATCATCTTTCCGTTGGCCAATCCCGACCCGGAGATCGGGTACGAGGAGGCCAAGGCCGCGCGGCCGGACGCCATTGTCGCAACAGGCCGGTCCGACTGCCCGAACCAGGTCAACAACGTCCTCGGGTTCCCCTTCATCTTTCGGGGTGCCCTGGATGTGCGGGCCACGGCCATCAATCAGGAGATGAAGATTGCGGCGGTCACTGCCCTGGCCCGCCTGGCAAGGGAGGATGTCCCCGATTCGGTGATCCGGGCCTATGGGGGAAAGCCGATTCAATTCGGACCCGAATACATCATCCCAAAGCCCCTGGATACCCGGGTCCTCCTGACCGTGGCTCCTGCCGTGGCAAAGGCGGCCATGGAGAGCGGCGCGGCGAGGACTCCCTTGAAGGATGAGGGCCGGTACATCCAGGAACTGGAGGCGCGGTTGGGGCCGGAACGGGAAATCATGCGCAAGGTCATCATTCGAGCCCAGCAGAACCCCAAACGGATCGTGCTACCCGAGGGGAACCACCCCGTTATCCTGCGCGCGGCCCATCAGGCCGTGCGCGAGGGGATATGCAGACCCGTGCTCCTCGGGAACGAGGAGGAGATCCGAGGTCTCGCGGAATCCCTGCACGTATCCCTCGACGGCATCGAGATCGAGGACAACCTGAAAAGCCCGCACCTGGAGCGTTTTGTGGAAGGCCTGTTTGGCCTCCGTTGCCGCAAGGGATGGTCTTTGGCCGAGACCCGGCGCCAGTTACGCACACGGTATGTCTTCGGCGCCATGATGGTGCACGAAGGCCTGGTGGACGGCCAGGTGCACGGCGTGGCCCGTTCATACCCGGATGCCATCCGCCCGGTGCTCCAGGTGATCCCCCGACGGAGAGACGTCCTGAAGGTCTCCGGGGTCTATCTCATGATCTCGAAGGGCCGCACCCTCCTTTTCGCCGACCCGACAGTGAACATCACCCCCTCTGCCGCCGACCTGGCCGAAATCGCCGTGTTGGCCGCCGAACTGGCCCGATTCTTTGACGTCAGTCCACGGGTGGCCATGATCTCTTTTTCCAACTTCGGGAATACGCGCCATCCCGATGCGGAAAAGGTCAAAGAGGCCGTCCGCATCGCCCGGGAGAAGAGCCCCGACCTGATCATCGACGGCGAGATGCAGGCGGATACCGCTCTCGTCGCTGAAATACTGCGGAAGGAGTACCCCTTCAACCGGCTGGGAGACGCGGCCAATGTCCTGGTTTTTCCTGAACTGGCAGCCGCCAATGTCGCCTACAAACTCCTGGATCGACTGGGCGGCGCCAAGGCGGTGGGTCCCCTTCTGATGGGTATCAGCAAACCCTTCAATGTCCTTCAGCGGGGGGCGGATATGGAAAACATCGTCAATGTCATCGCCATCACCGTTGCCCAGGCCCAGGATATGGGGATGAGAGAGGCATCTTCAGACCGATGAACGTCCTTGTCTTTCTCCTGTGAAGAACCTCGACCCCAGGGAGTAAGACTCTTAAAGCCGCCTGCCCCCGATATCCTCAACCAACAGATATCTGTCGTATCATCGCCATACATGGGGGACCAGCATCCCCTCATTCCGGATGCGCCACAAACCCGGTACGTTTCCCC
>Ga0209164_1005087_pt1 | contig 11351 bp, 8 predicted proteins | sample MTBNYHSulfiMetaG_FD_187458 | JGI IMG/M metagenome (GOLD analysis project Ga0209164, IMG submission 187458) | Enrichment culture microbial communities from rom New York Harbor, USA that are MTBE-degrading - MTBE-NYH (New York Harbor Sulfidogenic)... | ecosystem: Environmental > Aquatic > Marine >... | reverse complement strand
GGCTTCCTGCTTCAGGACCTCCATTTCCAGCTCTCCGGTGCCCAGGGCGAAGACCGTGTCGCCGTCGAACATCGTGTGCACCGGGCGGATGGCCCTGGCCAGCCCGTCGTGGGCCATCTCGGCGATCTTCTGCGCCTGGGCCTTGGTCAGCTGCACGTTGGTGGCCACCACTGCGATCGTGGTGTTCTTGACCGGCTCCATCGGGGCCTCGGCCGAGGCGATCGCGCCGTCGGAAGACGCCAGCGCGAAGGGGGGCTTGAGATTCCCAAACTCGTTGCCCACCTCCAGGAAGGCAGCGTAGAACTCACCGGTTTCCGGATTGACCGTCGATCCCCCGGAGTTGATCGCCACGAGCGCCCCGACGATCACCCCGTTGCCCAGGTCGACGCTCGCCGTCCCCAGGCCGCCCTTCAGCCCGCCGGAGACCGCGCCGGCTCCCGCGCCGACGTTTCCCATCTTGACGGGTCCGGAGGAGGCGGCCTGGCAGGCCCTGCGTCCGAACTCCGCGTTGGGCCGGTCGGTGAAAGTCCTGCCGAACCTGCCCGGATCGAACAGAATTGCGGCCGGGACGATCGGGACGACGTTTCCGCCTCCCACCGGCCAGCCGATCTTGTGCTCTTCGAGCCAGAGCATCACGCCGTCTGCGGCAGCCAGGCCGTACGCGCTCCCGCCGGAAAGGACCACGGCGTCGACCTTGTTGACCATGTTCGTCGGTCGCAGCAGGTCGGTTTCCCGGGTGCCGGGCGCCGACCCGCGGACTTCCACACCCCCGACCGCGCCCTTGCGGATCAGGACGACCGTCGTACCCGTGTAGTTCTTGTCGTAGCTTCCGACCTCGATGCCCGGTACGTCCGTGATGGCGTTCCATCTTCCGGCCTTCAGGGTAGAGGCAACCGGCTTGGCCGGTTCGATCTTGGTCTGGGCCGTCGCCGAAACCCCGACCAGCAGCCCCACGGCCAGAGCGATCCACAGGATCCTCGTTTTCAATGTGTCCTCCGTGTTTGTGAGATCCCGCCATCCTAGGGAAGGGCAACGAGCGTGTCAATCTGTTTCGGATCGCTGTCGCACCCGACCCACTGCCGGTGGGTCGGCCCGTAGAGGCCCTACGGGCGTTCCCGGAAGCAGGCCGCCAGGTCCCGCAGGATCGGGTCCTGCGGAATCGGGTCCCGGGGTGTCGTGCCGGGTGCCTCCAGGGTGAAGACGTTCACGTTGTCCATGGCGCGGGTGATGCCCACGTAGACCAGGTTGCGCAGCAGCCCCTCGGTCTGCTCGTTGTCGTAGGCCTTTCGCCGGTGGAGGTAGGGCAGGTACAGCAGCACCACCGGGAAATCCAGTCCCTTGCTGGAGTGGAGGGTTGCGATCCGGATCCTGCCTGCCGAGCGGAAGGAGAATCCCTCCCCGGTGATGTCCTCCAGCTCCAGGCCCGCCCGTTCGAAGCACTCCCCCAGCGTCTCGATCTCGCAGTTCCTGGGAACCACGATGCAGAGGTTCTCGGGGTCGTAGCCCAGCTCCTCGATGAACACCCGGGTCTTCTCCAGGAGCAGGTCCTTGAGCTCTTCCGTGCTCCCGGCCGTGTACAGCTCCGGCACCGGGCCTTCCCGGAAGGGGAAGGGGAGGGGCCCTTCCTCGGGTCCGCCGTCGCCGGGTAGCCCCGGGGCTCCGGCGGCCAGCGAGCGTCGGCGGAAGCCTTCGGCCAGGTCGTAAACCTGGATGGTGTTGCGGAAGTTGGTCTTCAGGACGCGCGTGGAGCCGCGAAGACGGATGCCGCTGCGGGGGAAGGGAGAGCGGTGGCTGTAGATGCTCTGTCCCGCGTCCCCGGCCATGATCATGGCCCCGCGGGTCAGCTCCCGCAGCACGCCCAGGGCCACGGGGGTCAGGTCCTGCACCTCGTCCAGGAACAGGACGGCGATGTCCCGTATCTCCTGATCCTCCGGGTGGTCCTTCAGGTACCGGAACAGCTTGAGCCGACCGTAGTTGCAGGTGAAGACCTTGCTCGACTCCATGTCCTCCACCAGGCGCTGCCGTATCTGCCACACCGCGTGGCGCTGCTTGCGGGACAGGCGGCGGCGCATGCCGGTGCGGGGAACGAGCTCCTCGAGGTATTCCCGCTCGGTGATCCCTTCGCCGAAGAGGAAGTTCTCGATCTCACTGGCCAGCTCCTCCCGGGAGAGGAACCCCGGCACGTCCGGACCGGGCAGGCCCGCCAGCCAGGTGTCCAGCAGCTCGAAATCGTAGCGTGCCGGGGGGCAGATCCTTTGGAGCTTCCGGTACAGCAGCCGGTCCGCGGTGCTGATGATCTCCACGGGCACCTTCATGGACTTGATCTCCGCGATGTAGCGGCTGTAGCGCACCAGGGCGCGGGTGAAGGTGACCAGCACCGCCGAGTGCTCCTGCCCCAGGGGAAGCTCCCCCTGCTCGAGGGCCCGGCGCAGGCTCTCGATCAGCACCAGGGACTTGCCGGTGCCGGCCCCGCCTTTCACGAGCAGGCTTTTCGTGGGGCCGATCGAAGCGACGACCTGCTCCTGCTCCGGGGTCAGCTGGGAGATGGACTGCTCGTAGTCCATGCGAGTGCGGGTGTAGATCGACAGCCGCCCGAGGTAGCGGAGGTAGCGCTCCAGCTCCCCGTAGCGTTCCATGCGGGAAAGAAGCTCGTTGCGCTCCTGGATCAGGGTGTTCCGCTCTCCCCGCAGCGCGTCCAGCCGCTCCTTGCGGTGCTGCTCGCTCTCCCGGGCCTTGCGGATCTCCCGGTCGTGGGCGGCCAGGCGGCTCCGATATTCGGCGAGATGCTCCTTGAGCTCCTCGTACTCCCGGCGCTGCTCGAGCAGGCTCTTGGCGCGGTCGCGGAGCTTGCGGATCTCCTCCTGCATCCCCCGGATCACCGAGGCGGCCTCGAGGACCGAGGTGCGCCCGCTCCAGATCTCCAGGCTTCTCTCCAGGAGGTGGACCTGGTTGTACCGGTCGATTCCGGCCAGCTTGCAGAAGGTGACGAACAGGTGGGTGGCCGCGGCGGCCTCCTCGGGGTCCATCACCTCGAAGGCGTGGCGAACCCTGTTGGTCAGGAAGTGCTGCTTGCCCAGCCGTCCCAGGCAGTACAGCCCGTCGATGAACCCTTCCCCGTGGTCGTGCAGGAGCTCCTCCCGGAAGGCCCAGGTCAGCTCCGGGAACCTCGGCTCCTCCCCATAGCTCTTCTCGTAGCGCAGGAAGTACTCGACGAAGGCGTGGAGGGCGAGGATGTAGAACCCCTCGTCGGTGCCCACCAGCCGGGTCAGGCGGTCGAGCTTGGCTTCCAGGTCCGCAGTCATGGTTGGTATCCCTTGCTGTATACATTATCGCACCCTGCCGGCTTTTCGTGCATGCTTTTGGCACCTCGGGGTCTGGAACCGGGGTTGCCCCTCTGCCAACCGGAGTTACGAAAGCCGTAGCAGGCACGCCCCGCCACCCTCCGCACGCGGCGGACTTCGCCGGCCTCGGCCCGTTTGGCCGCGGTTCGGGGGCCCCGACGCCACCGCCCCGGCCGCTCTGTGGCACGGCCCTTGCACTATCCGGTGGAGGACCGCCGGGCTGTGGCGTGAAATGCCCTCGGCAAGGAGCTATGATTGGAGACGATGGCGCTTGGTCTTTTGTGCAGCCTTCTCATCGGGGCGGGCTGGTTCGCGGTCGTACTTCGCCTGGACACCCACCGGAGGGACAAGAACAGCCGGGCGATTCTCCTGAAGTTCTTCCTGGCCGGGTTCTTGAGCCTGATCCCCACCTTTGTCCTGTTCCGCCTGTCCAACGCCTTGTGGGGCAGCTTCATGGACTACGGCTGGCTCTTTTCAGCCTTCATCGACCAGATGTTCATCACCGGCCCGGTGGAGGAGTTCTCCAAGTTCATCACCTTCCTGCTGCTGAGCCGCAGGATGAAGTCGATCAAGGAGCCCCTGGACGGGGTGCTCCAGGGGGCCGCGGTGGCCCTGGCCTTCGCCACCGCCGAGAACTTCCTCTACAGCGTCGGCTATGGTCCCTCGGTCCTGCCGCTGCGGGCGGTCCTGTCGACCACCGGGCACCTGGTATATGCCTCGTTCTGGGGGTACGTCTACGCGGCGGTCGTGTACGAGAGCGCAGGGAGGCGGATGGTCTCCGAGTACAAGGCGATCTTCGCTGCGGTGCTGCCGGCGGCGGCCCCGGCGATCGCCGCCCGCCCTCCCCGGGCTCCCGAGCGTTCCTACATCGCCGCCCCGTAGATCCGCTCCGGGGTGTAGAAGTGCCGGAGCACCCAGCCGCGCTTGAGGGCGTTGGAGCTCCCTCCCACCACCTGGTAGTCGATCGGGACGTAGTAGCCCGGGCTCACCGGAGCCCCGTCCCAGGTCGTTGCCCCCTCCTCGACCCTGTAGTACTCGAAACCCCGGGGAAGCTCCTTCCAACGCACTAGGCAGACGGCATGGCCGTCTCCCCCCTCCGGCGGGAAGAAGGCCCCCACGTATGCCTCCCAGCCCCAGTAGCGCAGTAGGCCGCAGGTCGCCAGGGCCCAGTCCTCGCAGTCTCCTCCGCCCCGGGCCAGGAACTCGTCCGGGCGCAGGGCCGTGGCGTTGGGCCGGTACTCGAAGCGTGCCGTGAGCCTGCGCTGGAACCCCGTGATCTCCTTCCAGCACAGGTAGCCGTCCCGGTCGGTGTCCGCTCCCGCGTACAGCTCGTCCAGGGCCGGGTCGGCGATGCCCGTCGCGCGGCGAAACAACCGGGAATTGATCTGGAGGTGCAGGGCCCGGAGGCTGCCGGCGCTCAGGGAGTGCGCCGGCGCCGCGAAGAGGTAGCCGCGTCCCCTCGGGGTGGCGGTGATCCCGATCCCCCGGTAGGACAGGTGCAGCACCGGCCGCCGGCCCGACTCGGGAGGCGCCGGGGCCATTCTCTCCGGCGCCTGCGGGCAGGTTGGGGCCCCGAGGCGAGCGCGGGGGCGGCATCCACCAGGGCCGCCGCTCCTGACGGCTTCGCCGGTGGAGCCGCTGGTGCCGGCCTCCCGCGATCCATGGGTCGCGGGGACGAGGGCAGGGGAGCGCTCCGTGCCGGGTCCCTTCCGATCTCCTCCCAGCAGCGGATGCGGTCCAGGCGGAAGGTGCGCTCCTCTTCCCGGAGACGGCAGTAGGCCCGCAGGTACGTGCAGCCGTTGCGCCCCCGGGAGACGCGCAGGGGCTCGATGACCCGGACCGAGGGCTCGCCGAAGGCGTCGGTGTAAGCGATGCGCACGCGCCTTCCGATGGCCGCCTCCGAGAGCTCCCCCGCCTCGGGAATCGCTGCCGTGGACACCCGCGCCTTCCTCCCGCAGGGGAGAGCAAGCAGGAAGCGTGCCAAAGCGCCCCCAAACCCGCGCCCGGTGCCCCGAGGCGCCGAAGCCCTCCGGGAGGTCGCGGCCCTCCGGGAGGTCGCGGCCCGGCAGAACACGGCTCCGTCTCCCGGGGAACGTCCGCCGGGAGCGGCGGAAGCACCCGGTGCGCGTAACCCCGGTTGGGGCGGCCGGAACTGCGGTTGTGGGAGCATGGCGCCCCGACGCCCCGGTCGCGCCGGCGCGCCAACGCCCCTGCGCAGCCGCGCGGCCAGGCCCGGGGGTACACCCAAGGCGCGGCCTCCAGGGTGGCACGCCCCTTGCTATGGGGTAGGGCAGGACAACAGGGATGCTCGGACATTCGATTGATGCGGCGCAGCCGGGAACCTATACTGTGTGCATGGCGGAGATGCGCGTTCTGCTGTCGTTCGTCGGCAACCGGGACCCGTACCCCGAGACCGGGGAAGAGTACGGGCCGGTGCTGTCGCTGCTCCAGGTGCGGCAGTATGACCGGGCGTACCTGTTCTGCACGGGTTCCCAGTACCTGGAGCGGGCCCGGATGGTGCAGGAAGCAGCCGCAGGGCTGCAGGAGGGGTGCGGGTTCCACTTCATCACCCTGGAGCTGGAGTCCCCCATCGACTACGTCGAGATCCTGTCCAAGCTGAAAGCCCGCCTCGACCAGGTGCTCGGAGAGCTGTCCCGGCGCCGCTGCAGCTACTCCGTGCTGCTGGACCCCGGCACGCCCCAGATGCAGACCGCCTGGTTTCTCCTGGCCAAGGGCCGGGGACTCCAGGCCGCGCTCCTGCAGGGCATCCCGCCCCGGTTTGCCGGGGGTGCCTACAAGGTCAGGGAGGTAGACCTGGACAGCGAGGTGCTGCCGGAGGTGCGCCTGCCCCGGCAGGCGGTGCGGGGCCCGGGAGCCGGGCCGGCCACGGCAGCCGGGAGGGCCGTGGCAGCCGAAGCGGAGGCCGTCTGGGTGGCCCTGGCGCAGGGCGAGCGGATCATCGGCCAGGACGGGCAGTTCCGCAAGGCCCTGGAGGACGCCCACCGGATTGCGGGCTACGACATCTCGGTCCTGATCCGGGGCGAGACCGGGACCGGCAAGGAGCTGGTCGCCCGCCTCATCCACGAGCGCAGCGGTCGGGCGGGCAAGCCCCATGCGTCGGTGAACTGCGCGGCCATCGGCGCATCCCTCGCGGAGAGCGAGCTGTTCGGGCACCTCAAGGGGGCTTTCACCGGGGCGGACCGCGACCGGCCGGGCAAGTTCCGCTCCGCCGACGGCGGCACGATCCTCCTGGACGAAGTGGGGGACCTTCCCCTGGACATCCAGCCCAAGCTGCTGCGGGTGCTGGAGAAGAAGACCCTGATCCCGGTTGGGGCCGACCGGGAGATCACCGTGGACGTCCGTATCCTGGCGGCCACCAACCAGGACCTGGAGAAGCTCATCGAGGCGGGGCGTTTCCGCCGGGACCTGTACGAACGGCTCAACCAGGTGACCCTGACCCTGCCCCCCTTGAGGGAGCGCAGGACCGACATCCCCCTTCTGGTGCGGGCGTTCCTGGCGCGGTGGAACTGCCGGTACAAGGAGGACAAGCGGATCACCGAGGAGGCGATGCGCTACCTGCTGGAGTATCCCTGGCCGGGCAACGTTCGGGAGCTCCAGAACTCGGTGAGCTCGATGTGTGCCATGGCCAACTCCGGAACGGTCAGCGCCGAGCTCCTGCCGCCGGCGGTGCAGGCCCACTTCAACCGGGCGCCCGTGGTGCCTGAGATCGCCGGGACTCTACCCCCGGAAGGGCTGAACCTCCGGGCCTTGCTCTACCAGGTCGAGCGGGAGTTCTACCAGAAGGCCCTGGAGGCGGCCGAGGGCAACCGCGAGCAGGCCGCCCGCCTCCTCGGGCTGAATGCCCCGGCCTTCCGAAAGGCCCTGCGGGAGCGCTTCGGGGACCTGGCGGAGGATTGTGCGGGTTAGGCGGAGCGCCCAAGATCGCTCCGGTGATGAGACTCAGCAACAGGAGGCAAGTCATGGAAATCCGAACCACGAAGGAACTGAGCACCCTGGTCATCAGGACCTCGACCTCGGTCGAGAAGCTGCCGCAGGTGATGGGGCCCGCCTTCGGCGAGATCGCCCAGGTGGCCGGGTCACTGGGGGTTCAGCTCGCCGGACCTCCCTTCGCCGCGTACCACAACATGGACATGAGCAACCTCGACGTCGAGATCGGGTTCCCGGTATCCGGCAAGGTGGAAGGCAGGGGGCGGGTAAAGGCGGGGACGCTCCCGGGCGGGCGGGCTGCCGTGACCGTGCACACGGGGCCGTACGACCGGATCCATGAGGCCTACGACCGCCTCAAGGCCTTCGTCGAGGAACAGGGACTCAGGGTGAAGGAGTGCTGCTACGAGCTCTATCTGAACGATCCCACCGAGACCCCGGCGGACCAGCTCAGAACCGAGATCCGCTTCCCAGTGGAGGGGTAGCGTTCCTGCGCCCGGCAGCCGGCAGGCGGCACGCGGCCGGGGCCCCCTTGCGCTTGTGCTTTACCACGACGGGCAGACCCGGGATAATGCCCGGGTGAGCGCCCGCCGAGCCGATTCGTCTGTCAGCCTGCCTTCCCGCCCGCGGCCCGCGGGGCTTCTGAGGGCGTTCCGGCTGGGCCTGTACGTGGTCGGGGCGTGTTCCATCTTCTGGTTCTTCTTCAGCTTCATCGGGGTGGCGGTCGGCGTGCTGTACTTCCTCGTGATGCGTGATCCACGCTGGCGGGCTCACGGGCTGGCACTGGCGGTGTGCGCCGCGACGAGCGAGTTCGTGGCCCACACCGGCCGCGCGGTGGAACCGCTGCTCCTGGCCATGCGGACCGGGCCTTCGCTTCTCGCCGCGTACCTGCTGGCCTGGCTGCTGGTCGGGGTCGCGATGCGGGGGCGGCTGCGGGCGCGGCTATCGGCGTTGGGGAGCGCAGTGGGAGCGCGCCTCGCCGGCGCCTTTCCCCGCTGGGCCAGGATCCCGGCGGTCGCGGTCCTGGCGTTGATTCCCGTGGGCCTGTGGGCATCGGTGAGCATCCATATCGGGGTGCTGTTCGACAACGCTCCCCGGATGCTGTGGGTGCACGCCCCCTCGACGCCGGAGCCCGGCGAAGCGTTCACCGTCACCGTGCAGGCCTGGGACGCATACGAGCGGCTGAGCGCGGTGTACGAGGGAACGGTGAGCTTCGCCATCGAGTCCTACCGGCCGGACGGAGGCGAGCTGGAGTCCGGAACGGAGGTGGAGCTGCCGGGCGCCTACACCTTCACCGGCCGCAGGCGCGGATCAGACATGGCCTACCGCATCCGCGACGGCAGGGACAACGGCAGGCATGTCTTCGGGGCCAGGATCGGGACCCCGGGGATCCACTACCTGGTGATCCACGACTCGGTCACCGGAAACCGGTACTACAGCAACCCGATTGCGGTGGGAGTCACAACCGGGGCCGGGGCTGGAGACCGCATCTTCTGGGGGGACATCCACTCCCACTCCGGGCTCTCGGACGGCACCGGCTCAGCCGAGCAGTCCTTCCACTACGCCCGCCGCGTGGCTCTTCTGGACTTCTTCGCGCTGACCGACCACGGAGAGATCATGATGCTCATCCCCTGGGGCTTCGCCAGGCTCGAACGGGCGGCCAACCGGGCCTACGACCCGCAGGGCTTCGTCGCCTTCCAGGGACTGGAGTGGACTCAGGTCAGGACGGGCCACTACACCTGCATCTTCAGCGGCGACCGGCTGATCAAGAAGCCCCGGCTCTCCTTCCTGACGGTGCCGGCCACGGAAGGCTTGTGGCGCGCCCTTGAGGCCTTTACGGAAGACGAGGGCTGTCGGGCGCTGGCCCTGCCCCACCACAGCACCCAGAACTCGTACCTCCAGGACTGGACGTACATCAATCCGAAGTACGTGAAGCTCGCGGAGGTGGCTTCCGTGCACGGGGAGTTTCTCTTCGAGCAGCGCCATCCCCTGAATTACCGCGGTGCCATCGACCCGCCGCCCGAGTACGTTCACGGCTCGTCCATCGTCGACGCCCTGCGGATGGGCAAGCGCCTGACCCTGTACGCCGCCAGCGACGGGCACGACGGTCATCCGGGTCACACCCTCAGCCACACGGCGGCCTCGGTCGGGCACCAGCGGCCCCTGACCAGGTGGCACCCCCGGATCGGCCACCCTTACCCGGGGGGGCTCACCGCCGTGCACGCTCCCGAGCTGACCCGCGAGGCGGTGTTCACGGCCCTGGAAGGGGGCTGCGTGTTCGCCTGTTCGGACCACGGCCGCCCGCTCCTGTCCTTCACCGTGAACGGCACGCCCGTCGGGTACGACGCCCGGGTGGCCGTGTGGTCGGCCGCCGCCCCCCGGCGGATCGAGGTGTTTCTGGCTCAGGACGGCTCCCCGGCCGCGGCGAAGGGGACCGCTGCCGCCGCGCAGGTGGGCTCGGACTGGAGCCCCGACTGGTCGGCCACGGTCGAGGTCATCAAGAACGGGGAGCTCCTGGCGGCCATCCCGGTGGAGAAGCCGGTAACCCGGGTCGAGCACGTCGACTCCAGCCCGGTAACAGGGGCCTCCTACGGCCGGGAGGAGTGCGTGCAGGAGGCGGGGCGCTTCTACATCAACCGCTACAGCGACAATCCCGTGGACCCGGACACCCTGAACACGGAGGGGGCGGACTTCTACCTGGTCCGGGTGGTGGGGCGCAACGGGCGCACTGCGTACGCGGGACCGATCTGGGTCGAAGCCGCCGGCGAGCACCTGGAGACGCAGGAACCGCGGGAGACCCCGCACGGAGGTGCCGAGAGGCGCCTCTAATCGTCTAATCGCCCAGAGCGGCCTTCAGGAACCCTACCGTGCGAGGCCAGGCCTTCTGGGCGGCGCGCAGGTTGGCACCCGACCGACCGTCCTGCTGGCGCAGGAACGCGTGACCCGCCCCGTCGTACAGCTCGACCTCGTAGCGCTTGCCCAGGCGCTCCATCTCCTGCTCGGCAGCCGGGATGGTGGCGTTGACCCGGGCGTCATCGCCGCCGTACAGCCCCAGCACCGGGGCGCGGACCCCCGCCAGAGCCGAGGTGGCCGGAGACACCCCGTAGTATACCACCGCCGCATCCAGGTCCGGCTGCTCGGTGGCATACAGGAAGCTCATTCCGCCGCCCCAGCAGAAGCCCACCACGCCGAAGCTTCCTGTGGCTGCGGGCAGTCGTGTGGCGTACTCGGCCACCGCGTTCAGGCGGCGCATCACCTCTGCGGGCTGGAGCGCGCTGTTGAGTGGACGGGCAGCCTCCGGGGTCAGCGAGGACGAGCCCTTCCCGTCCGGGCCCTTGCCGCTCAGGAAATCCGGGGCCACGGCCAGGAAACCCTCCGCGGCCAACTGGTCCGCCACGGCGCGCGCCCAGTCGTTGAGCCCGAAGATCTCGTGGATCACCATGACCACCGGCGCCGGGTCGCTGCGTTCGGGGTACACGACGTAGGCGTCCACCCGGTCGCCTCCCGCCGCGCTCACCGTCACCCACTCGCTGTGCCGGGGCGAGGCGGTCAAACGGGCCTTGGCGTCTTCCCCCTGCGGCGGCAGGCCCACCGCCTGGGCAAACAGCATTCCGCCTGCGCCGAGCAGCAGGACAGGGACGATCAATAGTGACAACAGCGTTCTGTTCACGTCGAGCCTCCTGAAAGAAACTATATATTACAAATCTACTAATATACCACCCGAAACGGCAAGGCGAAGGCGGGAGGGCGCAAAATGCGAGCCTGGGAACCGGTTCTCGGCTGGGTACGCCCAGGGCCCCTGGTCGTGATCTCCGCCCCCGTGAAGTGGACACCGCTTGCAGGGAGCCCCGAGGAGCTCGGCGCCAGGAATCGCACGGACAGGAGCACCTCCACGGACCGGGCCGGCGAGGCGGACGGCGCCTTGTTCCGGCCGCGGGCGGCACCGGGAGACCCTTTGCCCGGCGTCCCAAATCGGGCATAATGCGCCCGGGACCGGCAGCGCGGAAAGGGCGAAGCGGAGGCGCATGGAACGAAGACACATCGGGCTGTACGCGGGGGTGTTGA
>Ga0209164_1005086_pt1 | contig 11351 bp, 9 predicted proteins | sample MTBNYHSulfiMetaG_FD_187458 | JGI IMG/M metagenome (GOLD analysis project Ga0209164, IMG submission 187458) | Enrichment culture microbial communities from rom New York Harbor, USA that are MTBE-degrading - MTBE-NYH (New York Harbor Sulfidogenic)... | ecosystem: Environmental > Aquatic > Marine >... | reverse complement strand
GCATCGAGTTCAGGGACCGGGGAGGTGGAGGCATAGTGGGCGCCTCCGGCTTGCTGCTGGGCATCGGCAGCATGAGGGGCCTGGAGGGCGTCTGCCTGATGGGGGAAACCTCTGGCTATATGGTGGACCCCAACTCCGCCCGGGAGGTGCTCAAGGTGCTCACCAGCATCCTGAACATCAATATCAGTTTCGCCAAACTGGAGGAAAAGGCCGAAGAAATCAGTCGCATCGCCCAGCATATCAAGCAGCTGGAGAAGAGCGCCTCCGGCCTGGGCGACAAGGACACCGACGAGCTAAGCTACATCGGGTGAGGGCCATCGGGCGGCAGAGCCTCCTTATCCTGCAGCATGGGGTCTGCTTAGGCCCTATGCACCGGCGCTTTTCTGCGGCGGCCACTGTTTTTCCACCAGGGTTACAGAGGCAGAGCGGTGGCTGACGGCGGCAATTTTTTCCCTGAGCAGTGCTCCGGCCTTGCCTCTGGTGGTGCCCACGGTGAGGATGATGACGTGCCGGTAGGCCCTCTGGAACTGTGCCAGTTGACCGCCCAGACGATGGACCTGCATGACGTAGGCCACGTTTTTATTCACCTTTATCCCAATCACGCCGTTTACCACGATGTCGCAGCGGCTCTTCCCCCTCTCTATCACGATGTCCAACTGCGCCGGGTCTTTTACCAGCAGCCCGGTGAGGTGGTGCACAAGGTCGCGGCGGTACCCTATTTTTGTTTTCCAGGCCCGCCGGGGTTTCCAGGTGTCAATGGCTGACAGAACCTCCCGCAGTAACCCGTCTTCCACTGTATAAGAAGCAGCGGAACGATAAAAAGGTTGCCACCGGTCGGGCTTTATCCCGAAAGTCTGAAAAGGGGGCACAATAACACCCCCGACCACGAGATTGATTTGAAGAGCACAAAGTGGTGGTTACCTGTCTAAAATACTGTTACGATATTTTCGGGATGAAGCCTCTTTTTACCGAGGGATTTAATAGACATCATCTGGCAATTTATCAAAAATATTTGATAGCCCAAATTCTTTTGACATTACTTCATGTTCCCAAATCCGCAAGACCTCAAACCCAAGATTTTCTAGCTTCTTGGTGTTTTTTTTATCCCGCTTGACATTTTTGTGGATTTTTTCTTCCCAATACTTAACATTACTGTCAGGAATATGACCATGTTCAGGGCAGTTATGCCAAAAACACCCATCAACAAATATCACAACGTTTGTCCCCTTTAGATAAACATCTGGATTTCCTGGCAAATCAGGGTGCATTGAGTGCCTTATCCTGTTCCCTTTCAGCAAGTTATGAATCTTTACCTCAGCTTTTGTCCATTTGCTTTTGATCCGAGACATGGTCTTGCTTCTGGTTTCAGCAGAAAATTTGTCTGCCATGATAATAACAAATAAATATACTTATTAATAATTTAGTAATTACGGGATTGGAATGGACGTAGTTTCCATATTTTCAGGATGCGGCGGATTCGACCTGGGCTTCCAGATGGCAGGCTGTAATGTTATTTTTGCAAATGATACGTATTCCAAGGCTTGCGAGACCTATGACCAGAATTTCAGCGTTTCGCCAGTTAATTGTGACATCCGGGAAGTTGAAAAATTTCCAGAGGCAGAAATTTTGATTGGTTGCTACCCTTGCCAGGGCTTCAGCCTTTATGGAAAACGAAATATGAATGACACCAGGAATTTTTTATTTCTTGAATTTTCCCGGGCTTTGGGAGAAGTAAACCCAAAATTTTTTGTCACCGAAAACGTAAAAGGTCTTATTTTCAGATACGGGAGGGAAATGTTAAGGAGGATGCTTATAGCTTTTTCAAAGAGAGGCTATAACACTTTTTGGAAACTTCTTGATGCAAAAGATTATGGAGTCCCCCAGAATAGAGAAAGAGTTTTCATTGTTGGGATTAGAAAGGACCTTAAAATGGACTACAATTTCCCTAAACCAACCCATGGAAATGGCCTAAAACCATATGTGGCTATTAGGGATGCAATAGGAGACCTTCCAGAGCCAAATGAAGGTGAATACTATGCAGGCTCCTATTCTTCGCATTACATGTCTCGGAATAGGCGTAGGGGTTGGGATGAAACTAGCTATACCATACAGGCAAGTGGCAGGCATGCTCCGCTGCACCCCTCAAGCCCAGAGCCAATCAAGGTTGGGAAAGACCGCTTTGTATTCCCCAATGGAAAAGAAAAGCCAAGAAGGTTTTCAGCAAGGGAGTGCGCGAGAATACAAACTTTCCCCGACGATTTCAAATTTTATGGACCCCTAAGAAGCAAATACCAGCAGATAGGGAATGCAGTCCCTCCGCTTCTTTCCAAGAAAATTGCAGAATCTCTGCTTGGCTTATGTGATCCCTGACAGCAATTTTATAAATACCCCATAGTTATTTATAGGTTTTAAAGATAATTTAGTATACATGGCTGACCGAAACAGGTCCACACTTGCTTTCATTAACGATGAGGGCTATCTCCGATTTAAAGACAAAACAGTCAATGTACATGATGTTGTAAGGGATGTGCTTTATGTCTCTATGCTTTCGTCAGGGAAAGAGGTCAGAATAGCTTTCTTTTACCAAAATGACTCTTTCGATGCAGTTATCCCTTACTGCCTGGAAATGCTTTACCAGCTTAAGGGCATAAATTCAAACAGAAATTGCGTCCTATTATATGGAGGAAAGCTCTATTCTTATTTTAAGTCTGTTTACAAAAATACATACTTTGGCGACGGGAATTTTTGCAATGACCTATTTGGACTTGGATGCATTAGACCAGAAGGGGGCATACGGAGCGAAAAAAAATATATTCCCCCAGGACTAAATCTGTGAAAACTGCAGAGGATAAATTCCTTTTTTCCAGCAGCTACTCCTTTTTGCCGAACGAGGACATTTCTGAAAGAATAGCGGCGGTTGTCATTATTCCCCAAAGTTTTGGAAGCCTGCACAAAATACCCCAAATATGCGATTGGTGTAGGCGGAGCGGTATAGCGACAGTGGCAATATTTGATCCCTACCCCACTGCGAGAAAAATCAAGTTTTATGACAGCCTGAATTTCATACCCTATGGTTGGGAGCTGGAAGAGTTAAAAAAGGTTGCCCAAAAGTTAGAGCCCGCAAGTGTTACACCGCTTTCAAACACTGAGCGGCTTTTCCGCCTAGCCGATACGGCGGAATTGGAGTACACTAAAATTGGGGAAGAAGAAGTTGCCCCATTATTCCGCACCCTAAACATTACGTTAAATGAAATTAGAAAACGGCTACAGCCAGCTTTTTACGAGAAAGACATGCTGATGGAGGCCGCCTCATTATCGAGGAGGCTTGCTGCGCTTTCATGCCCTTTAATGGATTACGACAAGGAATATTTTGGCTCCATGTTTAGAAAACCCCTGTCAGAAAGAATCGACAATTTTATCGACATAGTTCAGGGCTCCACAGAGGGGAAAGGCGTCTTAGCAGAGTTGGAAAAAGCAGCATATTACTTGACCGAAATAAAGAAAGAGCTAGCTCAGTCCAACCCGAAATTCAATGAGATGGCCCGCCAGATAGGTGAGATGGTATCAAAAAAGACCAACGCAGTCATTCTTATACCAAGTCAAAAGGAAGCCCATGCATTTGCCCGGTCCCTTTGTAACTTAAAAGTACCGATAACCGAAAGTGATTTGGAAGAAGCTGGAATAGAAATCAGAAGCTTTAACGCAGACCAAGATAAGCTTGAGTCCTCACCGCACCAAATTGCCGTTCTAACAACCTACCCCTTTCTGGACAAAAAATACCTGCTAAGCAATGCTGTAGCCAAAAAAATTAGAATCGTTCTTTATCGTTGTGAGCTAATAGACTATAAGTTTTTCAAAAACCTTTACAAAAAAATTGAGAGTAAATTTTTCACGAAGTCAAGAAGAAAAAGCATAAAAAAATTCCTTTGCGGGAAGGGGAAATTGAAAGACATTAAAATATCAGGAATAAAAAGAAAGGGCGAAAAAATCGAGATGGACACTGCTACAAAATCACGGAAAAAGCCTAAAGATGTGCTTTCAGTTTTGACAGATATCGAAAAAAGCCTTGATGTCTCGGCTTCATCAATTTTCCAAGAATCCGTTAGCAAAAGTACAATACAGAGAGATTCCAAGGGGGAAATGAAAACTTCCGGTCTTATTATCGAGCTCCACACTGGGGGGTATCTTTATGTGAGGGAAGAAAAAACAGTCCAAGTTTTGTCTGCTTCTGACGATGTGACATATAAGCTAGCTAAGGACTTAAAGGAGGGGGAAACCCTTATTCTTATAAACAGGGACACACGAACAAGCTTAAATGATCTTCTCCTTGAAAAGGCTGAAGAATACCCGAAGCTTAAAGTTCTGCAGACTATGGTCAACCTCTGGGTAAATGCCTTAAGGGACGGCATGATTGATGAAGGGGATAATGAGGAAGACTTGCGGAAAAAAATGAATGAACTGGGGGCTGGCATAAAATCGAAATATACAATAAGGAATTGGGTCAACAGCGAAGTAATTGGGCCTAGGGATTCGAAAAACATATTAAGGATAGCTGAAATATATAAAAACGAAAATTTGAAAAATAACGCCCAAGCTGTAGCTGCTTCAATTACGGAAATGAGAGGGCTTAGAAGAACAATATTGCATCGGGCGAAAAATGCCTTAATTGAGGGCGAAAGCGATGAAATAGAAAAGCTTGGGATTGACCTGAGCGACTTTGCAGATGCAATTGAGTTTTTCAGAGTCGTTTCGATAAAGCAGATGGATGGCATCCCGGTCGGGAGCCTCGACAAGATAGGTGGAAAATATGAAATTTAATCTCCCAAAAGCAATGCCAGAAAAAAGAAGGGAAATAATAGAGTCTATGTTGGACAGCGTCATCAGTGGGAACTCAGGAAAAAATTATCCCGAGGTTATGGACAATATGCCATCGAGGAAATTTTTCATCGGGACTTTGTCCCCGCTGCCGACTAAAAAGGAGCTAGAATCGCTCACAAACAAAGTCGCCCCACCTGCAATTGGTCTGGAATTTTTAATCCGTAAGGAATTCTCGGAGGGTGCAACATTGTCTATCCTTCCCCATGGGGCTTTTTATTACCGGGTTTTCCCGTCCTATAAAGAGGAAAAGGAGTATGCAGAAGAGGCTACAACAAACTCTGCAAAAAGCTCGCCCCTTCGGCAAAAGTATCGGAAAATTGTTGCCGACCTTGAACCTATAGAGCTGGATATATCAAAAATTATTTCTCAGTGCCAAGAAGAGGGAGAAGTTGTCATTACGCTTAAGCAAGAATGTGAGCGGCTTTGGGAAAAGGCTAAAAAAGACCCTCGCTTCTTTAGGAAAAAAAAGAAGGGCGGGTGGAGAAAATATCCAAGAGTGCCACTGGATTGCATGGAATCAGAAAAAAGATATGAGGATTACATCTCAACTGATCTTGAAGCTCTGCCTGATTGCCCATGGGGCATGGAGATTAGGATAGAGGCATACGAAACTTGCAACGGCTGGAGATTTATCGCCAGCTTTTCAAATGCTTCAAAGGTGATAGATGACCCAAATGTTGAGAATACAATATTTGAGGCAGGTCTAAAAATTTCTCTTGGGGGAGAGAGGCTCAAGAAATTCAAGCTTGATTACCTTGAGGAAAATTATCGGCATGACCGGCTAATTGAAGCTGCTGGAATAAATTGTAGTGCAGTCTCAAATTCCTCAAGTGAAATAGAGGCTGTAAGCACCCCTATATTTTACGAAAAGAGAAAGTCCCCAGCAAAATGCGAAGCTGACCTAAAGTTTGAGACACTCTCGGAAAGCCCATTTGAGTCTCTTGAAAGTGTTGGCGATTTCCTTGAGGATAGGCTTTTCCTTTTTAAGGAAAAATATTCAGAAGCCACACAAAGCGAAGGCGAGAAAGAAGCATTTAGGTCAGATTTGCAGATGATGGAAAGGGAGCTGAGGCGTTTCCACAATGGTGTCAAATCATTGAAGGAGAGCGCAAAGTGTCTGCAGGCATTCAAGATGATGAACAAGTCTTTCTTGTACGCATCAAGGTCTTCTGAAGAAAAAAAATTCGAGTCCTGGTACCCATTTCAAATAGCTTTTATAGTGTCCCTTTTACCCGACATACTCCATCCCTACGAGGCGCAAGAAGACAACTATCGGAACCATGTGGACTTGCTTTATTATCCCACAGGCGGGGGAAAGACTGAAGCTTTCCTTGGCACAGCAGTTTTCCAGGCTTTTTTGGACCGCCTTATGGGCAAAAATTTTGGGGTTTCAGCAATGACAAAGTTCCCGTTAAGGATGCTATCTCTCCAGCAGCTCCAAAGAATAGCAGACATTTTTGCCCAAGCGGAGCTCGTAAGGCAAGAGGACAATATAGTCAACGGGGAAGAGTTTAGTGTAGGGTATTATGTAGGCAGCAGCAGCACGCCCAACCATTTGGTAAAATACGATCGGGTAAAGGGGAAATACTACGATTTTCTTGATGAGCTGGAGCAGGACAAAAACCGTCTGGAAGACTATCAAATCTTGGTGAAATGCCCTTTTTGTCATGAAAGGTCAGTAGAGCTTAGGATCGACAAGGATAGACGGAGGATACTCCATGTATGCACATCAGAAAAATGTGGGAAAGAGCTCCCTGTTTACATATCCGATTCAGAAATTTACCGCTACCTCCCAACATTTATCGTGAGTACACTAGATAAGCTGGCAAATGTGGGTATGCAAATTAACTTTAGGAATATCCTGGGCGGGGCAAAATACAAGTGCCCGAAGCATGGTTTTTCAAGCTCCCAGACATGCGTTGAGAACAGGTCAAAAAACTCTTCGGCTTGTAACATCGAGCCTGAAGACATGGAAGTAGTGCCCGAAGGGGACTACTCCCCCTCACTTGTTATCCAAGATGAGATGCATCTTGTGAGGGACACCTGGGGGACGTTCAACTCCCATTACGAAACAATGATTGACAGGATAATTTCAGATCTCTCAGGAAAAGGAAAGACAGTTAAAAAAATTGCGGCCACAGCTACTATTTCCCCCTCGACTTACACAGATCATGTTAATGAGCTTTATTCAAAAGAGCCCATCTTGTTTCCTGCAAATCTCGAGCTCTTTACTGATGAGCTGGAAGAAATTGCTAGGGTTATCGTTGGCATAATGCCGCACGGAAAAACACACATAAACGCTGTTGAGGAGGTCGTGGGATCTTTGGCCGTCAATATCCAGAGGGAAATGGATCAGGAGAAGGTTCCAAAAAACGAGCTAAAGGACTTTTGGACGATGCTTTCCTACCACAACAAAAGAAATGACGCATACCAAATGGGAAGATCCATTGGAACCCGTATAAATGAAAATATGATCAAGCCTAGGGGGATGAAAGAGCTAAAAAAGGAAACCCTCACCGGGGAAATTAGCTTCAAAAGCATAAGGAGCATCATGGACTCCATTGAATCAGAGCAGAATTATGAGGGGACTATTGATGCCCTTATTGCAACTTCAATAATATCCCATGGTGTTGACTTATCCTCGCTAAATCTGATGACGTTCATGGGCATGCCGCCAAACAATGCTGAATATATACAGGCGCTATCTAGGATTGGGCGGCGGTCCATTGGTCTTGCGTTTATTGTTTTCAACCCGACCAGAGAACGGGACCAAAGCTATTTCAAATATTTCAGGAAATTCCACGAGCTGTCAGATCTCTTAATAGAAAGCATACCGATATGCAGGTGGTCTAAAAGAGCTATAGAAAGGACATGTCCAGGAATTTTCCTTGGTACGCTCATGGACCATTTTGATTTTATCGCCAAGAAAAAAGGTCAATTTGGGGAACTAAAGTTTGATAAGCCGCTTAAAGAAGCTTTGACTAAAAAAGCTTTCACAGTAGAAGATGTGCAGAAATTTGTAAAAGAATGCTATGTGCCTGAAAAAAGTGACCACTCCGAAGAGATAAGCGAGTTTATAGATGAAAATGTATCAAGGCATATAAATTCTATTTTAAGTGCTGCTACCCAATCGTCGGGACGGGATTTTATAGGATTTCGTCTTGCGCCTAAGCCACTTAGAAGCTTCCGTGACATTGATGAAAGTGCAACAGTTATATTGACGCCGGATACATATGCTGCACTTAAGACTGGAATAATTTATTCTTCGAGGGGGGAGGAGGATTAAATGGCGGTAAAGCAACGGATTGAGCGTGGTGCGAACCAGGCCCTTTTCAGCTTTCTGCCTGGTCAGATGGTTGAGTATCCTAATGCAAACGCAGTTGTCCTCGTTAAAAAATGGGGCTCACGACCCTCAGACGTTGCTTCAAAGAAACGGATTTTGGAAAAAGTGTACAAAACTGCAATTGGAAAAGCCATAAGGTATGGGCTGGCAGACCGGGGCTATCCACGTGAACCAAATGAAAATCTTTTTTATTTTGGGGAACCAAAACACATATTTTGCGAACTTTTTCCGCTTGTATTCACAGACAATAACAATATAACATACATTTTTAGGGAAGTAAGCCACCTTAACTTGTTTCTAAAGAACTGGAACGGAGGTAAGCTGATGCAGCGGGACCTTGTGTTTATCTCAGAAAATGGGGAAGGTGAAATGAGCCAGCTGCAGCCAATTGTTGACATGAGGGAAAGACCGCTCAAGCTTGAAAAATATGGCTCATCCCAGGCTGCCCTTCGCTGGATAGACGCTACTACAGGGGAAGTCCTAGGCAGGGTATTTGGGATACTCGGGGGGCGAAGAGTAAATATTGGAACACCGGCAAGGGCAAGAAGGACTTTCCTCCCCCAATTAATGAGCCTGGTTAACATCAGGGATTATATTGAGGCAGAAGGAGCAAACAAAGAGGCGCTGGGCGCTCTAATACTTGCAAAATATATATACGGCTCTGGCAGCGGCATGGCATTGCGTGAGGCGTTTGAGAAGGTGAAAAAAACAAAGGGATTCACGGCTGAGGAAACAGCAAAGAAAATCTTAGAAAAAGTAGGGGTAGATTTTGACAGCTTGCCTGAAGAGAAAAAGCAGGAATTGATTGCAGCCAGCTCAAATGGGGGGGACCAAATGAGGCTGGACATATCAAAAATAAGGGATGCTTTTTCAGAGGGCGAGATACTGGATGCGCTGGATGAGGTGTACGAGTACATTGAAACTGCAAAATCCGAGGGCAGCATGACGTTAAAGGAGATGCTAGAGAATTCAGAAAGCGAGGCAAAGAGGGCAATGTACGAACAGTTTATGGGGAAGCTAAATGACATAGGGATTTGCTCTGCAACATACCTCAGCGATGTGCCTCTCATAAATCTGGCATATGGATTCGAGAGGGGAGAGTTTGACCAGCAAAAAACATTAAAGCCTTTCCCCCCAGACGAATTTGACAGGAGAAACAGGATACCAATTTACCTTACGCAAATGGAAACCGAAGGCTTGCTTTTAGAGTTTGACAGAACGAAGATCACTGACTTTTTAAAGTCAAGGGGCATAATAGAGGAGGTGCCGGAGGAAGGGAAAGAGAAAGAATGGTTTGTTAAGAATGTGGATCCTGCTCTTGTAACACGCTTTTCAGGCGTTGAAGAAGAGGGCATTACAAAATATGTTTTTAACCTCATACACACAATTTCCCATTCACTAATAAAACAAATCCCAGACCAATGCGGAATCGGCATTGACCAAATTGGCGAGGTGATTTTCCCAAGCATACCGGCAATACTAATATTTTCTAGGGAAACTGGGGATTTCAGGCTCGGCGCACTCAAAGACCTATTTGAGCATAAAATATATCCCTGGGTTGACATATCTTTCAGGACGGCCAGACCGAGCTCTTGCGTATACGATCCTGTGTGCTTCCACGGCGACGGGGCCTGCCATTCCTGCCTTTATCTGAACGAAATTTCATGCGCCTATTTCAATCAAGGTCTTACTAGGCACATGCTTTTCCGCAACTTGAGAAAGAAAACGGTTGGATTTTGGGATGGCAGCCTTAAAAAATTCTAGGTGGACAAAATGGCGGCAAAAAAGAACGATGTCCTCTCAAGGGAGATTAGCGAAATTCTCCTAAATTTGGATCAAAAAACTTCCGGAAGGGAAATTATTACTTCTCTGTCTGGGTTCTGCCATGCTGACGAGGCAACCTTATATGCCCTCCTGGGGGCAGGCGTTATAAAGACAGCATCGGCCAAAAGAAAAATCAGCGACTATATTTTTTCTATTGACAAAAACAAGGCAAAGAATATTGGACTGTTGAAATCCCTACTCTTTTCTGGGCAAAAGGAACCAGACCTGCCCATCTTTGAGCTCGTGGCAAGCTACCCTTCCCACGGTGGCTACGGGGAAATTAGCAGGATAAATGGGGTGGAAAGTCTTTACCCCATGCTCTGCCGCCTCATAATAACGGCTGACCGCCAAATTCTGATGGCAAACCCGTTTTTTGACGAGGCAGGCGCTGACAAAATATTGCCCTACATAAAAGGCGCAGCAGACCGTGGCGTAAACATAAAGATAGTGTCAAGGTCCCCAAGGGAAGGGGGCGCCAGGCTTTGGAGAAAGCTGGAAAATGAAATAAAGGAGATGGGAGAAAATTGCGAAGTCAGGTATTTTGGGGGTTTTAAAGGCAGGCGGCGCTTCTATCTGCATGCAAAGTTTATGGTGGCTGACGGAACAATGGCATATGTAGGTAGCGCTAATATAACAAAAACTTCCCTTGGGGATAACGCAGAAGTGGGCATTATTTTTGGCGGCAGAAAAGTAAGCGCATTAGGCAACTTTTTCAAATTATTGTGGGACAATTCAAGCCAAGGGTAACTAAGCTTTGGAGAAAACCACAGCTAGCCATTTTTTTATTGCCTCCTCACTTTGGTACCCACCTTCCTTTAGTATCCTCACAATATCAGCAGCGGATACAATAATGACTGGATGGTGGTCTTCAGTTCCATCAAACAACGATGGAACGACTCTCTCGCCAGCCGTCACCGGTGACTCCGCTGGCGAGAACTGGCTCTGAAAGTCCTCGTCTACAACATAAAAAAACTGCTGTGCTACCAGCGTGCTCAGGAGCTCGGCGTGGACTTGTGGACACCTCTGGAGTAACCCACAAGTCCCCGCCACTGCACCACCTGCCTATAGGTAGCTGGAACTATATGAACCTGCCTCTTTTTTCCGCCGCGAGCCCTGCAGCGGCTACCGCCGCTGCCACTTTCGGGATAAAGCCCACCGGTCGGTAACCTTTTATGGCCATGCGCATTGTTTACCGGGGAGATGTACATGACCTCCAAGGAGCGGCCCTCTGATTTGCAGGAGCAGTATTGCCGGTACATTAACTGGTCGGCGGTGGCCCTCATCTTTATGGTGGCTGCGGCCGGCG
>Ga0209164_1005084_pt1 | contig 11353 bp, 9 predicted proteins | sample MTBNYHSulfiMetaG_FD_187458 | JGI IMG/M metagenome (GOLD analysis project Ga0209164, IMG submission 187458) | Enrichment culture microbial communities from rom New York Harbor, USA that are MTBE-degrading - MTBE-NYH (New York Harbor Sulfidogenic)... | ecosystem: Environmental > Aquatic > Marine >... | reverse complement strand
CCATGCTCTGGTTGATTTTCTTCAGCATAGGATACATGAGGATGGGTATCGACGCGACGGCCACAGCCATAGCGAACTCCAGCAGGATGCCCAGACGTGTACCGGTCTCGTTACTAGCCAACAGAATCACGTTGTCGATGCTCTCTGGACCGAATATTGGGGGTACAAAGGCTACGCTAAGCAGTGGTGCTGCTGTTGCGATTATAAAGAGTGCTCCGACGATTCGGGCGATGTTTCTTGGATTCGGCTTTGATTCCATTTTAAATCATTCCGGGTTAAACATACCCTAACCATATATAAATTTTTACATTATGTATAATTTTGTATTGAGTGATTATTTATATAATCTATGTAAAAATTTATAAACCTCGTAAAAGCATGATACCTGATATGGCTCCTAAAAAAGACATACGGCAGCTTCGCACGAGAAAAAAAGAGCGCACACGAAACACCATCATAGATGAGGCCACAAAGCTGTTCGCCGAGAGGCCCTACGACGAGGTCTCTCTGGAGGACATAGCTGAAGCAGCGTTCGTCAGCCGGCAGACCCTCTACAATTACTTCAACAACAAAGAGGATGTCCACTACGCTGTGGGAAACAAGGTATACCGTGAAGAAAACGAGGAAATAGAGAAAATCCTAGATACTGATCTGACTGGAAAGGAGCAGGTCCTGCTGCTTTGTGAGAGGATATTCACGAACAGTGTGGAGAAGCCCATCGTTCTAAAGGTCGTGAGAGACCTCTGGGACAACCTGAATACAAGTAACTTCTCCTCAGCTGAGACATATGATCACGTTGCTGAGACAATCGGGAGAGAAAAAATGAGTGAACTGATTGAGAAGCCTGGGCTACTTGACGAGTTTGACTTCGAGGAGTATTTTGATGATCCCAACCTTATAGAAGAATACTTGCAGTTCATTAGGCACAACAATCTATGGGTGAAGGCGATCCAGAAAGGAAAACAGGATGGTACGATTAAAAACAAGCTTCCAGATATGCAGATAATGCAGTTCATGAGCTTCGTGGCATGGGGGACCATTCACGAGATAATGAGAAGGCGGAATGCCCTCGATAGAATCAATATGAAACTAGAGACCTTCTCAGTTAACATGATAAAACTGCTATCCCGTTTCCTAGACGAAACCTCTTAACCAAAGAATTTCTAACACGCATTCGTATTAACTTTCTACAAACCTCGCACATAAAAAGGCGCTATACACGTAATGAACAATCATAATAAGCTAAATCTAGGTGCGCGCGCGCAAAAAATATAGAAATCAGCAAAGAAATCAGTCGTGCGGTTTGTTACTATGATGGTTTCTTGAAACTTCGAAACCATTTGTTCTATGGAGGAGATGCCTAGGTATTCTATGTAAAGAGGTAGATCAACCATGACTATTACATAATAACGCCTTTCATACTATAATAAAATTTTAAAGAGGGTTCTCAGTTCGCGCGCGTGCACAAATTAAAATTGTCCCCCCTGATTATGAAGATACGACGATTCAAGTTGAAGTAAAAAGGGTAAATCTGTGTCAGCTGGTGAGATAATATTAGTAAAGGTGAAAAAATAAGATGCCTGAATATAGAGCCCCGGGAATCTATGTCGAAGAGGTAGAGATAGGCGCCAAACCTATTGAGGGAGTAAGTACTAGTGTAGCAGGCTTTCTGGGTGAGACCGAGAGGGGGCCTGAGAATCCCGAATTAGTGACGAGTTTTAAGGATTTCGTGAGAATATACGGTGGATACATTCCAAATTCGTATCTCTCGTATGTCGTTGATGGTTTTTTTAAAAACGGAGGAAAAAACTGCTTTATTGCACGCATCTGTAGTAATACCTCCACATCGGCAACCTTAGATCTTGGAGAGGGTGCAGCTGAGGAAGGGGCTGAAGATGAGGGCACTGAACACATCACGATGACCGCGATGGGTTCGGGAGATTGGGGCAATCGAATATGGGCGAAGATCGAGAATGCCACATTACACCAACAAAACAGCTCCCTATTCAAGTTAATTGTAGTATACTACTCAACGGTGCCTCCTATGCCAATCGTCGATCCCACGGATTCGAATAACCGTAACAATAGTAACCGTAGAGAACCCGATGTTATAGAGATTTATGACAATTTATCGATCGACTCTAAAAGTTCAGATTTCTACATAAAGAAAGTAAATGGGGCCTCAAAGATCGTAGTACTCTCCTCGACGTTACACTGTAGACCAAATAACATGGGATTGACCCATCTAAGGGGAGGCAATTCCGGTTCAACAATCTCGATATCCGATTACAACCCTACTGGTTCCAAGACCAACAGCTTAGGTGAGATTATTTATACGGGGTTAGCGGGGTTCAAGAAGATTGGTGAGATCTCAATCGTTTGTGCACCGAATGAAAATGATATCCCAACCCTCAGAGATGCCGTAGTTTCCCACTGTGAGGAACTCATGGATAGATTCGCAATATTACAGACAAGTGAAAATGACGCAGACAATATTGACACACTGCGGCCAGATAGAGAATCCAAATACGCTGCATTATATTTCCCTTGGCTGAAAGTCCAAGACCCTTTGACCAACAGTTACAAGTTGATCCCCCCGGGAGGTCACATCGCAGGGATATATGCCAGGTGTGACGCGGAGAGAGGAGTTCACAAGGCTCCCGCCAACGAGACCCTGAGAGGCGTCGTTGCATTACAGGTCAACCTGGGTAAAGAACAACAAGGAAAATTGAATCCTAGAGGGGTGAACGTGATCCGGACCTTCCCTGGCCGTGGTAACGTGGTTTGGGGGGCGAGAACCATCTCGACTGATCCTTTATGGAAATACGTCAACATCAGGCGCCTGTTCCTGTACCTAGAGGAATCCATCGAGGAAGCTACACAGTGGGTTGTATTCGAGCCAAACGACGAGAAGCTCTGGGCTAGGGTGAAACAAACGATCACCCAATTTCTGATACGGGTGTGGAAGGATGGTGCCCTGATGGGAACAACTCCTGAGAAGGCATTCTTTGTGAAATGTGATCGTACCACAATGACGCAGGATGACATCGATAATGGTAGGTTTATAGTGCTGATAGGCGTTGCACCAGTGAAGCCCGCCGAGTTCGTGATCTTTAGGATCACCCAGATGGCGAGTGGGAGGGAGGTCACAGAGCTGTAGGAGGCGAAGTGTTGATGGCAAGAGAAGACCTTTTTTCATCGACGATGTGGTAGCCGTGCTGGTCTTGTCCACGTGTGCAGCCGGCGCAAGTATAGAAGTTAGATTAATACGCCTGTGCGTTCATCCTTGAGGGCTACGTCGGGGGTTCAACATCGTAGCCCCCTCTCACCGTGAACTTATCACCTAATTCCTTTATCAGGATGGTCTCGATGTAGTTGCTGCGGCTCCTGCACTCCTCACTGGCGTTCCTTTCAATCTTCTTCAAGAGAAACGGGTCTATGGAGATAGCAATTTTTTCTTTCCGATTCCTCATATTTAAATCATATTTTAGTCACGTTAATAACTCTTTTTAATCATGAATTGTTTACTATTCACCATTTTATACCCTTTTTTGTACCCATTTTATACCCTACTTGTACCCTTTTTTATCCACTTTTTGTCTCTGATCAGGTTTAAGTCGCTCTCAGATCATTATTGATACAATAGTGTTAACGAGGAGAACACTTGCGCACGCGCCATGTAGCAAGCCACAAGCACGGGATCTATGAACAACATACTGAGATATTGTTTAGTGCCGGTGCACACTACGCGCGCACACAAAGAACGGCTGGCGCGTAGGAAAAACCACTAAGGGCTTATGGGTATGCCATACCTCCCAACGCTCAACCCCCCATCCACACTCACTACAGCCCCTGTCATATAATCAGCCTGGGGACTACAAAGCATCAGTATGGCGTTTGCTATGTCCTCGGGTCTACCTATCCTGCCCCACGGCGTCATACGCACAGTAGCCTGGTCATAGGCGATTTTGGCAGGCGTCTGCTCCTCACCCACATCAATGAGACCGGGAGCCACCGTGTTCACGTTTATACCATGAGGCCCTAGCTCCTGCGCTAGGCACCCCGCGAACATCACAACCCCCGCCTTGGAAGCACAGTAGGCCGAGGCCCCCACCCGGGCGACCTTCCAGCTGCCCGAGGACACGTTGACTATCTTGCCTCCTCGGCCCTGCCTGATCATCTGGCAGGCCGCGAGTTGGCTACAGAGGTATGTCCCCTTGAGGATAGAGCCGACGTTCCTGTCAAAGACGTCATCCGTCATGTCCATGACGTTCGCTATCGGCCTGTCCGCGGCGTTGTTCACCAGTATATCTATCCCACCCCAGAGCCCGATGAGCCGGGTGAACATGTCCTCGACCTCGACGCGGCTCTTCACGTCGGCTCTATGGGAGGCCACACGGTCCCCGAACCTATTGAGGCTTCTCTCAGCTGTGTCGAGCCTCTCGCCGTTGACGCCGTTGATCATGACCCTCGCCCCTGACTCGAGGAACATCTCAGCTGTGGCGTAGCCTATCCCCCTGCTGGAGCCCGTGACGAGCACGATCTTACCCGAATAATCATACTTGATCATACCAACTCATGTCTACAAGAAGGCGAACGCGTTTTATATTATTCGACGTGCACGCCTTGCTCACGCAATGTTATGTTATTAGAGGCATGTTTTCGTTATAGTTCCATAAACCTCATCGTGAAATTGTCAGGGGGGTGTAACAGTTAAGGTGGCTGCAAATGGAGGGTGTGACTCTCACCGAGGTGGCTCTGGATGGAGTCCTATGTGACTGTGATCCAGAGGTGGAGTGTTCTATAAGGCTCTGCCCGTTGATCCTTAAAGATCAAGAGTTCTAGTTTCTGGTTTTCTCCCACGCGTGTCGCGGTGAAGCTGAGGGGAGTCTCCCGTTTCTCATTGTTGGTGAGGTGGATCTGTTCAGTGTGTATGGTGGTGCCGTTGAGGGTGACATCGAGACGGTAGGTGGAGTCTTCCTGTTCGTGGTTGACGATACCAATGATGATTTTTCCTTGTTCTCCGGGTTTTAGATTTGTGGGGTAGTCGGAGGCTTTACCTTGGGAGCCGAGGATGTAGAACTCTGTGTAGTTTTCTCCGGTTTTGGGGGTGGTGGCTACGTAGGCCAGGGTGGCTGTTGAGCATATTATAGTGGCTATGAGGATTATGGATAGAGCTTTATCTGTGGTGGTTTGGCCCAAGCTGATCTTTGTCAGCTTCTCGATTTGCAGCGTGAATCTTTCTTCGGGTAACAGCCTCAGGCGTCTGACCCAGGCTATGAGTGAAAGGGAGATTGTGAAGGCTGAGAGGAGGACCACTACTGGAATCAGCCTAATGCCGAAAGGGGTGAAGTTCAGAGCCAACCCTAGTAAGGGGACGACAGTTATGCTCATACCGATGCTGAGTGTGAATCGCTCCATCCCTCCTAAATCGTCCTTTCCCGGAAATAGTGCTGCAACTAGGGAATATCCGCATGTAAAAAACACCAGGAGGAGGCCAAAAATGGATCTTAATAGGTTTTCATTTAAAAGGGGAGTTAAAAGGAACAGGTCATACAAGATGGTTGATAAAAGAGTAAATATGAGGTCAATCTCTTTTAGGAAATCATAGTTCTGTAGTTTCACGCGTTAGCCCCACTATTTTATTATGATTGGATCTTTGGGGTACTGCTGAGGATCTGGTAGATCTTTAAGTAATCCTATTAGTATGGCTACGGCTCTAACATGAACTATAAAAACTGATAATAACGCATCTTTAATGTCTCTTCTTCTCTTAAGCGATAAGGTGAAGAGAATGAAATATCCAGCTATCGTTATTATAATGAATGATGTGTTTCCCTTAATAAAATTATACAAACTGTACATGATATAAAGGAGGGATAGATTGAAAAATATTGCGTGTATGATTTCGGGAAATCTTCGCCAAAATATTTGTTTATTTGTTCGAAATGTGTATCTTATGATGGATCCAACAGATTTCTCATATTCCCATTGGTATTTTTTAAGGTATACGAATAATGATGATGATTCTGATCTATGAATCACCATAGTAAAGGGTAACCTAAAAAGTTTATATCCTTTTGCTCTTATACGATATGAAAGTTCAGCTTCTTCTCCCGCTCTTAAAAAGGGGTGATAACATCCAACATCCACCATAATATTTCTTTTGAACATTCCAGGTCCTCCTAAGACATTTACTTCACCCACTTTCAAAATCTCATAACTTTTATTCATTCTTCTGGTAACTAAGGATGAACAATCATCTTCAAATCTATTGATAATTTTTCCTGAAACGCCTGCTACATCATCTTTTTTCAAATATGAGAGGGCTTCTTTCAACCATCCTGCGTCTAACAGCATATCTCCACCTATGAAACATAAATAATCACCTTTGGAATGTAAAAATCCCATATTTAATCCAGCTGCTGGTGAAAGCGGCCAGTTGGATTTTAATTGAATTATCTTTATAGGATAACTTTTAGCAATTTCAATTGTTTTATCTGTAGAGTAGGAATCAACCAAAATAATCTCAGAATTTTTATATCCCATCGAACATTCAATCACTGATTCTAAACATTCCTGTATTCTTTTTTCCTCATTTCTTGATATAATAATAAAAGATATCATTTCATCGGTCATATATGTCATCTATAAATGTAGTATACAATATACTCCCCATTATTATACACGAAGTTAGCGGTGTAATCATTATTAACTTTATCAAGATCCTCAAGGGATATTCTACCAATATTACTATAAACCGTTGTATAAGCAACTACGTCATAGTTGTTTATGATTACATACCTTTCCTCTTGGAAGGTATCCCAGATATCATTATTTTCCTCATAGCCTAAGTTGTCCGGCATAAACGATTTTTCATCCTGCCAAACAGGATATCGTTCATCAAGGAACCGACTATAGGGGATCAACCCGCTTATCATTCTAGTTGTGATTCCTTGGCCAAAGTATCCACTTAGGCCGACTTCTGAGTTTTTATGATCTAATATCCATCGAGAACCGGATAAATCCATATGAGTTATTTGAGGGTTGGTCTGATGAATGTATGGCGAGGGGTACACTACTAATAAGCCGTTAATAAATAGAAATAGCAAGATAGGAATAACAAGACTTCTTTTACGTAAAGTCGATAAAAATAGTGATGATAAAATTGGTGAGAAAACTAGTAGGTATTCTAAAAATCGAAATACTGATATATTCATTGTGCCAGGCATAAATATACTAATCAAGAATAGTATGCCACTTGCTGATAAAAATGAGAAGATCACTATAAACCAAGCGTTGGATTTCTCTGTTTCTCGTCCAAAAAGAATGAATAATAATAGGAAAAATGAGAGAAGCAATAGTAGAGCTTGATGTCCAAATGTTTTAATAAAAAAAGATGCTAACTCAAATCCCATTAGACCTAATTTACCTAATCCTTCTTGGATTTCTACTGCATATCCTAAGGGAATCTTGTACCCAAGAAAGAAATGATAAATATTTTTTATAGGTCTAACCCAGATCATAGTGAGATAAAAAATGTAAGCCGAAACTGCGCATATGAAGAATAAAATACCGCGATAGTTGATCTGCAGTTTTAAAAATTTTCCAAGGAAATATAATATGACAAATGATAACGTGAGCAAGAAAGAAGTAAGCGGATGGAAGAATATGTAAGCAGAAAATAATAATAGAAGACATAATACAAAAGATTGAGTATTTTTTGAGTGGTATATGATTTTAATAAAAATGTAAAAAAGTAAGGGAAGCATGAGAAAAGATAATGCCATTGGAGTTGTTATTGAGTTTGGCTGAAATAATGAAGAAAAATAAAAAGTAGAGCTTATTAGAAAAACAAAATTTTGAACAAGCTGCTCATTTGTTATTTCTTTTATCAGAATATAGAAATAGAGTGGAAGTAAGAGTGAAAAGATGGGGCTTAAAATCTTAACTGAACCCATATAGCTAATATTGCTGAGCGATGAAATAGAAAATGAAAAAATATGGGTCAAAGGATAAAAATTAACATTAAAATCTATTTTGCTAGTATGAAATATATCTAAAACCATCCCTCCATGTGAGAGAAGGTCCCAACCATTCATTACATATGCACCACAAATATATGGGGAAAATAATATTACTGCATTATTAAATAGGACAAGAAAGAATAAGATGTAAACATATTTTTTGTGAAGGTATCTAAATTCTATTAGCAGTATTGACGAAAAAAAGAATATAATTACTGAAATGCACCAAAACGAAATGGGAACATGTTCATAAAATGAGTACACATATCCAAGGAGCGGACTGGAATTAAGTAAGATGATATTCAGAGATAGCAGCAGAAATAAAATTGAAATAATAAGCTGTATCCAGGTAATTTTCCTTAGAAATATAATGATACCCTTGATAATTTCTATAAGTTGATAATTTCTTGTATTACTTGTTTATACACTTCATTAACCCTGTATTTACTGAAATCCGTTGCTCTCTTCTTCCCCTTCTTAGAAATTTTCCTTCTCAACATCCCATCTTCAAGGAGCCTTATGATTTCATTAGCTAAACAATCTTCCTCGGGAGTCAACGTATCTGATGCTTCATAGAATCTTCCGTCCATAGGCGGCACTAATATACCAAATTTCCCATTTCCTAATATTTCCCTCGGACCGTATTTGCAGTCTGTAGCAATTACAGGACAACCGCAGGCCATCGCCTCGATCAATGCATATGGAAGTGCCTCCCATATAGAGGAAGATACGAAGATAGAAGCTTTTGAAATATACTTGAACGGGTTATCCAGCCATCCTAAAAATATCACATCATTTGTAAGATTTAGATCTTTTATCAACTTCACAAAATATGATTTCAACTCTCCGATTCCACATATTACTAACTTACATTGTTTTCTCTCTCTTACTTTGGAAAATGCTCTTATAAGATGCCATTGGCCTTTTGCCTCCATTAATCTTCCCATATTAATTATGATGGGTAACTTTTTATCAAACCATGTATCATGCATTATATCTTTTGCTAAATACTGTATCTTTTCTATGTCTAAAGGATTATACACCACTCTGATCTTTTTGGGATTTATGTTATAATCTCGAATAAGTTCAGCTCTTATCCCTCTAGATACAACTATAATTAAATCCGCTTTATTATACAGAATATTTATCCCAAATTTTCCGTATCGGCCTATACGAGATTTACGAAACTTCATGGATAACACAGTATGAACGGATAAAATCACCTTAGTCTTATTATTTCCAATATTTGACAGGACATTGATTAAATTATCCAAGACTAAGAAACTGAGAGAAACATCTGGTTTATAGATATTCAATATTTTCCTATATTTTATGATTCCAATAACAGCCGCATAACTCATAGTTATTACACCAGTATCTTTTAAAGTTAATTTCATAGAAATAGGAGGAATGTTAGAAGGATAGGATATTTTATTCGTTAAAGTTATGATTCTCCGCTGTACGTTTTCGGCTAGATTGAGGCTCAATTCCGACGCTGCTTTTTCAGCGCCACCTCCTGCTAGAGACGTTATTAACATAAGAAGTTTAATCATATTTTGCTATAGTATATCGATACATCAGTTCTCTGAATATTTCCACATATTTTTCCACTATTACATTCCAATCATATTTCTTACTAGTATCTAATGCATTCTCTGAAAATTTGGCTCTCAAATGGGTGTTGTTTAGTAATTCTGATATTTTTTCAGCTATCTGTTCAGGATTTTTTGGTTCAACTATAAATCCATTGTATCCATTCTGGATGACGTCCTTTATTCCGCCCACATTACTTACAATAATTGGTTTCCCAGCAGCTAATCCTTCTAATACTACTACAGGTAATCCTTCAGTATCTCCACTCTGAGTTATTATTGAAGGTACAATTAAAATTTCGGACAATGAAAGATAATTCCTTTTATCATGATTATTTATAAAACCAGCAAACTTGACAAAATTTTCTATACTCTTTTCTTTAACATATTTTTCTAAATCTTTTCTTAGAGGACCTTTCCCACATATTATAAGATTAGCATCAAACTGAGATATAATATTCAACATTGCTTCAATCAGATAAATAACTCCCTTTTTCTCTACTAATCTCCCTATAAATAATAAAGTATATTTCGAATTAATTCCATATTTTGATTTTAGTTTTTCATCATCATCCACTAAATGTTGGTATTCTCTTCTAGTAACACCCATTGGAAAAATTGCCATTTTGTCCTTTACATTCTCCTTTAAATCCTTAGGGACTAAATCCAACATTCTTTCTCCTATATACGAACTAACGACTACAATTTTATCTGTATTTTTCATAATAAAGCCAGTAATTTTCATCTTAAATGGCAATCTTTCTAGAGAAAATACATCTCCTGCATGCACTGTTAAAACATGTTTTATTCCAAAAAACATCTTACATATTGCCCCCACTAGTCCTTGGGGAATCAACCAATGACAATGAATTAGTAGAATTTTCTCCTTACTTATTATTTTCATAGTATAAAATAATTCAGAGAAGAAGAAAAATGGGGATTGAATTTTAGCTATGTAGCTATTTTTCCAATTATATATCATACCACCCCCATGAGAAAGTTTCTGACAACTAAGGGGGAAAAAATATGGAAATCTAAAAACATCTAACGTATTCACATTTTCTCTAAATTTAGAGTTTGGATGATGCGGACATAATACCATTATTTTAACATTCTTTTCTGACAATTTTTTAGATAATTCATAAACAAAGTTACCTGAAGAATCGCCCACATATCTTGGAAATGAACTAGTTAGTACAAGCATATTCATATGGGTCTATTCGCGCATAGGAGCGGCCTCACTTTTATCCATCTGAATGTACTTCATCTTAAGTCTCCAATAGAATCCTCTCAGCAGCAGCCAGGAGACCTTGACAATGTACTCACCATACCTTATCTTCGACTTCTCTCTCCCATACCTCGCAGGATGAGAGACATCGACAACCCTGAACCCATAAACGTTCAACTTAACGAGTATATCATTCGGGTAACCATAATACGTGTAAACCGTATCAGGGTCAATTCTCTCCAAAGCCCTCCTCGATATCGCGGTGTACCCATTCTGAGGATCACCTATATCCCAGTAACCTGAAGCAACCCGCGTCAAAAAAGTCAGAACAGTGTTCCCGAAAAACCTCCACCCGCTCATACCTCTCCTGTGCTCAGGTTTCATCAACCTGTTCCCCTTAGTATAATCGGCCCTCCCCTCTACAATTGGATTCAAGAGCTCCGGCAGGTAGGCCGGGTCCATCTGGTTATCCCCAGCCATGACTACGGCCACATCCATTCCATCCC
>Ga0209164_1005083_pt1 | contig 11355 bp, 10 predicted proteins | sample MTBNYHSulfiMetaG_FD_187458 | JGI IMG/M metagenome (GOLD analysis project Ga0209164, IMG submission 187458) | Enrichment culture microbial communities from rom New York Harbor, USA that are MTBE-degrading - MTBE-NYH (New York Harbor Sulfidogenic)... | ecosystem: Environmental > Aquatic > Marine >... | reverse complement strand
CGTGAACTCGGCTGGAAAAGGCGTCCCCTTGATCAGAATAGCTTTGCCGTTCTTCGTCAGCATCGTCTTGTTCAGCGGCAGCAGCGTCACTGAGACTGTTCCCATCCCTGGCGTCACGAAAGGCGGCGACGTGTAGGGCATAGGGGCCTTTAGCGTGGGCGGTAGCTCGTCCCCCTCCAGACACACCGGCATCTTCATCACTGTCATGTTGGCGCTCGTCCCTATCAGCGGCGCCGGAGCCAGAAGCATCGGCACAACCGCGGGGGGAAAGATGGTGATCCGGATCATGTCCCCCGTCTTGATTATGTAGTCAGCCGGCGTAGCCTAGCCCCTCCAACTGAGACTACATTCACGGACAGGTATTTCAAAGTAGCCACCCTTTCTGAGCGCATGGGCTACCCTCAGAAGGATTCATTTTTTCAAAAGATGAGCGGTGGGTTGATACATATCCTGCCGAGGATGCGGCCGATCTAAAACGCTATGGTTCCGCCGAATAATAGGCCGAGCATAAAGAACAGCCTCATCAACTTGAAGGCTAGACGGGGTTCGATGCTTCCTACACGCAGCAATTCTCCGAACAGCCTCAGGTTTTCTACGCTGTTTATCGCGGACTCCATATCGATCGCAGCTATAGTGCCATAGATTTATATTAAGAACCCCTTGGAATGATTTGAAACAATTTACCATGATAAATGGATTTAATTAATATAAGACGTTTTTTATGGCAGATTTTATGTATATCAACATTTCTTAAATCATCTACATGGATAAATAGTTTCAAACCGTTCAACTGTGTTCTTATAATACAAGGTTCGGGTAGTAGACTCCGAGTGAAAAAGACAGTGAAAACGAAGATACTGCCACTTACAATCATATTGTTACTACTTGTGTCGCCCTTCACTACTACGGCTTTCGCTGACGACGAAGTGGGCGAAGACCCCCCGGAGGAGCAGGTTGACCCCGTGACTTTGGAGGCCATGCGCCTCGAGACGGAGGAACGGCTACAGCAGATTCTAGGGATTTTTGGGGACAATGATCTTCCGCCCAGCTTTATGCAGAACTTTATGCACGCGCAGCAGGCATTGGAGGAGGCTAGTGAGAAGACTGATCCCCTAGCCGCGGCTCAGATGTACAACCGGGCGATGAATCAGTTAAGGAACGCCCTCAGACAGTATTACCACAAGTATCCTGAAACAGTGATGGACACGTTTGAGACGGGGGAGGAGCCGCCCGAGACAGAAGGTGAGGATCCTCCGACTGAGCAGCAGATTAGTGAGGCCAAGATGCAGCTCATTACTCGTTTCCAGGAACGGTTCCAGGAGAGGATGACCATCATGTACCAGGCAATCGACGACGTCATGGGCAACTTATCTCCCCAGGACGCCCTTAAGGCACAGAACGCCATCCAGAAAGCCGAGATGAAGCTTCGTAGGATCCAGGAGCGCATCGAGCTAGGCCAGTTCGACGAGGCCCTGGAGGAGCTTGAGGAGACCACAGAGGAGCTGGACGAGGACTTGGGTAGCCTTGAGGATGACCTGGCGGCTCAGATGTTCAGAACCATGAACAAGCTGCAGGCAAAGATACAGAAGATGGATGAGAAGCACCAGGGAAGAGGACAACTGGAGGACACTATCAACGACTTGAAGAGTAACTTCAACAGCAACAGGGACAAGGATAAGGATAAGGGTGGAAACGGACAAGGCTCCGACAACGGAAACAAACCAGACAAGCCCGATAAAACGGGAAAGGGTGGCAAGTAGGCTACTACCCCTTTTTTTATCTTTTTCTTCAATTCGAATCTACGCACGCAGAAGATTAAACCATTTTATCTAATGGTTCTGCCCTATATTCCAAACCAATTTTCTGAACCTGCACTATGGATTTAGAGTTTGTTTAGACACCACAATATTGGTCTTAGAGATTATCTTTATTTAGAAATTTTTAAAGATAATCTTTTCATTTTTTACCATAGTATCCTCAGATTACAATATATCCCTTAATAAATCATCCATCTTGATACATCCATCGTGGTTGCTCTAATAACGAAATCAAATAAAAAATATCTTTAATTAACTCCACCTTATCCAAATCCATTACCAATATTGACGATAAATCCTCTAAACTGTGCCACTTATCATCAGGTAATGAATATAAAAGATCTCTAAAGCATCACAAGATCTTTCATTGAAACATCTAAACAAGTATCAAAAAAGAGACATATGTAAGAAGATTGTGATTCAAGCAATCAAATTGATAGTAACCAGATCCGACCCCAATAGACACAGAGAATGTCATCAATATAATTTTGAAGCCGAAGTTAAGCTGCTGGTAGCCAGGCTTTAAAACTTAATACTATTGACCAAGAATATAGGAAGATCACCTATGAAGGCGGACCTACTAAATTTTGTTAAGACTCCAAAGCAGAGAAACTACACGACGCAGCTGGAGGAAAGGGCCACCGAGTTCCACGGTCACGGGGGCCCCTTCATGATCATCGGTCTGAGGATGGGACTGGTGGCCCTGGATATCCTAGATGCCAGGGGCTGGTTCGGGATCAGCTGTAGGGTTCGCCTGAGGTGGGCTCCTCCCGACTCCTGCGTCATAGACGGCATCCAGAGCAGTACAGGCTGCACCATGGGGAAGCACAACTTGGAGGTGGAGGAGGCTGAGGGGATATCAGCAGAGTTCTCCGCAGCCGAGAAGAGAGTCAGGATCACCCTGAGAGAGGACACGCTATCCCTTGTGAGAGGCAGCTTCGATGCTGGAGATGAAGCCGTAGAAAAATGTATAGCGCGGCTGAGAGAGGACAGACAAGAAGATCTATTCCAAGCGGAGTGGGTTAAGGGTTAGCCCTGCTCGTCAAGCCTCCGCCTGTGCTCGTCCTCAGCCTGCTTCATCAACTCAGGCCGGATTATAAGGTCGATGGCCGTGTAGGCCAAGCCCTTGGCTGCGCTGATCATGGCCTCATGGGCCCGTGGGGTAGCTGTCATGGCGGTACCCTCCGGGCTGTGAAGTACCACGGGCCCTATGTTGATGTAGGCGCTGAGGGCCGGGATGACTTGGCTCACGTTGCCGAAGTCGGTGCTGCCGCCGCTCTGTCTCACCTCCGTCTCCTCAGGGTACTCCACACCGGTCAAGCCCATGTTTTCCCTGAAGACATCCGTCAGCGTCTTACTCGGTATGGTGTTGGCGTAGGTGTTTGCCACCTGTGTGACCTTGCTCCTGGCCCCCGTGGCCAGCTCCGCCCCCTTCACGATGGCCTCCACCTTGGCGTAGTGCTCCCTCATCATGGGCAGCGTCGGCGCCCTCACGTATAGGTGGGCTGAGGCGTAGTCAGGCACCGTGTTGGGGCTGTCTCCGCCGTGCTTGATGATGCCGTGTATGCGCACGTCTCTGCTGATGTGCTGCCTCAGAGCGTTGATGCCCTGGAAGGTGAGGAGGACACCCTCGAGGGCGTTGATCCCCTTCTCGGGAGCAGCCCCTGCGTGGCTGCTCTTACCGTAGAACTCCACTAGGAAGCTCTCCCGGGCGTTGCTGGTTCCGTAGCTACCCCACAGGCTGCTGGGGTGAACCATGATGGCTGCATCCGCCTTCCTTATCTCGTCCAGCATTACCACCTTGCCCCCCGCGTTCTGCACCACCCCCTCCTCGGCCGGGACACCATACACGACCAAGTTCCCAGGCAACTCATCCGCCACAGCCGCGACGCCGACGGCAGCCCCGAGGGCCGACGCGGCTATAAGGTTGTGGCCGCAGGCGTGGCCTATGCCCGGCAAGGCGTCGTACTCGGTCAGGATGCCCACCGTAGGACCCTTCCGTTTCCTCCTAGATGCTATGAAGGCGGTCTCCATGCCCGAGACCCCCAGCTTGACATCATACCCGTGCTTCTTCAACTCTCCAGCAAGCAGCTTGGAGGCCTTGTACTCCTGGTGGCCCAGCTCAGGCTCCTCATGGATCCTTCTGCTGACACCCACAATCTCTTCCTTATACTCGTCGATCCTCTGACCGACGCGGCTCTTGAAATCCATGACTGAAAATGCTGCAGTGAGTAGAAAATTCTTCCGTCTCTCAGCGGAGGTTAGGGCATCTACTCTTTTTTACGGTCCTGCAGGAGGGCCTTCAAAGTGTTGCGCTTCTCCTCCAGCACCTTATCGGGGTCACGCGCCTCAGCCTCATCTCTCTTCGGAGCCTGACTGCCCTCCAAGTCGTAAACGTAGTGGTCCATAACCCTTACGTTGCTCTTCTCAATGTCAATGGCTATGGGTTCACCAGGCCCTGTGACAAAAGACTTCGTATACTTTTTCACGAACCGATGAGAGAGCAGCTAACCGAAATAAGTGAACCGGACGCTGAAACTATATTATAGATTGATAACAACCATGACACTCGAAGGAGCAACCACATCACCATAGATCCGAAAAATTACTAGAACTCAAATGAGGACGCTGCTGATGGTAGTATCGAGCTTGAAAAAATGAAAAAAGGGTACTGATGTGATCACTTGGGTCCAGGTTTCTTTTCCCAGAGCCGCCATTCGCCGCTCGACAACGTTATGCCGCCTTCAACGACTACCGATGTATCGGTCGGATCGTCGACGTAGAAGGTTGCCTTTCCGTTACCATACTCGTCTACATAGATCTCACCGATGGCAACTTCATTCATATTGACTGTCACCGTGGAATCAGCTAGATCCATGCATTCCTCTATCTCTACCTCAAGCTCGAAGAGGCCATCGTCCTCAGGGTTGGTGTTGTATATGACCTGCCCGTATCGACTCAAATCATACTCGATGCTGGCAACGTACTTAGGGTATTTCGGCCCGTTTCCAGGCCCGGCGAAGACCGGCGATACTATCATGGCCATGGCGGCCAAGATAACTATGAGATATCGTGTCTTCACGTCGAATCTCCAGCTCCTCACCATTTTCTCGATATAATAATATTGTGCGTTTAGTCTACTGATGCAGCCCATTTAAATTCTATACATACTTTTAGATATTGCAGATAAATATCTACAAAGATTCTGAATTCATAGTACCTATCTTAAATCACAGCATTATAAGCCATCTATGCTCCATAGTTAAGTTATTAAGCACATAATAATACTACAACAACCATTTTTAGAGATTATGACAACGGTACATAGCCTCGTTTCTACCATTCTTATAACCAGTGATTGAAGGTTATCATCCACCCATTGGAGATGGGATGATGAACAAGAAACCAATACTTGTGGCAATCACACTGATGATGTCAACGCTGGTGCTCCCAGTACAAGCTAAAAGCCCTAACCAGATCATGCTCTCAAGCCCAGACTATGTGCTGAACATCTTGGGGAAGGCACGTTTCACGGAGAACCCTATGCAGGATAGCCCCGACAGGCACACAATATTCGTACCCCTGTACGACGCGTGGCGCCTCTTCATTACGCAGGCCAGGCGGGGATCCGGTGAAGGGTTCCAGGTCCTGGATGCCAACGCCTTCGTAGACGGTGAAGCTGCTCTACAGATGGGGGACGGGTACTACTCCGTGTGGATAGCTGCGCTGGGTAAACCAGGGGGATCCACGAGCGGAGACGCGGTTGTTTCAGCCTCCGACATAATGGTAAACCTAGGCGTACTGGAGGTTAAAAGAGCCAAAGGCACTCCCAACTGGCAGGACGAGACAGGGCTGTTCTTCATGACCTATGACCAGATCTACAGCTTCTTCTATCAATACTACATAAGCCAAGGCTACTCTGAACTCGACGCAGGGCTGATGGCGACCGCTGCAGCAGATAACGCGTGGGCGGTCCTGTCGAGCTCAGGCCTAGTCTGGGATCCAGCTGATCATAGCTTCCTCACTGAGCCTGCGGTCTGGGTCTTCGACTTCTTCGACTACTTGGCGGAGATCTTTGGGATGCCTGGCACAGAGTACTACTGGGACATGAAGAACAACGGCTTGAGGCACATGCAGCTCCGCTTCTATAAGGTTAAGAGCAGAAACTTCGAGTGGGTATTGCCCGTAGAATAAGCATCAACCCTCCACCCATATTTTTATCCATGTTTCATCTGACGTGACAAGTAAAAAGAGGTAGGATCAAATAAACCGACCGTGGCTGATTTATTCACCCAAACCAAGTATACCCAGATTGAAGCCCCCAGGCACCCCCCAGCAGCGCGCGCGACATCAGGGTCTCAGACGCCCTCAAAGATGAGGGGCCACCAGTGGGGCTCTCAACCTCTTAACAATTAAGCGTCTGCTGACCCGTGCACACACAGACCAGCTATATCATCTTCTGAAAGAAGGAGACCAACCTGTCCTCAGAGGGTGAACCCAGGTCACCTCGGGGCTTCACATCCATACTCCCAATGATCCTGAGGACCCTGTTCTTGGCGTCATCCGATAGGGGCTGATCAATGATCACTGATCTGTTTTTCCGCTCCACAAAGGCTCAACCCCAATTCTTCTTATATAAGGGTGATGTAGCCCCAGTCTATACTCAGAGTATAGAGCTCCGCTCCCTCTCACCCGATAACGAAGACGGCTGGGAAGAGAAGCCCATGCATGGGCTCACCCTACCCCAATCTATATCATTAATAGAGATCCGCTTTCCACATTCCTTAAATTAAGAACAATTAGGTGAGAACACATGGAGGACAAATATGGGATAGTGATCCCTAACTCTGAGGCCATAGTAAACGCCGGGACGGCCTCAAGCACCGGCAGATCGGGGTTATACTACGAACTGGCCTCCAAGATGCTGCTTCACCTAGACAAGTTCAAACTCTACTCGCAGCAACCGGAGCTATCCCACGAAGACTTCATCCAGCAGTTGGTAAATAACATCCGAGACGAACAAAAAAGAGGCTAGTCTACCTATTCTCGTCCCAGGCACCCATGTCTGACTGTCGGAATCATTTCATGTTTCATGGAAGAGGAAACTCAGTGAAGAACATGCGCACTGAGGCAACGCTGAATTAAAAAAGGAAAGATTAGGGACTAGATGTCCATATCCTCGTCCATGCCGCCAGGCGGCCCGCCTTCGGGTCCTCCGGCCCCTGGGCCGGCCCCGCTCTTGGCAGCCACCACGTCGTCGATCCTGAGGATCATTGAGGCGACCTCGATGCCGCTCTTGATGGCCTGCTCCTTAACCACGGTGGGCTCAACCACTCCCTCGGCCATCATGTCGATGACGCCCTCGTGGAAGACGTTGACTCCCATGTAGGCGCCGTCCTTCTTGGCGTGGGCCGTCTTCATGGCCACCATGGTGTCCAGGATGTCCAGGCCGGCGTTCTCCGCCAGGGTTCTGGGGATTATCTCCAGGGCGTCGGCGAAGGCCTCTATGGCTAGCTGCTCGCGGCCTCCTATCTGGGACGCGTAGCCGCGGACGGCCTTGGACATCTCCATCTCCACGCTGCCGCCTCCGGCCACCATCTTGGGTGACTCGGCCACGTCACTGATGACGTAGAGGGCGTCGTTCAGAGCCCTCTCGGCCTCGTCGAGCATGCGCTCGAGGCCGGCCCTCACGAAGATGGCTACGGCCTGGGGGTCCTTGCACTCCTCGACGAAGATCATCTTGTCGTTTCCGACCTTCCTCTCCTCGACGAGTCCACATAAGCCCAGGTCCTCCTTATTCAGGTCGGCTAGGTTGTTCACCACCTTGCCACCCGTGGCCTTGGCCAGCTTGTCCATGTCGCTCTTCTTGACGCGCCTAGCAGCCATGACGCCCGCCTTGGCCATGTAGTGCTGAGCCATGTCGTCGATGCCCTTCTGGCAGAAGACCACGTTGGCGCCCGTCGCCACCACCTGGTCCACCTTCCGTTTCAGCATCTCGCTCTCCTGGTCTAGGAATGCCTTGATGTTGCCGGGGCTGGTGATCCTGATCTCGGCGTCGAACTCGGTCTTCTTGACCTCCAGCTGGGTGTCCAGCAAAGCGATCTTGGCCTTCTTGATCTTCTTGGGCATGCCGTCGTGGACTACCTCTTTGTCCACTATGATGCCCTTGACCAGCTCGGTGGCCTCCAGGCTCTGGCCCTCCTTCTTGACGATCTGGACGTTGTCAACGTCGGCGATGACTGTGCCGTCCCGCTTCTCCACGATCTGCCTGATGGCGTCGATGACGATCCGGCTCAGGTGCTCGCGATCGCTAGAGACTGCCTTGCTCCTCATGCTGGTGTTGCTCAGCTTCAGGAGGGTCTCGTCGTCGTCCAGGTCCACATCCATGCTGACCTTGTCTAGAGTCTCCAGGGCCTTCTCCGAGGCCTTCTGGTAGCCGCTTATGATGATGCTGGGGTGGATGTTGTCCTCCAGCAGCTCACCCGCCTTTCTCAGGAGCTCACCCGCCAGCATGACCGCCGTGGTGGTTCCGTCGCCCACCTCCTTGTCCTGGGTCTTAGCCACCTCGATCATCATCTTGGCGGCCGGATGCTGGACGTCTATCTCGTCCAGCACGGTGGCGCCGTCGCTGGTGATGGTGATGTCCCCCAGGCTGTCGATGAGCATCTTGTCCATGCCCCTCGGCCCCAGGGTGGTCTTCAGCACCTCGGCTATGATCTGGGCCGCCATCATGTTGGATTTACGGGCGTCCCTGCCGCGGGTCCTCTCGGTGTCTTCCTTCAGCACTATCACGGGCTGTCCGCCCGCCGTCGTATAGTATGCCATTCTCATTCTCCTCCTACATCATGGGGGGCATGCCGCCGGGCATCCCGCCAGGCATGCCGCCTCCAGGTGGTCCGGCCGGGCCCCTCATCTTGGACACGGCTATTATGTCGTCGATCTTCAGAAGCATCGTCGCAGCCTCCGTGGCGCTCTTGATGGCCTGGACCTTCACCACCATGGGCTCGTAGACGTTGAGCTTGGTCATGTCGTCCACCTTGTTCTCTAGGCCGTTGACTCCCGTCCACTTCTTGCCCTTGGCGTGGGCGCTCTGCATCTCGCTGACGGCGTCTATGGGGTCCATGCCGCTGTTCTCGGCCAGGGTGATGGGTATGACCTCCAGGGCGTCGGCGAAGGCGACCACGGCTAGGCGCTCGCGTCCCACGAGCTTCTCGGCGTAGTTGCGTAGCAGCCTGGCCACCTCGATCTCGGGGGCGCCTCCGCCCGCCACGATCTTGGGGTTCTCCACCACGTCCTTGACCACGCAGAGGGCGTCGTGGATGCTGCGCTCAGCCTCATCAACGACGCGCTCGGTGCCTCCCCTTATGAGGACGCTGACGGCCTTGGGATTCTTGCAGCCCTCGACGAAGATCATCTTGTCCTCGCTGACCTTCCTCTCCTCCACCATGGCGGCGTAGCCGGCGTCCTCGACGCTCAGCTGCTCCACGGCGTTGGCCACCTTGGCGCCCGTGGCCTTGGCCAGGGCCTCCATGTCGCTCTTCTTGAGCCTCCTGGCGGCCAGGATGCCCTCGCGGCTTAGGAAGTGCTGCACCATGTCGTCGATGCCTTTCTGGCAGAACAGGACGTTGATCTTGGCTTCCTTCACCTTCTTGACCATGTCGCGGAGCATCTGCTCCTCCTGGTCCAAGTAGGCCTGCATCTGGTCCGGCGTCTCTATGGCGATCTTGCTGTCGAACTCGGTCTTCTCTATCTCCATGGCGGCGTTGAGCAGCCCGATCCTGGCGTCCTTCACTTGTTTGGGCATACCGTCGTGAACGACCTCCTTGTCGATGATGAGGCCCTTCACGAGCCTTGTGTCGGTCATGGATGCGCCGGGCTTCTTCTCCACCTTGACCATATCAAGGTCCACCTTGTAGCCGCCGTTGCTCTCCTCCGCGATCTGGAGGATGGCGTCCACGGCGACGTCGCTCAGGTGGTCGCTGTGGCCGCTGATGAGCTTGCTGGCCATGGTGGTCATGCTGACCTTCTTGAGCATCTTCTTGTCCCGGGGGTCCACCTTCTCGGCGATCTGGTCCAGTATCTTTAGGGCCTGGTCCTCTGCCTGCCTGTAGCCGTCGATGATGACGGTGGGGTGAACCTTCTTCTCCATGAGCTCAGCGGCCTTACCCAGTAGCTCGCCTGTGATAATGACCACTGTGGTGGTTCCGTCGCCGACCTCGTCGTCCTGGGTCTTGCTGACCTCTACCATCATCTTGGCGGCGGGGTGCTGCACGTCCATCTCCTTGAGCATGGTTGCCCCGTCGTTGGTGATGGTGACGTCGCCGAAGCTGTCAACCAGCATCTTGTCCATTCCCTTGGGGCCAAGGCTGGTCTTCACCGCCTCCGAGACGATCCTGGCGGCCATGATGTTGTTGCCGCGGGCGTCCCTTCCGGTGCTGCGCTCGGTGCCTTCCTTGAGGATGAGGACCGGTTGTCCTCCTTGTGCACTCATATTTTTTTCTCCTTAACGTTTACTATAGGCGGCTCTGCGCTGGTGATTGCAGGATGATCGGCTATATGGTCAGTGGATATAGGCGCTAGCACAGTGTACCACCTTTAGTTGTAAACCGTTGGTTGTATACTATCGGGGGTTTAAAAAACGTTACGATCGTTGCCCTAGATTAGCTCCACCAGGTACACGTTATTGCCTATCCGCTTCACCAGGTCCTCTTTCTCTAGGTCGCCCACTATGTTGCGTATTGTCTCCTCCCTCAGCTGCAGTTGCCTAGACAGGATCTCGACGCTGGCCTGACCCTTGTCCAGGATGTAGTGGAGGACCTGCCGTTTTTCGCGGTCAAGCTCGTCCATGGCTTGGCCGCTGGCGTTCATGGCCAGGTTTCTTATGTATAGGAGGCGGGCGCGGCGTTTCTCCATGCTCTCCAGTTCGTCGTCTATGTCCTTGATGACTTGGCTGAGGGGGTTGATCTTGTCGACGCCGCTCTCCTCCTCAGTGAGGTCCTGGACCTGGTTCTCCAGGTGCTCCATGTAGTTGTCGGCCAGCATCCACCTGTCGGGGTTATTGAAGCTGATGAGGCGCTCGTTGTACAGGCTGGGGCTGAAGTCTATCTGGAGGCTGTAGAACTTGTTGAGGGTGAAGAGCTTTTGGTCTGCGCCTCTGTCGCTCTTCTGGCGCACCATGTCCACCAGGTCGGCGTTCCTGATGACCTTCAGGTGCTTGGCTGCCAACTGCTGGTGGATGTTGAGCTCGTTGCTGAGCCTGAGGGCGTAGTCGGGGCCCTCGCTGAGCTTGCGGATGATCTGGCGACGTATGGGGTTGCCCAGGACCTCGACCACGGTCTCGAAGTCGCCGCGGGTGACCCGCCTCACGTTCAGTGTCGCCTCAGATTCTTCACCCATTCGTGGCTCAGCGTCCCGGTTGTAAACCTGAGGTTGTATACCTGAGGGTTGTTAATAAATTTACTGAGCGGGTGCTCGAGATTAGAGGGCGGCGGCGACGGCCTCAGCCAACTCCATGGTCCGGTTTTTTCCGCCCAGATCT
>Ga0209164_1005080_pt1 | contig 11360 bp, 6 predicted proteins | sample MTBNYHSulfiMetaG_FD_187458 | JGI IMG/M metagenome (GOLD analysis project Ga0209164, IMG submission 187458) | Enrichment culture microbial communities from rom New York Harbor, USA that are MTBE-degrading - MTBE-NYH (New York Harbor Sulfidogenic)... | ecosystem: Environmental > Aquatic > Marine >... | reverse complement strand
AATAGTCGATCTCAGAATGCGAAAGTTGTTGGACTCTAACATAAGGGGGATTTCCTATTACAATGTTAAATTCTGGGCTAAACCCAAACATCCACTCCGGATCAAAAAAAGAAGCTGAGGCATTTTGATCATAAGGATCCCATGCTGCCAGTTTTTTTGCTGCTTCGGGCTGCAGGTATTGGTCTTTGGTTAGAATATCAGCCAACTCATTTCGTAGACGTTTATCATCCTGCCGGCATTTCTCCTTGGTTTTGGGTGTACGGGCTTCAAAATATTTGTGGCGTACTTTTTTTAGTTCTGTTTTCTTAATTTCAATTTCAGGATTGGTAAATAAATTGCCATTTTCTTTTTCAAGTTCAATCAGCGTATTGGCAGCTACAAATTTCGTTTCAAGGTTGGGCAAAGGACGTATGCCAAGATTCTCCTTTTTATCATCGGTGCGCTGGTCAACTATTAAAGAGATAAAGAACCGTAATTTGCTTATCTGGGAAGCAATAGCCTGGATATCCACCCCATAAATGCAGTTTTCAATTAAAAAGAGCTTGCGCCCGTAATCCAGTTCATTTTTATCAAAGGCTTCAATGATGCCTCCACGGTTTTTCTGAAGGTCGGTAATAACACTATTTCTTGTTTTGGTGTCAGTTATTTCCTCTGCTTCGGTAATCAATTTATCCACTTTGTTCAATTGTCGTTGTTCCCATTTCTGGTTCTTGGGGTCAATTTTATGCAGGATATGCACCAGTTTGTGCAGCACGCCCATGGGGAACGCTCCCGAGCCACAGGCAGGGTCAAGTATCTTTACATCATCAATAGCGTTGATTAGTTTATCTTTTTGGTCATCACTAAAATCCAGTTCCTTTTCGGAATAAGAAAGTAAGTTCCTTAATTTTTCTTCCGTATCGTTTTCCTCATCAAGTTGTTGTTTCAGGTAGGCAATAATTGATTCATCTACCATATAGTTTACAATCTCGCGAGGTGTATAAAAACTTCCAGTTTGTTTGCGAGCAGTTGTTTTTGTTTCCGGGTTATAATTGGCCAGCAGGTTTTCAAATACTTTGCCCAGCAGTTCAGGATCGAGTGCAATTTCTTCATCGATTGGTGTGTTTTCGGTAATGGTAAACTTGTAACTATTAAGAATATGGATGAGCCCTCGTACTTTATAGTGCTGTTTCCTTTTGGATTTGGGATCATAAAAAACAGTTAAGTCAACTGTTTTTTCTTCACCAAAAAACAAGGCATCATCTACTTTCAGTACATTGTCATTGCGGTCACTGAATCCGTCAATCCTTATTGATTTCAATTTGCCCTTTTCTTCAATTTGTTTATCCAAACATTCAAACAATCCCCCGTTTAAAAATGGAATGGGATCAAAGTAAGTTTCTAAAGTCTTTATTGGTTCAATGAATTCATCTTCATACCTAAATACATTATGGATGAAGTAGTGCCCATTTCGATTTTGTTCCTGTTTGCTCCTGAACTTACGTTTTCCCATCTCAGTATTCAGGGTGGCAAAAAAGAGGTTCTGTAATATGGCTTTATAAAAGGTACTCTTTTTATTATCAGAGAATTTTAGAATGGATTTCAGTATTCGTTGATCGAACAATTCATCAGGCACCAAATTTTTTTCTTTTAAAAACCAAACAAACATGAGGCGGGTGATCAACCGGATAACACCCGTGGCATTGCGTGTGTTTTGATCCTTTATTTCATCATCCGGAAATGCGACCTGGGTCGTAGCCCAGAAATACCAGTTTGCCAATTCATTAAAGAACCGCTTGTTAAGTTCCTGAATATCGAGGTTTTTTTGCCAGGCATTGTGAAGTTCTACAAAGTTTGTAAAACTGTATTTATGCTGCAATTCATCAAATGATAGGTCAAAAAGTATCTCAATATGCGCACGATGCGGCTTTTCAATGTTAATGTCTTTAATTTGAGTTACTTTCTCCAGTACATCCTTGGTAGCATCACGTTTATGAAGTCTGCGATTAATCACTGAGAGAGTAAGGGTATTGCCATGTTTGAACAAAATCATAACTGGCATTGGGAAAAGTTTATTTATTTCCCTTGTGATGTTTGAAAGAGCACTGCGACTGTAGTTCTTTTGGCTGAGTTCAATTGAGAAAAATAGGTAGGTTTCAATAATGGTGTTATCAACCTGTTTGGTGTCAAACAGCGAACTTTGCTTGAGTATTTCTTCTTTTGAAAGCTGGAATAGTAAATCCACAAAAGTCCATTCAGGGCATAGGGCTTTTTCTTCATTGAAATTTTTATCCTGATCAATATAATCCTCTTTAAATTCATTGAAGTTTTTTTGAGAAAGCGGAGCCTGTCTGTCTGTATTGTAGCCCAATGTTTGAAAAAGGTTTATAGCACTTTTAGTCAGATTATTTTCAGCAAAATCTTTGATTGCCTGCTGGATTTTATTTTTAATGATGTTGTTTGCCATAAATGTTCCTATTTCAATACTAACCAGGTTACCAATTCAAAATTATTCATCTCATTAATCCGCTTTGATTTCGGGATAAGAAGCGCACCTCGATCATTTCCAGTAATTTTCTGACTACTACGTTTATTAAAGACCCTGGAAATTTCATCAATTGCCTGTTCAAGTAGCTTTGTGTACTTGTTCATTTGTTCTCCATTTCCTGTTTCAGCATTAAAAACTTCACATAACTCTTCGAATGGTTTGGCCTTTCCGGCACACATTAACCTATATATTTCCAGAATATGTTTTGCATGTGTGTAATTAAAACGTACCTGCCCATCGTCTCTGATGTAAACCAGAAAATAGGGTTGAAGTGGATTTACCTCTTCATTACCCGATGTATCACCTTTTTGCTTCAAACAATACACAACACCGGGTTTTATAATATCCCTTTCCGCTTCAGAAAATTGTGATACTTCTAGATAATTTGAATTTTGATCTGAAGGAGTTGGAACAACGGAGTATAATCCAAAGGGAGCATCTTGCAATTTTTGACGATTGCTTTCAATGTAGCTTAACAGTTCAATCCTGAAATCGTCAAGAGTAAAATCAGTTAAAGAAATGCTTTCATCCATATCTTCCAAATCGAGCACCTCTTTTTGTAGTTTCTTTAATTGTTTGTTTCTGTATTTTAGATCGTCTTCAATCAACTCGCTTATCTGATCTGTAGCTAAAACGTTGTCGTCAGCAGTTGCTGTAACGTCAACAAGCGCCATCCTGGATTCTACCCGTTCTTTCAGGTTTATATAATTATCGAGGTCTTTTGTAGGCCAAAAGTTTACCAACTGGATTAAATCATTTTTACTTCCAAGCCTGTCGATACGACCGAACCGCTGAATAATCCGCACCGGATTCCAGTGAATATCATAGTTGATCAGGTAATCACAATCCTGTAGGTTTTGACCTTCACTTATACAATCAGTGGCAATAAGCAAATCTATTTGTCCCTCTTGAGGCATAGACTTCATTAGATGACGGTTTTTTGAAACTGGGGAAAAATTTGTCAGGATGTTTGAATATTCGTTTCTACCAAATGTCGTTTTGCTCTCTGAACCAGCCACCATGGCGATATTTAGATTTAAGTCCTTGTTAGCCCAGGATAACAAGGAATCGTATAGGTATTTGGCAGTATCTGCAAAGGCTGTAAAAACAAGTACTTTATTATTGCCTCCATTTATTGGTTTGGAAGTTTTATCCGCTATAATTTGTTTTAAATCTTTGAGTTTTGCATCCCTATCAGGTGTTACTGCAACAGCAAAATTATAGAGTTGATTTAAGGCCTGGCGGTCGGCTTCAAGGTCAGTTATCCACAAATCAAGGTCGAGGTCAGCGAGATCGAATTTCAGTTTTTTACCTACTTGCCATTGTTCCAGATCATCAGCATTTTCTTCCAATTCGTCTTCATCAGGCTCCATGATTTCGAGGTTTTGCTCTTGTGATTTCAGTTTTTGATTTTTGAATTCCTTTATTTTATCTTCAAGCTTCTCGATTTTCCTGATCGTCCTATCCATTGAAATTTCAAAGGATTCAATAGAACTTTCAAGTCGTTTTAAGAAGTTGACCTTCATCATCCCAATAAGGAAATACTCACGATCACTTTGTTTAAATGCAAGGACACCCGATGTTGCAGCTAATTCCTCATATTTTTGCTGCTTATCTTCCAAAATATAGGCAGATGGATTAAAAACCGATAATTTATATTGAAGAATGATTTTGTTTAATTGATCATAAGTGTAAAACCTGTCCTGCAAATCAATATTAGAATAAATGGAAATTGGTTTAGCTCTTGTAGGGAATTTGCCGATTTCCTGTTCAGCTTTGTAAAAACTCTTTATGTGCTTTCGGCTGCGGGCAATAGTCAATTCATCCAACAATTTAAAAAAAGAAGAATCAAGGCGTTCTATTAATTGTTTGATTGTCCTTTCTTTAGATTTTTTAGGGTCAGCCCAATTAGTGAAAAGCGTTTGAGCATTTTTCAAAGCAAGTGCAATATCCTTAATTTGGGTGCTTTCGAACATTGCATCATTCTTACCCTCGGTAATAAAATGTATCTGGTTTCTTAAATCTTTAAGGTTGTTATTTACTGGTGTAGCTGAAAGCAAAAGCACTTTAGTTTGCAATCCATCCTTGATGATTTTTTCCATGAGCCATTTTGCACGGTTCATTTTAATTGTACCATCGTCTTTAGTTTTTTCCATCGGATTACCACGAAAGTTATGGCTTTCATCAATTACAATTAAATCATAAGCGCCCCAATTGAAATTTTCCAGATCAATACCATTAGCTTGCGAACGACCCGTTTCACGGCCTAAATCTGTATGATAAAGAACTGTATAGTTAAACTTGTCTTTTGAAAAGGGATTTAATGTATTATTTTGACTTGCCTGGTATATTGTCCAGTTACTTGAAAGCTTCTTCGGGCATAATACTAAAACCCGGAAGTTTAATAGTTCAAAATACCTAATGACTGCCAGTGCTTCAAAAGTTTTTCCTAACCCAACGCTATCAGCAATGATACATCCGTTATGCTTTTGGATTTTGTTTATCGCTCCTTTAACACCGTCTTTCTGAAATTCATATAGCATGTTCCAGATTTCACTCTCAAAAAATCCGGTTTGTTCAGTTAATAATCCTCCTTTTTGTTGTTCATCGAGATAATTCTCAAACAGATGAAATAAAGTCTTGAAGTAAATAAATTCAGGTTCATTCTCAACATAAAGTTGTTCAAGATACTTTAATACTTGATCTTTGACATCCTCCACCAATCCGGTATCGTCATTCCAAAGCTCATTGAACCATGCTTTTAAATCAGCCCTGTCTCTGTCATTGTCAACAACCAAGTTCAATTCAATATTTGGACTGCCTCCAAGTCCTAATCCATTAACTGTAAAATTGGAACTACCCACAATTGCCTTTTCAACTCCACTTTTCTGGGTAACATGGTACATTTTACCATGTAAGAAATTTGGCTTTACCATTGACTTGATGCTGACTTTGTTTTTTATCCAGTTAGAACATTCCCGTGCAATGGTTTTTTGTGTAAGTCGGTTTTCAATAGGAATAACAATCTTATCATCCTCAATTTTAAAATCCCTCTTATTGGTTTTTGTTGGGTCAATAGATTTTAGAAAAGTAGGCTCGCCAAATAGAAAATTTAAATGTTTAATACTTCCCAGTTCCTGTTTTAGCTGATTGTAAGCATAAATTGTAAAGTAAGCAGAAACAATGGCAAGGTCGGATTCAGATTTAATATTTTCTTTTAGAAAATCTCCAATGGATCCACGCTTCCTGTTATCTCTTATAGATGATAAATTTATTGTCACTTGATCCTTTTTCATTAATCAGTAAAATTAGTTAAAATGGTTTGTTTGGATACGAGACTTAGCGAAGCAATTACACTCTTTTGCAAAATTTGGTTTGTAGGCAGGTTTTGCGGGATTTGCAAATGTGTGTAATGCGTGAAGGATTTTCAAAATTTGTATTTTTTGTTTCTGATATACTTTCAATTCCCTACGTAATTTTATCTTGTTTTTCATTTTTATCTCAAAGTCTATTATTTACGATATGGTCTTTCCCCCGCTTGTGAATAACCTTTGCATATTCACCTTTAGCAAGCAATATGCTTTAATGTACAATTGATTGGTATAAAGGAATATCTCCATAAATAATCATTTGCAAACGATTATAAACATTTAATTCAATTGATTTTGGCCAACTAAATTACGAAATAATTATTGCTAATTAAAAGATAACAGAAAAATCCCGCCGAAGCGGGATGATTTAAATGTAATATTCTTTAAAAGATTCATACTCGAAAGCAATGAGTTTTGTATCGAGTAATTCGGAAGCACCAGGGAAATAGGTGGTGTCAAGGTAGTTTGTGAAGGCATCCCAAAGGGAAGTTTTTTCGTTTAACTCTTGTCTGCTGTTTTTGTAAGAATAAGATTTCATGATGTTTAAATTTTAAAATGATGTGCTTTTCTTTCAGCAGAAAACCGGAACAGGCAATGAGGAACTGGAATACCGGAATCAGTTTACGATTAAATGAGGATATGCCGGGAAAATCATTGACTGATCATTCCGGAATGAGGCTATTTCTTTGCTCAGCATTTGAAAATAAACAGTGAAATCGTTAAAAAAGCGGCAGACTCACAATGAAAAAATACGGGGTGCATGGTACTTATGCATGGTACAATAACTGGTAAGGAGGTATAGGAGCAAAACTTTAAAAATGAAGAGTAGAAATAATTTGACGAAAGCAGCATGTTATATTTTGACCAAAAAAAGGGCCTAAGCCCTTCTTTTTATGATTGCAGAATCCGGACAGCCTTCAGCTTCCATAATGATTTTGCGGGCCGATGTTTCATCGGTAGCGTAAACCACAATTTTTGAGGTTCCGTTGTCGTGTTTCAGTTCAAATCGGAACGGTACGATTTCGGCCTTTTTTCGCTGAAGAGCTTCTTCAAACGTTTTTGGAAGTTGTTCCATATACATTTCGGCTACTCTGGAAAAGAATTTTTCCTTTAGATTCACCAACTTCCCACCAATTTTGTTTTCGGTATAATCCATCACGTACCAGAAATGGCCTTTGAGATCATCTGTGAAGTCCTGGATTTTGCGAACCAGTTCCATTGGAATTGCCGGATCCACATCGGCATGTTTGCCGAAACAGAATTCAATAAGGTCACCTTTTGTGTAACCACAAAATGAAAAGTCAATTTCAAATTTCATAGCGCTATAATTAATAAGGGTTACTAAATCCGTTATAAGCATCTTCGTCAGCGGCCATGGAAAGAAACCGCTGGTATTCTGGCTCGCCACAGGTGGCACACATTACAGTTTTGCCGTTTGCCCAGTAGTAGACGGTTTCGCCCTTTTGGATTTTTTTGCTGCATTTGGAGCAACTTGAATTGAAACGTGCAGTAATTCTGCGGGGATCTCCCTTGTATTTTTTCATCGTAATTTGCCCATGCCCTTGGGACTTATTGTGGCAACTGGCACGCCGTTATGAATTTTGATAATTGTTAAATAATTCCTTCATCAGCCATTGAGAGGTAAGTATCAGAGGTGAGGATCAGGTGATCCAGCATGGAGAGATCGAGAAATGAGCAAGCGGATTTTACTTTTCGTGTGATTTTAATATCAGCATCGCTTGCCTCAAGGGTTCCAGACGGATGGTTGTGAGCCATTATAATCCCGGAAGCGTTTGTTTTGAGTGCCGCCTGGAGAATAAGTTTGGTGTCAACCACGGTGCCATTGATACCTCCTTTGGATACTTCGAAATATCCCAAAACACGGTTGGCACGGTTCAGGGTTAGAATATAGAAAAATTCCCGGTGTTCGAATCCGGGAAATATTTGCCGTAAGATCTCTGCAGCATCTTTTGAGCAGGTAATTTTTTGACGGTCGGATGGTTTTACTTTTGTGGAATAACTGATCTGAATTTCAGCTACATTGGATAAAAATAGGTTTTGAGACATGATTTTTGCCGCTGCCCTGCGGACTTTTATTGGCACCCTTCGCCTTTGCTCAGGGTCTGTCTGGCACGCCGGTTAAATTTTGGCGTACCGGGCATTGAGCTGCCACGGATCAGGTCAACGGGGTGCATGTCAGTTTTTACCGGGAGAAATTTGGGCTGATAAGTTTACGGCAAAAACTGAACGCATCCGAAGGAAACCCGCCACAAAAAGCGGGTTCCCCTTTACCGTTCCGTGGAGCGATGAATAATTTTGCCGGGATTTAAGCGGAGAATGAGTAAAGTAAAATCTTTTTTGTTTCCGTTTGTAAAAAATTGCTTAAAAGCTCTGACTTTTTTTTACCACTTTAACCACTATTGACAAATACCTTCTATATAGTCTGTCATTTTTTCAATTTGCTAAACTATATCTGCTGTGCATTTTGGTAGGCAAGCACTTTGGCTTGTTTTGGTCGTGTAATAGCATTTTTTGCGAAAAGTCAATGTACTTATTAGTGTGTGGTTTAATCATCACTTAAAATTAATTCACTATATGTCGCTACTGGTCTTATATTGACAGGGTCTCCCAGATTATAGCGTTTATTAGTTTCTAATTTACCTAATACCCAAAAGCTTTTAATTAAAACAAGATAATCTTTTCTATCAAAAGCAATTATATTTCCAGAATATGTTTTTTCGTAATCCAAATTATCAATTTGTTCCACATTCTTTGCAAGCAAGTTTTTTAGACTTAGTGCAACACGGTTTTTCTCCATATCAATTAACGATAAACATAAAGGTATATCATCAAGAACATTACAAAGCTTTTGACAATCTTCAATAAATCCATTACATATATCTCTACGATGTAATAGAGCCTTTATCTCACTGTTTCGATACTTTATCTTGTAAAATAATCCCCATTGGGTTGATTCACAAACTTTAAGTCGAGTTAGAACTTGACCTATTTCAAAAGAGTTTGAAAAATCAGAAAGTGGATGTTTGATAAAGGGTTTAAAGGTACCAAGTAATTTTTGGTTATATTTATCCGTACCAATAATTTGAACTTGATATTTATTCCCTACTTTATATGTATACTTATTTCCATTCCAAGTTGTTTCATAATTTGGGATATAAACAATGTAAGACTTATCAGTCAATATATGCCCAATAATCCCATATGAATTGATCTCGTCTACAATAAAATCAAATGTTTTACCCTGATTTGCTTTACTGAATTTAATGAATGGATTCTTCTGTTTTTGTTTTAAAGTAACAAAAATAATTTTCTTTTCTTTGTCAACTATGTCCACATAGCATTTTATTTTATCATTGAGTTTTATTTTTTCTTTTTTCAGTGCTATTTCATTTTCCACCCATGCAAGTTCTCGAAAAGGAAGAATAGCTTCAATTCCTTCTGCAATTTCACCAATAAATGAGTTTGTAGCCTTTTTACAAATAATCATTTCCACCTCAGAATTCTTAGAATAGAAAATTCTATCCCAAGGGTTTTTCAAGTCAGCCAGCCTAAGACGAATGTTGCCCCTTTCAAAATTATATCCTAGTATATCAAATTCATGTTCGTCACCAATACTAAATATTTTATGAAGAAATTCATATCTGCTATAAGTTAAATCTTTTCGAAAAGAAAATCCTTCAATTTTATCTAATCCTAAATCCACAGTTATGAATATATCTTCAATAAAGGCAATTTTCCCAGTAATCCTTTTACCAATTTCAAATTGAGTTGTTAAAATATTATTAGGGTCACTTTTTGTATCTCTTAATCCAAATTCTACTATGCCATTTTCTTGAATTTCGAGCGGAATAGCTTCTATATATGTGTTTTCTTTAAAATACCTTCTTGCATCTTGGATGTCAATAACACTTAGATTTTGCTTCCTTAGATAACCTTCAATACCATTTATATCAATTTTTAGATAGTTTTCTTTAACGTATGTTATTACGCCTGCAATTGGTGTTTTATTTTTAATGGCATTCCCAATTTCTTTTAATGTATTTGAAAGTATACTGTCATCATTTATACGAAGACAATAACAAATTGCAGAACGATTCTTTGTGTCAAAATATTCTTTTGGTTTATTTATTAAAACAAAATTTCCTGTATTAAGAAGCTGTGTCGCAACTTCTTTTAAGATTGGTACATTATCACCTCTGGCTAATAAATAAAAGCTTTCGATTCCTTTTGACAACCCAAGTTTTATTCGCCTTAAATATGGTTTTATTCCATAGTTTGTGAATGTTTCTTCTTTAGCTACTAGGATTATTCCAACTTTTAAAATTTGCCTTGAAAAAGATAAGGGTGTATCATCATCATATTCTCTAATTGAAATTTGATTTACAAATCGCAGGAACTCGTCAGATTCTTTTTTATAGTCTTCTTTTATTATCCTGCCATGTAATTTTTTACCAAAAAGGTCTAACTCTCGAAGCAATATTCTTGTAAATAAACCATTATCATCAATATCTTCGATTAATTCACAACTTTCGAAAACATCAGAATTTTCAGAAGAATTTTCCTCTATGAATATGGATAATATATTAGATTTGTTTTTCTCAATCTTCAGGAGTATTTTCTTTGTTACACAAATATCCAAAGCTTTTCTAAGGTTTTCCTTGATATATGGTTTGGTGTGTTTTAGAAATGCATTTTTAATATAAATAGATGTTGCCTTAACTATGTTTTTTGCCTGATTATCCTCAAATTTTAATTTTACAATTGCCTTACCTTCTGTAAGTACTGTTTCTATATTGTCTTCATTTACCCAATTTATACTTAAACCGGGAATATCCATATCAGGTAGTTCTTTAGCTATGCTTCTTAAAGCTTTTGTGCAAGGACCTTCTACATCACTTTTTATTGAATGTTTTCTCAAGAACTTAAAAGGATGTGCCAATATTCTCCATAAATACCCGAAATATATTTGAAAATTCTCAGGTTTTGTAGCTCCAATAAATAAAAGTAAAAGGATAATTATTATTAAAAAGGAAGAAAGACCTAATCCTTCAAAAAATGTTTTAAATTCTTCAATTATTTTATTCATGGTCAAGTTTATGTTGTTCTGTGCAATCTATTCTATCACAATAGAATTTAATTTTTAAACCGTTTTCAATGGGTTGCATAATTCCAATATTTTGAGCATTTATAATTGAACCACATGAACTACAGATTAGTCTTCCTTCAACAAAATCCTCATATTGAGAAGTCTTTTTTAGTAATTCTTCAATTTGTGTATCAAGAATTGCATTCACTTCGATTTTATTCTTTCGATTAAACATATATCAGATGTTTTTTTAGTTTTCTTGTGCATCGGCTGTTCATTATATCTTTTTTTTTCTGTCTTTATGTAACAAATCGACTGATCGGTCATAGTTACACTTGGTGGTATTTTTTTAAAA
>Ga0209164_1005076_pt1 | contig 11370 bp, 11 predicted proteins | sample MTBNYHSulfiMetaG_FD_187458 | JGI IMG/M metagenome (GOLD analysis project Ga0209164, IMG submission 187458) | Enrichment culture microbial communities from rom New York Harbor, USA that are MTBE-degrading - MTBE-NYH (New York Harbor Sulfidogenic)... | ecosystem: Environmental > Aquatic > Marine >... | reverse complement strand
GTCTTATAGACGAACCTGAGCTAAAATACAGGAGGCCATGTGTTTAGCAATACCAGTAAGGATTGTTTCCGTAGACGGGGATGAGGCTGAAACAGAAATCGCCGGGGTGAGGCGTCGAGTTAGCATTGTCTTTACTCCAGAGGCCAAGATGGGAGATTACGTATTGCTTCATACGGGATATGCCATAGGCGTTATAGATGAGGCTGAAGCCGAGGAGACCCTGAAGCTCCTGGAAGAGATAGCAAGTCTAAGTGAAGTTCATTGACGAGTATCAAGACAGCAAGCTAGCCAGGGGGCTAGCATACAAAATTGCTCAGCGCTCCACCAAAACGATAAGCCTGATGGAATTTTGCGGTGGGCACACGCATGCCATATTGCGATATGGAATTCGCCAATTAGTTCCCAAAACGGTGGAAATGAGGTCGGGGCCAGGCTGCCCCGTCTGTGTTACAGCAACTGCTGACCTGGACAAAGCCATTGCCCTGGCACATCTGCCCGACGTTATCATCACTACTTTTGGAGACATGATAAGAGTTCCCGGCAGCTATTCGAGCCTGCAAAAGGCCAAAGCCGAGGGCGCGGATGTCCGAATAGTGTACTCGACCATAGACGCTGTCGAGATAGCGGACGACAACCCTGGGAAATCGGTCATCTTCATCGGCATCGGCTTTGAGACCACGGCACCGACCATCGCTGCTTCTGTACTTAAGGCACAACAGGATAAAATAGAAAACTTCTATGTTTTGTCCCTCAATAAGCTGACCCCACCGGTGATGAAAGCGCTGCTCGACTCAGGCGAGGTAAAGCTGGATGGCATCGTCTGCCCCGGGCATGTTAGTGTTATAATTGGTTCTCATCCCTATGAATTTATCCCCCAGGATTATGGAGTTGCCTGTGTCATCTCGGGATTTGAACCACTGGATATCCTGTTATGCATAGATAAGCTGGTAGAACAAATTGAAAAGGGCGAGCCCAAAGTGGAGATAGCTTACCCCCGGGGAGTAAAGCCCGAGGGAAATAGAAAAGCCTGGCAACTTACGGAGAATGTTTTTGAGATTGGCGAAGCTAACTGGCGGGGGATTGGAATTGTCCCCCAGAGTGGCTTGAAAATTAGAAAAAAATACGAGCGATTTGACGCCGACAAGGCTTTTACAGTGAGCCTGAAACCACCGAGGGAGCCTAAAGGATGCCGGTGTGGGGATGTAATCCGTGGCGCAGCTATGCCACTTGAGTGCAAACTCTTTAGAAAGTTCTGCACCCCGGAACGCCCTGTCGGTCCCTGCATGGTCTCCAGTGAAGGCGCCTGCGCTGCCTATTATCAATACGGGACTATTGAAAATTCGCAGGGTTTTTAGAATAGATATGGAGCAGGCTTATGGATGACAGCATTCTTTTAGCCCATGGCAGTGGTGGCAAATTGAGCCACGAACTGGTGGAGAAAAAATTCCTTCCCTTCCTGGCTAATCCGGCATTGAATAAATTAGATGACTCAGCTGTTTTCGAAGCCAGCGGTCGATTGGCTTTCACCACCGATGGCTACGTGGTAAATCCCATCTTTTTCCCCGGTGGCGATATAGGCAAGCTAGCCGTTTGCGGCACGGTGAACGACTTAGCTATGAATGGAGCCAAGCCTCTATATTTGAGTCTCTCGGCAATCATAGAAGAAGGCTTTCTCTTAAGTGAGCTTGAGCAGATAGTGCAATCAATAAAGAAAGCTGCTGAAGAAGCCGAGGTAAGCATCATCGCCGGGGATACCAAGGTGGTAAATCGAGGACAAGCTGACAAGTTGTTTATCACAACCTCGGGAGTAGGAATAATCTCTCCCGGAGTTGATATCTCAGGAGCTAACGCCAGAGCCGGGGATAAGGTCCTGTTGAGTGGCACCATTGGCGACCATGGAATAGCCGTAATGAGTCAGCGTGAAGGACTAAGGTTCTCCATGACTTTAAGAAGCGACTGTGCGCCATTGAATAAATTAGTATCTCAGATGCTGGAGGTCTCGTCCAGGATTCATTGTATGCGCGACCCTACCAGGGGTGGGCTGGCAACCACACTCAACGAACTGGCCAAGCAATCGAAGGTGGGCATTGCGGTAGAAGAGGCCAAGATACCAGTGAAGGAAGAGGTTAAAGCTGCCTGCGAGCTCCTGGGACTGGACCCCATCTATGTGGCCAATGAAGGCAAGGTTGTAGCTGTGGTTGACTCCGCCGATGCCGATAAGATTCTTGCCCGCATGAGAAAAAATCGCTATGGCAGAGATGCTGCCATCATCGGCGAGGTTACCAAGGAGCACCCGGGAAAGGTGATAATGAAAACAAAGCTCGGCCCTTCCCGAATTGTTGATATGCTCTCCGGGGAATTGCTTCCTCGGATATGTTAGATAGTTTGACAGCCAGAATTTACCAGTGCTACACTTCCCTCACCTGTGAAGCGTATTGGTATTCTGTATCACCCACTACGGGAGAACGCCCGAGACTTAGCTGAGAAACTGGAAGAGTTTCTATCCTCTCGGGGAGTCTCTTCGTGGCGATGCTCAACCAGGGACGAGGATGAAGCCAAACCCCAGGTGGCGGGCACAGAGTTAATTCTCAGTATTGGCGGAGATGGCACTATCCTCCGTGTTGCTCGAATCGCAGCTTCCTTGTCGGTGCCCATTTTAGGTATAAACCTGGGCAGGCTGGGATTTATCACGGAGATAGATGGCGACGAGGTCTTGTCTCATTTGCCCGATTTGCTTGAGGGGAAAGGCTGGATCGAGGAAAGGGCCATGCTTGAGGCTCAAGTTGAAGACAAAAGCTTTCATGCTTTGAATGATGTGGTGCTACGAAGTGTTGCAGTCCGCCTGGTTAACATAGAAGCAGAAATTGATGGCACAGCGATAACCACTTACCGGGCTGATGGCGTAATTGTAGCTACCGCTAACGGGAGCACCAGCTATTCCTTGGCATCTGGCGGACCAATTCTTCATCCTCAATCCAGGGAAATCGTCCTCCAACCTATATCCTGCCACCTGGGATTGAGTCATGCCCTGGTACTGCCTCCGCAGAGCATAGTTGATTTGAAGGTTGCCCACAGAGAAAAGGTCATACTTAGCATTGACGGACAAGTTGAATTGCCATTATCAGACGGACAAAATATCAGAGTGAAGCTCAGCCCTCACATAGCCCGCTTCTTAAGAATTCTCGAGCCAAACTACTTTTATAGTTCGCTGTGGCAAAAATTGGGGGGAAGAAGAAATGAAAGCTGATATAAAGGTTGATAGGGCAAAGGTGAGCGATGCTACCTCCATGCACCAGATGATCAGTCGTTTTGCTGATAAGGGGGAGATGTTGCCTCGCGCCTTATCTGAAATATATGATGATATTAGAGATTACTTCGTAGTCAGGAAGGGAAGTCAGGTTATCGCTTGTGCGGCATTGCACGTTACCTGGGTTGATTTAGCTGAAATCAGGTCTCTGGCTGTCGATGAACAGGAACAGAACCAAAGGATTGGCTCTTTGCTTGCCCAGGCCTGTCTTGAAGAGGCTAAGGAATTAGGCATACCCAGGGTTTTTTGCCTCGTTCGTAAGCCTGCTTTTTTTGAAAAACATGGCTTCCAACTAATCGACAAAACGGAGCTGCCCCAGAAGGTATGGGCGGAATGCTATCGCTGTCCAAAGTTTCCCAACTGCGATGAGGTAGCTCTTATTCGCCACCTTTGAAGCTGTCGCAAGAGTATGGTGAAGCCGGAAAAGACGCTAGCTACCCAGCAGATTTATCAAGGGCACGCAGTAAAGATGCGTGTGGACACCGTAGAGAAAGCTGGCGGCAGAAAAACCACCAGAGACGTGGTGGAGCACAGCGATTGTATAGCTGTAGTGGCCATTGATGGACAGGATAACGTCCTGCTGGTTCGCCAGTTCCGTCACGCAGTGGACAGGTTTCTTCTGGAAATTCCGGCTGGTGGCATTGATCCCGGTGAAGAGCCTCTTGACTCTGTGCGTCGCGAATTACAGGAGGAAATTGGCTATTTCCCCCGGAAAATAGACAAATTGGGAGGCTTTTATTCCATCCCGGGCTATGGCACGGAGTATCTCCATTGCTTTGTGGCTACCGACCTTGTGCCCGGTCGCCTCGTGGCTGAGGATACTGAAGACATCGAGCTGGTCCGCGTTTCCCCGGATGAGATACCCCGACTTATCACCTCTGGCGAAATCTGCGATGCCAAAACCATCGCTGCCCTGCTTATGTTCCTCTTTATACGGCGAGGGAAGTAGGCTGGTCTGCGAGGTTATATTTCCCAATGGCGCACACGCCAAATCGACCCCTTAAAGGTGTGGAATATGTGCTATAATAATACTATAATCTAGAGATGTTGGAAAAACTAAACTGCTACGTGAAAAGACTTGTCATCCTTTTGATTACGGTAGCCTTAATTGCCGGGATGGCAGGCTGTATTTCTACTCCTCCTTCCGAAATACAGGATTGGTATGATTTGGATGCCGTCAGGAGCAACTTGCGCGGTAATTACATTCTAATGAACGACCTTGATTCCAGTACTGCCGGTTATGAGGAATTGGCGAGCGTGACGGCCAACGAGGGAAAAGGCTGGCAGCCGCTTGGAACTTCTGATAACTTATTCACCGGGACTTTCGACGGACAAGGATACGAGATACGTGACCTATTTAGCAATCGCCCTGATGAAATGTATGTGGGGCTTTTCGGCGTTGTTGGCGAGAGAGGAGTCATCCAGAATCTCGGCATCGTGAACGCCACCTTGGACGGATATGGCGCTGTCGGCGGTCTGGTGGGAGATAATGAGGGCACTGTGAGCAACTCCTATTCCACCGGCAGTATGAACGGCATCGGGTGGGTGGGCGGTCTGATGGGAGTGAATTTGGGCACCGTAAGCAAGTCCTATTCCGCGGGCAGTGTGACTGGCGATGAGCGTGTTGGTGGCCTGGTGGGATGGAATGAAGCCAGCCCTGTTAGTAACTCCTATTCCACCGGCAACGTCACTGGCCGTTATAGTGTTGGCGGTCTGGTGGGAGCAAGTTCTGGCACTGTGAGCAACTCCTATTCCACCGGCAGTGTCACTGGCAGTACGAATGTTGGTGGCCTGGTGGGAGAAAATGTTGGCACTGTGAGCAACTCCTATTCCACAGGCAGCGTGACTGGCGATTCGACGGTTGGCGGTCTGGTGGGGCGGAATGTAGACACTGTGAGCGACTCTTTCTGGGACACTCTGACCAGCGGACAAACTAACCCGGATGGCGGCACGGGCAAGACCACAGCCGAAATGCAGAACATCGCCACTTTCTCAGAGGCGGCGTGGAACATAATCGCGGTCACTTCTGGTTCTACCAACCCCACCTACATCTGGAATATCGTTGACGACGATACCTACCCATTCCTGAGCTGGCAGCCGTAAACTCTATACAGCGAAATTGGCAATAACAGCTTGCCCCAGGGAGATGCCACCGTCGTTACAGGGCACTTGCCTGTGGGTAAAGACCTGAAAACCAGTGCTTTCCAGCAAGCTGACGGTTCTTCTCAGCAGTAAGCGATTCTGGAATACGCCGCCACTTAAGGCGATCTGGGTGATGCCGTTTTCATCGGCTATCAAGTGACACATCTCGTTTGTCATCCGCGCTACGGTGTTGTGGAATTTGACTGATATCCTCTCCTTTGCGACACCCTGATGTAAGTCTTCTATTACGGCTAAAAGCAGGTCTCCAAGGTGCACGATTCTTATTCCCTTATCCTCTACTATGCGGTATGGGTAGCAATCGTTATTACCGGAGATTGCTTCGTCGAGTTCCCTCGCTCCACTCGGGACAGGCCTCGCAACGACAGAAGAATAGGCAGCCATCTCAAGTTCCACCGCTGCCTGTCCTTCGTAATCTATCTCGCCTCTTATGCCTAACAGGGCTGATATGACATCAAAAAGGCGTCCCATGCTTGAGCTAAGCGGTGAATTTATCCTTCTTTCTATCTGACGCTTTATGACTTCTATTTCCACTTCACCAACTTGCTCGATAGAAGCAAGTCGAGATTGTGTCCCCTTCACTTCGTTCAGGGTCGCAACGACAGTGCCCAGGGCGTCTTCCCCTAGTAGACTGAGAATGTAGCCGATGGCGGTGCGGTAGGGTCTTCGTATAGCTGCTGCTCCTCCGGGCAAAGGCAGGTATTCCAGATGCCCTGCCCTTTTACAATTACGATAGTCGGCGACCAGGAACTCCCCTCCCCAGATGTTTCCATCCGCACCCATCCCCGTGCCATCGAATGCCACGCCTATAACCGGGGAGTCCAGCCCATTGTCAGCCAGGCAACTGGCGATATGGGCATGGTGGTGCTGCACGGGAACAAGCTTCATGCCTGACTCGCCTAACTCCCGGGCATATTTGGTAGCCAGGTAATCAGGGTGGAGGTCATGGGCAATGATTTCAGGCTCTATATGGAAAAGCCTTTTGTACAGGGATATAGTGCTGTCAAAATGCTCCAGGGTTTCCATATTCTCCATATCGCCGATATGCTGCGATAAGAAGGCATATTTGTCCTTTGTCAGGCAGAAGGTATTTTTCTCCTCAGCGCCGCAACCAAGTACCTGTTTGGTCTCAAATGGGAGGCGGATAGGATAGGGAGCGTAGCTACGCGCCCGCCTTATAAGCTGGCTTGTGCACCTTTCTACTATGGCCACGCTGTCGTCGTAGCGGGAATAGATATCCCGATTATGGATTAGAAAGTAATCAGCAATGACGGCAAGCCGCCTTAATGCCTCATCATTGTCTCTGGCGATGGGCTCCTCGCTGAGATTGCCGCTGGTCATTACCAAAGGCCGGCCTGTATCCCTGAGCAGTATATGGTGAAGTGGAGTATAGGGCAGCATAACCCCCAAGAATCGTAAATTTGGCGCTACCTCCCGAGACACAGATGAGTCCTCCCTCCACCTCATGAGCACGATGGGGCTTTGAGGCGAGATAAGTAAATCTTCCTCTTCTGGCAAGACATAACAATGCCTTTTAGCTTCCTCGACAGCGTCAACCATTATGGCAAAAGGCTTGGAGGAGCGCTTCTTCCTCTGCCGCAGCATTTTAACCGCGGCGTCTTTCGTGGCATCACAAGCCAAGAGAAAACCCCCTAGGCCTTTAATGGCCACGATTTTCCCCTCCTTGAGGAGCTGACTGGCAGCGGCTACAGGATTCGACTTGGTTATTAGATTGCCCTGGTTATCAACCAGCTGGACCCGGGGACCGCATTTCGGGCAAGCGTTGGGCTGAGCATGGAAGCGGCGGTCCAGGGGATTATCATATTCCGCCTGGCATTGGGGGCACATCTGGAAGTAGCGCATGGTTGTTTTGGGGCGGTCATAGGGCATATCTTCAATTATGGTAAAGCGTGGGCCGCAATTGGTGCAGTTGGTAAAGGGATAGCGGTAGCGGCGGTCTTCAGGATTCAGCAGCTCACCAAGGCAAGGCTGGCAGGTAGCGACATCCGGAGAGATAAGTTGATACTTCCCCTCTTGTGCCTGGCTCTGCCGAATTTCAAAGTTTTTGTAGCGGCGTGGTGGGTGATACTCTATACTTACGTTCTCGATATGAGCCAGCGGTGGGGCTTTTGTCTCTAGCTCTCGCACGAATTGCTCAACAGCTTCTGCTGCACCTTCTACTTCAATCTTGACATCCTCCGAAGTATTGTAAACCCATCCCTTGAGGTTATGTTTAACAGCTAGTCCATAGACGAAAGGCCGGAATCCGACGCCTTGAACAATGCCACGGACGTTAATAGAAGCTAATTTGAGGGACTGCCCTGTTGTTTTTGACATACACTACCCCCCAAAAATATTGCGATTCTTGTGGAGACCCCGCTTAATTTAAAATCAAAATTCGCCTGGGGTTAGTTTATAAGACGATTCCTGAGGAATGCAATATTCAGTTAAATCTATACCAACACGCCCTCTATTTCGGCCATAACTTCCTCGTCAATGCAGTGTTCAAGGGCGATTGCCGCACTGGGGCAAGCAGCAACACACACGCCACATCGCTTGCACCTGCGGTCATTAATAACTGCTACAGTTTCGTCCCCAGATTTCTCTAATTTGATGGCGTCGTAGCTGCATAGGAGAACACAGACCCCACATCCGCTACATATCTCTTGTTTGATTTCAATTCCTGGTATCTCAATCTGAAGCTCTAGCGCTACACATCCTTTACAGCTCTTACACGGGCCGCAGCATAGACATCTCCCAGCCTCTTCCACTACATCTTCGAGGGTAAATCCCTTCTCAAAAGGTTCAAAGTTCAACCTCTCTTCTGCCGGCAGCCATACAAGCTCAGGTTGAGGCTTGTAATCTGTAGCCCTGGGGATATCTGCTTTCTCGTACTCCCCTTCTCTCCCTTTCTTAAGGTCCTCTCCTTTGAGATATCGGTCTATAGATTCGGCAGCTACCATCCCCTCTTTCATTGCCTCTGAGGCATAGCCGATTCGCCTGACGTCGCCTCCGATGAAAATCCCCTCTTTGCGATTGCTCATCAGAGTAAGCGGGTCGACGTCAATCCTGCCTCTTTCATCCAGCAGTTCTGCTTGCTGGAAAAATTTTCTCTCCGCACCCTGCCCGATGGTAACAAGTAGCACATCCCCCTCAAGATATATCACGTCACTCTTGTCAAACTTGGGATTAAATCCGATATATCCCATTTCATCGTAGACCCATGTGCAGCGAGGGCACTTTATTTTCTTGAATTTCCCATCCTCACCAGTTATCTCTTCTACACCACGTGAATACACGATTTTAATTCCCTCTTCAGTGGCGCCCTCAATTTCTTCAACATCAGCCGGTATTCCGTCCTTGGAAGATTTGTCTTCACACTCCAAGCACACGAGGGTAACTTTTCCGCCAAGCCGTCGGGCCGTTCTTGCGGCATCAAAGGCCACGTTACCACCTCCAATTACTATCACCTTTTTGCCCTCAAAGAGCCGAGGATGAACTTTTTTCTGGCTGACGTCAGAGAGTAGGTTCAAACCAAACATGACTCCCTCCAGGTCTGCTCCCGCCACGGGTTTCCCTTCAAAGCTAAGGGGTCTTGGAGAGGGCGTGCCTGTAGCAATAAATATGGCTTTGTAACCTTCATTTTTGAGTTCGTCCAGTACTTTGTCACCATCTCCCATTTTGTGGCCTAGCTTGACATCTATATGAGCAATCCTCACTAAATTATTCAAGGTAGCATTCATAATATTTTCAGGAAGGCGATACCGAGGAATTAATCTCAGGGCACCCCCCAACTCCGAACTTCTCTCCACAATGGTGGTCCGGTAACCGTTCCTGCTCAGTGTATAAGCACACATCAGCCCTGCTGGTCCTCCTCCAATCACCGCCACCTTTTCCCTGGTAGCAGGAGCGTATGAGGGTTTTGTCTCTAAGTAGGGCAGATAATGCTCGGCGATAAATCGCACAAGCAATTTTCTTCTTACTGCTCCGGTTTGGTCTTCATAATTACACTCTTTTTCGCAAAGCCCACATATGTAGTTGCAGATTATTGGAAATAGGGGGTTTTTGTCATAGATTTCATCGCCTATATTTAATATCTGTCTGGAGGCCTCCTCACTATCCAGGGGAAGGCATGAAATCATAACGTGATTGCGTTGAATATCTATTTTAAGAGGACAGCGAACCTGACAAGGAGGCAAATATACCTTCCCGCTGGCTTCATCAATTACTGCCTCAATTCGCGAAGCAACTTTGTCTGTCTCTTTCATCATATTTACCAAACCTCCTTCTGAGTCATATACATTGACTTCGAGAGTCGTAATTTCCAGAACCAAATGGGTAGAGTGCAGGTATCACAGAGAGCAAACAGCACAGCCAATATTCTCGGTGCCTTTGGGCAATTCTTCTCAACAATTCGAGGCTATCAGTTGTGGGCATAACAACCACCACATAATACATAATGTCCGAGCTATTAGCAAGCCAGAGTGGGCTATATTTCTATATTGTATGGAAAAAAGTCTCCAAAATTATAGCAAAATTGCAATACAAATTACTAAAGTCCAAGGCAAGCACAAATGCAAATGACTTTTACATTACTCACATTATTAGTGATGAAGGATGGACGGGTTCATTATCAGCCGTCTGGGCTTGCACATTTAGCTATTTACCCGTAAAATGCTTAACGTTGCCCCCATCGTCTAGAGGCCTAGGACATCAGCCTTTCAAGCTGAAGATCAGGGGTTCGAATCCCCTTGGGGGCATTTTCGAGCTAGGCTATCTTTTAACCAAAGCCGTACCAGGTGCTCACATTATCCAACGGCTCTCTTTCGGAGCGGAGCTGATTTACAGGGTCATCCCAGTCAGGGTAGCCAACAGATATTCCCAGCACGATAAGCTTGGAATCTGGTATTCCCAACACCTTCCTCAATACATCAGGATACACGACAGCCTGTATTTGAGGAATAGTTCCTAGCCCATACCTGGTAGCCAGCAGCATTATGTTCTCAGCTACCAGACCACAATCAAATACAGGCCAAATATTTAACCCTTCACCTTGCCGGTAGAAAGAGCGGTCAATATAGATATAGATGACGCAAGGAGCTTCAAACAATCTCAAGCCCTGCAAGAGCCACCTCCCCCTCTTCTCTTTATCCTCCCTGCTTATTCCCTTTAGTTCGAGAATTCTCCTGCCCAAAACGCGGTAACGAGTATCGTAAGGCTGGGGAAATTCTCGAGGACGAGGGATGTCTGTATCTGGATTGTGTCCCTCTTCTGCCTTTTTAACGAAGGCTTGTCTTATTTCCTCCAGTTTTTTCCCAGTTACTATGGCAAATTCCCAGGGCTGAGTATTACCCCAGGAGGGAGCTCGCAAAGCCAGCTCCATTATCTCCTTCAGAATTTCTTTGGGCACAGGGTCGGATTGAAAAGCTCGAATACTCTTCCTCTGATGAATAGCTTCAACAATATCCATGCCTTGGCTTTCCTCCTTATCTCTTTCAGAATTTCTTGGGCATTCTATCTTTCTTAAGCTCCTCAATAAGACAGGGAAGAATCTCGCGCAAGTCGCTAACAATGCCAATGTCAGCCATCTGAAAGATCGGAGCCTGTGGATTGTGGTCCACAGCCAGAACTACCTTAGAACCCATAAAGCTGGTAGTGTAGTGCATCGCCCCGGAGGCCCCCAGACTTAAGAAGAGTCCCGGGCTAACCGTTTTACCGCTCTGCCCTATCATCCGAGCTTCATCAACCCAGCCTTTATCCACGGCTGGTCTGGTGCCGGCAACAACTCCTCCCAGGATATCAGCCAGTTCCTGCACCTTAGAAAAGCCACCCAGAGCATTCATGCCCCAACCCCCACAAACCACAACCTCAGCCGACTCCAGTGATTTACCTTGGGGCGGCTC
>Ga0209164_1005075_pt1 | contig 11372 bp, 7 predicted proteins | sample MTBNYHSulfiMetaG_FD_187458 | JGI IMG/M metagenome (GOLD analysis project Ga0209164, IMG submission 187458) | Enrichment culture microbial communities from rom New York Harbor, USA that are MTBE-degrading - MTBE-NYH (New York Harbor Sulfidogenic)... | ecosystem: Environmental > Aquatic > Marine >... | reverse complement strand
TACTACGCTGGGGGTTACTACTACGCCGGCTACTACGCCGCGCATTACGCTGGGCGTGACAGCGGGAAGGCGAAGACCCGCGCGGAGGCCAAGGGCGAGTCGGCCGAGGACGAGAAGTGGGTGCCCGCCCAGAGCACGGGACGAGCGATTGCTCGTGGTGTGGGGCGCGTGGTGAGTGCGGCGCTGGGCTTCCTGCTGGTGGTGGCCATCGCGCTTGCAGCTGTGTACTTCCTCGACCAGTACTTCGGGTGGGGGCTGTTGGAGATGCTTGCGAGAGGGCTGTGAGGCATCTAGAGGGGCGAGTTGCGATCCGGAAAGCGGCTGCGGTGCGTGGCGAGCGCAAGCGGCTCTTCACTGACCTGGTGTGGACGGCAGTCACGCAGGTCGCGGTCCTGGCTGGGAATGCGCTTATCGCGGCCCTGCTCGCGCGTAGGGCGGTGGAACTCTTCGGGTCGTACAACCTGGCACGGAGAGTCGCCGCCTCTGCGCTACCCGTCGTGTCGTTGGGGCTCACGCTTGGACTCGCGAGGCAACTTGCGGCGGCTTCCGTAGAATCGCGTCGTTCGTACATCTCCGCCGGTGCCATGATGCTCGCCGTGTCGGGGTGCGTCGGGAGCGTGACCATTGTCTTGGGTGGAGAAGGTCTCTCCTCACTGCTGCTCGGGGAAGCTAATCCCCCGATGCTATGGGCGGTGTGGGTGTACACGCTGGGGCTTGCCGCAAGTTCTCTCGCGTACGCGACATTCCGTGGGCTGATTCTGCAGAGCAGTGCGAACATGACCAGTGTAGTCGGGTTCGTTGCGGTCCCACTGGGTGTGGTCCTGATTGCCGGTGAGCACGTGTCGCCAGAGGTTCTGATCGGAACAGTTGGCGGCGCCATGTGCTTGTGGGGGGCCATTCAACTTCTTCGAGTGTGGGTGGACACTCGCGGTGCTCCGGTACAGGCGCTGCGGCACAGGATCAGGGATCTCACGAGCTTCAGTGCCCCTCGCGTGCCCGGCGCGGTTGCGCAGGGGCTGATCATGACGACTGGACCGCTTCTCGCCCAGCGGTCAGGACATGTGTTGGCTGCGAGCTATCTTCTTGCCGCACTAGCCTTCGCACAGCTCGGCGCGGCTGCGATGCAGGCCTTCAGCACCGTCTTGTTGCCGCGCGTTTCGGAGATGCATGCTTCTGGTGATCGCGCGGGTATCTCACGCCTGTCTTCAGGGTTCATCTATGTGATGAGCACTTTCTGTCTGGTCGGGATCCCGATTGGGGTGGGTGCTGCCGGTGCTGTCACGCGAGTCTGGTTGGGGCCAGAATTCGAGCCGGCGGTACTTGCGATTCGGATCGTTCTGCTGAGCATTCCCTTCTACGTGGCTTACAACGTGCTGACCAGCGTCACTGACGCGACGGTACGGGCTCCGGTCAGCACGTATGCTGCGATCTCTGGCTTCGGAGTGACCATGGCAGCCACCCTCATAATGGGCACGACTTCGCCTGCAAAGATGAGCCTGTCCTTCCTCATGGGGCAGGTGGTCGCAGGTGCTTGGGTTTTCGGGGTTGTTGTACATCGTCATCGCCCTAAGATCAGGGCTCGCAGGTTCGGGCTAGTCGCCGTGTTCGGTGCTGTCGCATGTGTCGTGCTCCTCGCCATTGCCCGGACTGATGTCCCGGACGTGTATCAGGTCGTCTTGGCTCTGGCGACTGGAGCAGGAGGGCTTGCGCTTGCTGTGTACTCCGCACCGCCGGAAACAGGTCTCCCCGAGCGTTTGAGCCGACTGAGGAGTGCGCGAAATGCCTAGTCCGGCAGCGCCTCTCGCCTCGAAGGTCGCTGCGTTTGCGGTGGCGCTTCTGCTCGGGCTTGCGGTCGGCTTGTTGCGCGTCGACCTGGCGGTGAGCGCAGGCATCGTTGTCCTGCTTGCCACGGTCGCTGCCGGACTCCGCTGGCCGCAGACAATCCTTGCCCTGTTTCTCACTGCGGGTGCTTTCAAGGCTGTCATTCCGACACCGTTCGACCTGTCAGTTCTGTTCGGCATCGTCGTTGTAGGTCTGGTGCTGCTACAGATGGCGCGCGAGCGTGAGTTTCCGGTGATACCGCGACCGCTGTTGCTGTTCGCTGCCGTAGCCTTTCTGATACTCGCAGGGATCGTCCACTCGCCGGCCCCAGAGTACGGACTGGATAAGGCGCTGCGCTTCGCGACCATGGGTATGATCGCCGTGTTCGCGCCGCTGGTTCTGGTCCGACGAGAGGGCCTGTTGGCATTCATGCACTCGCTCGCAGGCGTGGGGGTAGCCCTCAGTGTTCACGCACTTCTGCTTGGGGGGTCGCCTGCAGCATATGGGCGCTATGTCGCGGCTGGTTCTGACACCATCTGGCTCGGTCGCGCAGCCGGCATAGCACTCCTTGCGGGCGTGGCCATACTGGCGTACAGGCGGCCGTCCGCACGGCTCTTCGCAGTTGTAGCCGGGTCGGTGTCCATGATCGCGCTTGTGGGTTCGGGTTCGCGCGGGCCGGTAGCTGCAGTGGTGGTGGCTGTTGGCTCACTGCTGGTTCTCCGCATCGTGTCTGCGGGGGGCCACAAGGGTACCGTGGCGCTAGCTGTCGTGCTAGTAACGCTGACCGCTCTCCTGGCGTGGCAGGTGGTTCCTGAGGTGGCGATAGAGCGCCTTGCCAGGGTCTTCACTGATGATCCGGGACAGTCTGCCTTGACACGTCTGCGGCTGCTGATTGCTGCCGCGGCGCTGACGATTGAGAATCCCCTGGTGGGAGTTGGGACGGGAGGATTCGCGAGCGTCGAGCCGCTCTTGCGGTATCCGCACAATCTGTTTCTCGAGCTTTCCTCGGAGAACGGAATTCTGGTTGCGGGACTCATGGCCGTGCTCCTCTCTTTGGCCGTGGTGAACGCAGCGAGGACGGTGATCAGGAATCCCGGTGATGTTGGTGCGGCTTTCGTGCTGATGGCGCTCGTGTTCGGCGCGGCCAACGCATTGGTTTCCAGCGACATCAACGGTCATCGGCTGATGTACTGCTTCATACCGTTGGCCCTCGCTTCGGATTCGGCGCCGGATTCAAATGTGCGTTTCGGGAGACGCGACGTGGAAGGGCAAGTGCCATGAGCACGCGAGATGTCCCGACGATCGCGATAGTCGTTTCAGCACATCCGGTGGATGACATGCGCGTGTACGTTCGCGAAGCACGTACGATGGCTGCACACTGGCCAGTGATTGTGTTCGGAACGCGGGGTGCGACAGGCGCCGAGCAGTCGAACCTACGCACAGTCATTGCTCCGAGACTGGGTGCCCGCAGGCTGCTGCGCATGATGGTGGCACCCTGGGTTCTGGCGGCGTGGGCCGTTCGGAGCGGTGCCGACCTGCTCTACATCCACGACCCCGAGATGATTCCGGCCACTCTCGTCTTTGGGCGACTATTTGGGAAACGCATCATCTATGACAACCATGAGAGCTTTCCTGAGGTGATGCTTTCGAAGCACTGGTTGCCTCGCTGGTCCCGTCCAACCGTCAAGCGGTTCATGGAGATTACGAATCGACTGGTTGCCCGTACGTTCGACGCGGTGATTGTCACCACGGAGCGACAGGCTGAGCCATTTCGGAAGGCTGCGGGGTGTCGCGTGGAGGTCGTTAGGAACACGCCGGATACGAGTCTGTTCGCTGGCCTACCCGAGCAGGACTCTTCCAGGCGCTGTGACGTCATACATGTAGGGACCATTTCAAACCTGCGATCCGAAGCCTTTGTGTACCTAGTGCGCGGCGTGGAAACCCAGCGGCCAGGCACTACTTGGCGCTTCGTAGGGCTCTCCGACGACACGAGGGCGAGCATGGCACGAGCGCTGAGTGAAGACTTTGGCCCCCGGGTCTCACTGGAAGGCCGCATCGGACCTGAGGCGGTACCCGACGCCATCGCAGCAGCGCGGATAGGTGTCAACTGGCATCCGGATACCGAGCAGTTCCGGGCTGCCATCCCTAACAAGTTGCTGGAGTACATGTCAACAGGAATCCCGAGTGTGACGACGCATGTAGTCGAGCTCGCAAGCGACCTGCCGCCCAATGCTTCTGATGAGCACGGAGTGTTCTATGCGCCGCGTGAAATGGACGACTTTGTAGATGCGGTGGTCGGGCTGCTGGCGTGCGACGATTCAACGCTTAGAGCCCTCGGTGCGAGTTCACAGGCGTACGTGCAGACGCACCTGGACTGGCGCGAGGACGCGAAGCTGCTTCTCGACGTCGTCGGGGGGGTGCTCGGGGAGCACGATGGGGGTCCGCCGCAATGAACGAGCCACGCAAGCTGCTTGTGAATGCTGACGACTACGGGTTTGGCGCCGAGGTGGACGCTGGAATTGAACGTTGCCTCAGAGTGGGGATTGTGCGTTCTGTGAGCGCAACGGCGTGCTTCGGGCGGGTCCCGGTAATCCAAGCGCTAGCAAGAACGTTCAGTGACGTATCCGTAGGCATTCATTTCAACCTCTCCGAGGGTCGACCGATACTAGACCCTGCTTCGGTGCCGACTCTCGTGGACTCTGAAACAGGCCGATTCTTGGGTTCAGGCGTGCGATCGGCCTTGATGTCAGGGCGAGTAGCGTCGACTGAATTGCGGGCGGAGCTGGAGGCGCAGTTGGCGGCACTCCGGAGTGCTGGCATTCGCATTACGCATTTCGACAGCCATCAGAACTTGCACCTCTTTCCGGGGTTCTTCCCAGCTGCGGTGGCCGTTGCGCGTGCGGGTGGCATCCGCGCTTGCCGATGCTATCGAAGGAAGCTTGTCGGACTCGAAAACCGCCGCCGTGGAGCGTTGCTGAACTACTACGCGCGAAACCCAGTTCGTCTCGCCACCCACGCTGGCGGGCGCCTTCGCACCCTGCAGGCTAGGCGTGCAGGTCTGCTCACTGCGGACGTGCTACTGAGTCCCGGGTACCTCGGGTCGGGCGGGAAGAGCGAAACGTCCACATGGTACGAACTTGCTCGTGTTGGCTGGCGGGGTATTGCGGAGATATACTGCCATCCGTCCGAGTTCTATCACGCGCCCGAACGCTCCAAGCAGCGGTTCGTTGGCTCGCGTGTTGCCGAGCTTGGCATCTTGACCGACTCCCGCCTGCATAGGGAGATGCGCGAAGCGGGTGTGGTCTTCGTGAGCTTCCATGAGATGCTCGAGGCTGGTGGCTCGCGATGAGGTTGGTTGCCGTTGGAGACATCATGTTGGGCCGGGATATGCCGGACGCTTCGACGGACGTTGGTCACATCATGGCAGCCGAAGTCCTCGAGGCGCTCAGCGGCGACGTTGTTACCGGCAACTGGGAATGCACGATTACCAACCGCAAGCCGGTGAATCCGTTCTCTCACGCCCCATTCCGGGTGACGTACGCTGGCGCGCGGCCAGTCGCAGAGTTGTTCCATGTAGTGTCGTTGGCAAACAACCATGTCTACGACTTCATGAACGCTGGTGTGGTCGACACCCTGACAAGCCTTGGCGAATGGGGCGTGGGGGTGGTGGGGATCGGCACGTCGACATCGGAGGCATATCGCTGCTGGGTCAAAGAACGCGGCGGCATCTCCGTGGGGATTCTGGGGGCCACCACAGTATCGAACTTGCCTCCAGGGCGGACTGAATTCTGTGTGGCGGAGTGTGGCTGGCGACTTGACGAGGCGGTGCGCGGAGCCAGCACGGAACACGACCTAGTGGTCGTGCACGTTCATGCGGGGGGAGGAGATGTACCGCACCCGTCCCCTGACACTCGCGCACTGCACGCGCACTTGCGGCGGATGGGCGCGCAGGTGATTATCGGTCACCACCCACACGTGCCTCAGGGCTGGATATGCACGGACTCTTTCGCGGATTTCTTCAGCCTTGGTGATTTTCTGTTCGACCAACGAACAGACGGGCGCGATGTTGCCCTGATGGCTTGGGTGGAATGGGACGGGAGTCTGGCCAGCTGCGAGTGTCTTCCCGTGGTTCGCGGCGAAGACCTGAGAATCGACCTCGCGATTACGGATCGAGAGATTCGCACAGAGCTCGCTGTTCTCAATGACGCCCTGACTGACGGTGAGAGCGACAAGGCATACGCGGCCAGCATGGGCGCGGCGTATCCGGCAGTCCTGTTGGAGTCGTTGCGTCGGGACCTTCGTGCCGGCGGCTGGCGCGCCGTGGCGCGACGGGTGGCCCGAATCGACCGAAGGAGAGTGTGCAGTGCACTGCGTCTGCTTTCGAGTTATGTCCAGGGAGGCAAGGGAGGGAGGAAGGCGTGAACTCGGGTGGCTGGATGCGGACGATGGCGCTCGAACGTGCGCCGGACTGGCTCCTTGGGCTTGGAGTCAGGCACGCTGGCCGAGTTCTTGCACGCCTGAGGTTCAGGCCCCCCTTTGACGCTGAGCTTGCACGCGCGCGAGGTGATTCATCGCGTGACCTCGAGGAGATCAAGACAAGTCAGATCAGGACACTCAACGACCTGGTTCACGCGGCATACGCGCACTCACCTTACTACCGTCAAGCTTTCTGCGCGGCCGGATGGGAGCCGGGCACCCAACTCAGCCTGACGGAGTTCTCGCTGCTTCCGACCCTGCATAAATCTGACATTCTCACTTGCCATGATGAGATGCTTACTGGGATCGACGGACCGGTGGTAGCACACCGTACGAGCGGCACGACGGGGGAGCGTCTCCAGTTCATGATTCCTGAGGTCCTGCGCTACCAGGTCAATGCCGCGCACATCTATGCCTTTTACAGCTGGTTCGGCTTTTCGCAAGGCGACAGGCGCGTGACGCTCGGTGGGCGCTATCTTGGCACGCGCCCCCGCGGACGGGTGCTTATGAACCCCGCTGAGCATCAGTTGGTGTTGAGCACTCACGGGCTGAACGCGGTGGCGGCGCGACGATACGCATCAGCCATTAAGACTTTCAAGCCGAAGGCGATTCAGGGCCACCCGACCGCGATTGCTAGGTTGGTTGAGCTGATGCGCGAAGAAGGTGCGGACACACACACTGTCCCGCTAGTCTTCGTCACGGGTGAGAGTCTCGAAGAGAACGTGCGAGACCGAATCGCCGAAGGCCTGTCGGCTGAGGTCGTGTCCACATACGGCAGCGGCGAGAATGTAGTCATGGCCGGCGAATGTCCCGCTGGCGGGGGCTTTCACGTGGACGAATCCTTCGGCTATGTGGAGTTGGTCCCAACCGAGTCCGGTCTGTACGAGATAGTGGCCACGTCCCTGCTCAACCGCGCAATGCCGATGATTCGATACGCGACCGGAGACTTGACGAGTGGCTGGGTGGATGGAACGTGTCCGTGCGGCAGGGGGTGGCGTCGCTTGCGAGATGTGATCGGGAGGGCGGACGAGATTGTTCAAGCGCCGTCTGGTCGAACTGTGCTGCCAGTCGAAGTCCGGACGGCCGTAAGCGCTTATGCTCCTCAGGCGCCCCCTTACACTCTCGTATGGGACCGGACTTCGGGTGCGTATGAGCTGGTCGTGTACGTGGACGGGACACTCAACGACCGCGAACGGGCCGCATTGCTCCAGGCTGTGGGCCGAGTGTTGGGACAAGGGGCGCGCATCTCTCTCTCTGCGCGTCCGGCGAAAGAGTGGCTCACGCGGGGCGGGAAGCACCGCACAGTCGAGACTGTGTAGCGCAGAAGACTGCGAATGCGTATCACATACCTACATCAGTACTACAACACGCCGGGCATGCCAGGGAGCACTCGGTCTCACGAGCTTGCCCGCCGACTCGTCGAACGCGGCCACAAGGTGACTATGATCACATCGGATCGCAGTGGGGTCCACGGGGGGTGGCGGCAATCGACAGAAGCAGGTCTCCATGTACATTGGCTAGCCGTCCCGTACTCGAATGGGCTGTCCTACCAGGCCAGAATCCGCTCGTTCACTCGGTTCGCAGTTCTTTCGAGCGTTCACGCGGCACGAATACCTGCCGACTTGGTGTTCGCCACCAGTACTCCGCTCACGATTGCCTTGCCAGGCATGTTCGCAGGCTTCATCAGACGATGCCCCTTTGTGCTCGAAGTACGCGATCTGTGGCCGAGAGTTCCCATCGCGATGGGCGTGCTTCAGAACCCGGCGTCCACGCGCGTTGCGATTGCGCTTGAGGTTGCAGCATACAAACGGGCATCAGGAATCGTTGCACTGAGTCCCGGAATGGCTGCTCACGTGCAGACTACCGTGCCGACCGCCTCGACAACCGTCGTGATTCCAAATGGGGCGGATGTCGGACTATTCGGCGACGATGATGCGGCCGGCACTCGACTTCGCGAGCGGTTCGAGTGGCTCGGTCCGAGACCGCTTGTCGTGTACGCAGGCACACTCGGGTATGTCAATGCACCCAGGGACATCGTTGACCTTGCTGCTGGAGTGGTGGAGTTGAATCCTGAGGTGCGCTTCGCGGTGGTCGGCAGTGGGCGCGAGGAAGGGGACATGCGAGCCTATGCTGCCATGCGAGGCGTGCTCGACCGGAATCTGTATATGATGGGGTCAGCGGAGAAGAGCCTTGTTCCCGAGTGGCTTGCTGCAGCCGATGCGACCCTGTCGACGATTCGCCCAGAACGATATTTCTGGGAGAATGCGGTCACGAACAAGTTCTTCGATTCGCTTGCCGCTGGTCGCCCTGTCATCGCAAATCACTGGGGGTGGCAGTCCGAGGTCGCTCGTGCTCATGAATGTGGCCTCGTTCTCGAGGACTTCGCAGCGCCATCATCGGCGTGTCAACTCGTCTCCTTGTTGCGTGACGAATCGCGTCTGGTTGCTATGGGCAGGAGAGCTCGCGAGCTCGCCGAGACGCGGTTCTCATTTGACATCCTGAGCGATCAGCTGGACCGCTTCTTCGCCAAGGTCGCGGAAGAGTTTCACGCACCCGACTAGCGTGCCTGTGCCGGTTGTCGTTTCGCGTAGCCTAAGGGCCGAGAATCACTCCGCAGACCCTGATCGCATCCACGCCGACGAAGGCGCTGCTGGCTGAGGCATTCTTGTTCCCGGTGTATTCAATGCGAACCGTGTGCACGCCGGGCGTTAGGTCCCACTTGCGCCACACGACCTTCTGGTGCTCCCATGCTGATGCGTAGAGGTCGACCAGAACCGGGTCCTGTCCATCCAAGGTCACTCGTGCGATGCCGAAGCAGGACCCCTTGCTTGTGATCCACTCGACGTGTGTGCCGTCGAACGTGAACTCGACCGTGGAAGTGGAGTTGGTGGCGTAGGTGTACGCTCCACCGGATAGCCAGCTTGCGGTCCGCGTTTCCCATGTGCTCTCGTATATGAGTCGAGAATCGTTCTCTTCAGAGACGGTCCAGTCAATGTCAGGCGTCGCGTCAGTGAGCGTCCCGCAGACGTCGAAAGCGTCTACTCCCACGAAGGCACTGCTGGCAGCGGGGCTCTTTGTCCCGGTATATTCAATGCGCAGGGTGTGGGGGCCATCGTCCAGATCCCATGCCTTCCACGCGACGCTCTGATGCTTGTAGGAAGACGAGTAGAGGTCGACGGTGACGGTCTCACCGTCGTCGAGCGTTACTTCGGCAATGCCGAAGCAGGGGCCAGTGCTCGTGATCCATTGCACATGAGTTCCCGTGAAGGCCAGGTCCGCATACGCGCCTTCCTCGGTCGCGTACATGTACGAACCACTGGAATACCAGCTGCCGGTGTTGGTCTTCCACGTGCCAAGTGAGAATACGTACGGGTTGGTCTGCTGATAGCGCACGAAGTCGATCTGCGGCGCAGCCTGGTTCAAGACGCCGTCGGTGTCCAACGCATCAAGCCCGACGTAGGGACTTGTTGCAGCGGGGTTCTTCGTGCCGGTGTACTCGATACGCAGCGTGTGCTCCGTGGGTGTCAGTCCGTCGATATGCCACGCTACAGCCTGGTGCTTCCACGAGGGAGAATACAGGTCCACGAGAACCGGTGGCCCGCCGTCCAGTGTCAGACGCGCTATGCCGAAGCTCGGCCCCTTGCTGGTGATCCAGTCGAGCCTGGTTCCGGTGAACTTCACGTCGACGTATGCACCGTCAGACATGGCGTACTTGTAGGCTCCGTTGCTGTACCAAGTCGCCGTGCCGGTGTTCCAGTTTCCGACGAAATAGAGGTCCGTGTTCGACTCTTGGGAGCGCTTCAATAGCGTGTGCGCGGGCACGTCGACTGCATCTATCCCGACGAACGCGCTCGTCGCAGCGGGATCCTTGGTACCGGTGTACTCGATGCGAATGCGGTGCTTGCTGTCAGTGAGTCCCGCAATGCTCCAGACGCGGGCCTTGTGGCTGTATGAGGGCGAGTAGAGGTCTACGTCGATGGGCGTCCCGCCGTCGACAGAAACGCGTGCAATGCCGAAACACGGTCCGCGGCTGGTGTACCAGTCGAACTCCGTGCCCTCGAACACGACGTCGGCGTAGGCGCCGGGCGCCGTGGCGTAGGTGTACGAGCCGCCACTGTACCAGGCAGCAGCGCCGGTCTTCCACGTGCCCGTGTAGTTGAGGAGCGGGTCGGCCTGCTCGAAGCGCTTGAGTACTGCAACCGCTTTCGTCTTAGTGGGTTCGACGTTGCCGGCCACGTCCGTCGATTGATACTCAAGGATGTGGGTATCCGGTTGGTTGGGAATGGTGAGGGTTGTGCCCTCTGACCATGCTCCCGAGTTCAGGCGCCACTCAGTTGTTTCGATGCCCGACAACGCGTCAGAGGCGGAGAGGGTCACGGTTGCGGTCGACGCGTAGCTCGTGAGGGCGTCATCTGTCGTAGACGGTGGCGTGTTGTCGACCCGCACCTTGGCATTCCATGGGTACTCCATGTTGCCCAGAACGTCTACAGAGTGGTACTCGACGGTGTGGGTGCCCTCCTCGGCGATCTGGAACGGTGCGGTGTAGGTGGTGAGCTGTCCGCCGTCGATACGGTAGTAGGTCGCCGCCACGCCGGACAGGCCGGCGTCGGTTGCGTCAAGCGTCACCGTGACCGGGCCGCTCTGCCACGCCTCGTCGGTGTCGTCTGTGGTCACCGGTGCGGTGTCGTCGATGCGCACGGTGGCGCTTCGTGTGGTCTCGGTGTTGCCGCGCACGTCGGTCGAGCGGTACGCAAGGGTGTGGGTGCCCTCCTCGCTGATCCGGATGGGGGAGGAGTAGATCTGTTGCTCACCGTCATCGAGCCAGTAGTAGGTGGTGTCGATGGCCGTGGCCGCGTCGGTGGCCGTCAGGCTGACGTCGACCGGCCCGCGCGCCCAGCTCTGCGGCGCGTCGTCGGCGGTGACCGGCGCCTCGAAGTCGACCGGTTCGATGTCATGGGTCAGGTCGAGCGCGTCGACGCCCACGATGGTGTTGGTGGCCGACGGGTTCTTGGTCCCGGTGTACTCGATGCGCACGGTGTGCAGCGCATCGGCAAGTCCTGAGGCGGTCCAGACCA
>Ga0209164_1005074_pt1 | contig 11373 bp, 5 predicted proteins | sample MTBNYHSulfiMetaG_FD_187458 | JGI IMG/M metagenome (GOLD analysis project Ga0209164, IMG submission 187458) | Enrichment culture microbial communities from rom New York Harbor, USA that are MTBE-degrading - MTBE-NYH (New York Harbor Sulfidogenic)... | ecosystem: Environmental > Aquatic > Marine >... | reverse complement strand
GGGGTTCCGGCACTGTCCCCCCCGCCCGCTCCACCCGGAGGAGGATCGCGAGGACCGATAGTTGGCCCACTCGCTCAGGTTCGCCTTACCCAGGAGCACGGCGCCCGCCTCCCTCAGCCTCCGGGCCACGCCCGAGTCCCGCGGCGGGATGGAGCCCTCCAGGGCGTAGGAGCCGGCGGTGGTGGTCGTCCGATCGTGGGTGGCGATGTTGTCCTTGAGGAGGACGGGAATCCCGTGAAGGCACCCCCTCACCCGCCCCGCCTCCCGCTCCCTGTCCAGCTCCCGGGCGATCTCCAGGGCGTCGGGGTTCGTCTCGATGACGCTTCGGAGAGTGGGCCCCTGGCCGTCGATCTCCCGGATGCGGCTCAGGTACATCCCCGTGATCTCCTCCGAGGTCCAGCGTCCGGAAACCATGCCGGCGTGGAGCTCGGTGATGGAGACCTCCTCCAGGTCGAAGGAGGACACGGACCATGGCTGGCCGGGCCCCGGACCGACGGACCCCGCGCGTCCCCGACCGGCGTCCCTCCCGTCATCCGGGGCAGAGCATCCCCCGGCTCCCCCCAGGACCAGGGCTCCGCCCGCGGCGGCGGACGTGCCCAGGAACTCCCTGCGCCTCATCGTGCACCTCCCTCCACGCTCACCCCCAGCTGCCAGAAGAGGAAGCTCAAGAGATCCGTGGCGTCCTCGATCTGCTTGGTCACGGGCATCCCCCCGGAGTGGCCCGCCTCGGTGTCATAGCGGAGGAGGACCGGATTGGGACCTCCGTTCGCCGCCTGGACCAGGGCCGTCATCTTCCGGGCGTGCAGCGGCGCTACCCGGGTGTCCCCGTCGCCGCTCTGGAAGAGCACCGCCGGAAAGCTCGTTCCCTCCCTCACGTTGTGGTAGGGAGAGTACGCCAGGAGGTAGCGGAACTGCTCAGGGTCCTCGGAGGATCCATACTCCGGCACCCAGTAGCGGGCCACGAGGAACTGGTGGTAGCGGATCATGTCCAGGAGGGGGACGGCACACACCACGGCCTTGTACAGCTCCGGCCGCTGAGTCATGGCCGCTCCCACCAGGAGCCCCCCGTTGCTCCCTCCGTGGATGGCCAGGCTCTCAGGGCTCGTGTACCGGTTGGCCACGAGCCACTCGGCGGCGGCGATGAAGTCGTCGAAGACGTTCTGCTTGTTCGCCAGCATTCCCGCTTTGTGCCACGCTTCCCCGAACTCGCTCCCGCCCCTGAGGTTGGGCAGGGCAACGACGGCGCCGTGCTCCAGACCCAGGGCCACTACCGGATCGAATCCCGGCGTCATGGAAATGTTGAAGCCCCCGTATGCCGTCAGAAGGACCGGGTTGCGCCCGTTCCTGACCAAGCCCTTTCGGTGGGCCAGGAACATGGGCACCCGGGTGCCGTCCCTGGAATCGTACCAGACCTGCTCAACCTCGTAATCGTCACTGGCAAAGGGGATGGCGGGGCGAAACCAGACGTCGCTCTCGCCGGTGGAGATGGAGTAGCGATAGGTGGTGGTGGGCATGTGGAACGAGGTGAAGACGTAGAAGGCCTCGTCCCGGTCCCACTCGCCGGCGCCGCCGGCCAGGGTGCCCAGTGCCGGCATCTCCAGGTCCCGGACAGGATTGCCCTCCAGGTCGAAGAGCCGCACCCGGCCCACCACGTCCTCCAGATAGCTCACCCAGAGGTGACCGCCCGCCGGGGAAGCTCCCTGCATGACGTGCTCCCCTTCCGGGATGATCTCCTTCCAGTCGGCGATCCCAGGACGATCGAGGGTGGTCACCAGGACTCTGCCCTTGGGGGCCTGGTGATCCGTCTGGATGACCAGCCGGTCCCCCGCGAAGGCTCCGGAGAAATTGGACTCTATCCCTTCCACCACGGGGACCACGGAGCCGCCCCGGACCAGATCCATGAGGTACAACTCCTGGAACCCCGCGGAGCCGTGGGCCACCGTGATGAGGAGGTAGCGTCCGTCGTCGGAAAGCTGGCCGAAGAGGATCTCCCCGATCCCGTAGTCCTGCCCGAAGATCACCTGGTCTGCGGACTGGGGGGTTCCCATGCGGTGACGGAAGAGGCGGGGACCGTCCGATCCGTGCCGGGAGTAGTAGACGATCCTCTTGTCCGGGGTCAGGGCGCCCCCGAAGTAGCGTCCCTTCTCCAGGACGTCCGGCAGATCGGCCCCGGTATCCACGTCCATGAAGCGGATCTCGACCTCGTCCTGCCCGCCTTCCCGTACCCCATACGCCAGGAGGGCGCCGTCCTCGGACACCTCCACCAGCTGGGCCGACTCGGTCGTCCCTGCCGCCCACGCGTTCGGATCGATGAGTGCCCGGTCCGTCCCGTCGATCCCTTCCCGCATGTAGATCACAGGCAGGTCCTGGTCTGCCGAACGCCGGGTGAAGAAATAGCGGTTCCCCCGGACCAGGGGGATCCCCATGGTCTCGACCTTCATGAGGTCCGCCAGGCGGGCCGCGATGGCCTCCCTGCCCGGCGCCAGGTCGAGGAGCCCATCGGTGTATCCATTCTGGGCCTCGATCCAGGCCCGTGTCTCGGGCGACTCCTGGTCCTCGAGCCAACGGTAGTCGTCCACCAGCTCCACACCGTGGACGGTATCATGGACGGGAACGATGGCTGTCTCCGGTGGCGGCGGAATCCTCGGGGCATCGGCGCAGCCGGCCAGCAACACCGCCCCGGCCAGGCATAGGGGGATCGTCAGGGGGGGGAGGGACAGGGGCCGCATGGCGAAGGTCTCCTTCCTGGGTCCGGAGGGGATGGTCCTGGCGTTCAAACTAGCCTACCTCTAGCATTCCCGCAGCGCCACACCCCTTCGCGGACCGGAGATCCCCCCGAGCATGAACGACAACAATCCACTCCGTCCCGATCTGTCACCCCAGGACGCGGTGGCGGTCGCCGAGAAGCACTTCCCCATCGCCTTTTCCGGGGCGGAGCCCCTCCCGTCGGAACGGGACCAGAACTTCCTTCTCACGGGCAGGGAATCGGGCCGGAGGTACGTGCTCAAGCTGGCCCATTCCGGGGAGGAAAGGAGGGTCCTGGACTTTCAGAATCGGATCCTGGAGCACCTGGGGCGGGCCGGGTTCTCCCTCTCGAAGGTGATCTTCTCCAGGGACGGCCGGGAGGTGGTGGAGATCCCGGGCAGGGAGGGGGCCACCTTCCTCACCCGTCTCTTGACCTGGATCCCCGGCGACCTTCTCCGGCAGGTGAACCCGCAGTTCCCATCTCTTCTCCACAGCCTGGGGGCCTACCTGGGGAGCATGGATCGGGCGCTGGAGGACTTTGCACACCCCGCCCAGGACCGAGAGCTCAAGTGGGACCTGAAGCTCGCGAGCCAGGTGGTCCGGAGCCACCTGGCCCACGTGGGCGACCCGGGCCGCAGGAGCCTCCTGGATGAGATGGAGGAACGGTTCGCCGAGCGGCTGGGCCCACTGGTCCCGGGCCTCCGCCTGAGCGTTATCCACGGAGACGCCAACGACCACAACGTCCTGGTGGACGAGTTGGACCCGGGGATGGATCCCCGGGACCGGAGGGTGACGGGGCTGGTGGACTTCGGGGACGCCCTCCGGAGCTATACCGCCGGGGATGCGGCCATCGCGGCGGCCTACGCCATGCTGGGAAAGGACGATCCTTTCACTGCCGCTTCGCACGTCGTGGCGGGATATCACCGGGCCCTCCCCCTGCGTGAAGCGGAGGTGGCGGCCCTCTTCCCCCTCATGGGCCTGCGGCTCTGCGGGTCTGTGGCCATCAGCGCCCACCAGAAGAAGCGTGAGCCGGACCAGGAATACCTCACGGTGAGCGAGGCTCCCGCCTGGGCCCTCCTGGAGCGGCTGCGGGGGGAAAGCATGGACTATCCTCACTTTCTCCTCCGGCAGGCGTGCGGTCTGGAGCCGGTTCCGGGGAGCAGCCATGTGGTGGGATGGCTGAAGGCCCACGGCCACGAAGCGGCGCCCGTGGTGGGGCGCCCTGCGCCGGGCGGCGGCCCGGAGGGCGCTCCCGGCCCATTGGAAGAGGGGCCACGAACGGCCAACGGCACATCCGGCCATGGCCCGAGCCCCCTGGACCTTTCCACCGCCCCGGTGCACGTGTTCGACCTGGGGGTGGATTCCGGGGAGTTCGGCGCCGCCCCCGAGGCGGAGGACGTGGTGGGTTGGACCCGCATCGTCTTCCAACGAATGGAGGCCATGGGGGCGGAGGTGGGCGTAGGCCGCTACGACGAGGTGCGCCGCTGGTACACTTCGGACATCTTCCGGGCCCCTTCGGAGGGGGTAGCGGAGTGGCGTACGGTGCACATGGGGGTGGACCTCTTCCTCCCGGCCGGATCCCCCGTGTTTTCCCCTTTCGACGGCGTGGTCCATTCCGTCGCCAACAACGCGGGCGACCTGGACTACGGTCCCACGGTGATCCTGGAGCACCGGGTGGAGGGCCCCGCCTCACCCCCCCTCCGCTTCTGGACCCTCTACGGCCACCTGGCGGAGGAGGTGGTTGCCAGCCTGGAACCAGGAACGCGCCTGGCCAGGGGAACGGCCTTCGCTCACATCGGGAGCTTCCCGGTCAACGGGAACTGGGCGCCCCATGTCCACTTCCAGCTCATCACCCACACCCTTGGAAGGCGAGGGGACTTTCCGGGTGTGGCCCGCCCCTCCCAGAGGGAGCTCTGGAGGGCCCTTTCCCCGGACCCCAACCTCGTGCTCCGCATCCCGGACCCGGACCGAGGAGCCGTCGCCAGCCGGCCCGGGCTTCCCTCCGGCGCACCTCTCGCCGCCACGGGGGGACGATCCCTTGAGGAGATCATGGAGGCCCGCCAGCGCCATCTGGGGCCGAACCTGAGCATCTCGTACCGGACGCCCCTCAAGATCGTCAGGGGCTCCCGCCAGTTCCTCTACGACCATCACGGCCAGCCCTTCCTGGACGCCGTCAACAACGTGCCCCACGTGGGGCACTGCCACCCCAGGGTGGTGGAGGCGGGCCGGCGGCAGATGGCGGTCCTGAACACCAACACCCGTTACCTCCACGATTCCCTGGTGGAGTACGCAGAGCGGCTGGTAGCGACCCTACCCGAGCCCCTCTCGGTGGTCTACTTCGTGTGCAGCGGGAGCGAGGCGAACGAGCTCGCCCTGCGGATGGCCAACGCACACACGGGGCGGCACGACGTGGTGGTGGTGGAGGGAGCCTACCATGGAAACACCTCCGCCATGGTGGAGCTGAGCCCCTACAAGTTCGACGGGCCGGGAGGGGAGGGCCCCCGGCCCTGGGTCCACAAGACGCTCATCCCGGACTCCTACCGGGGGCGCTTTCGAGCCATGCCTTCGACGGGCGCTGGGGGGCCTCCAACCGAACCCCCGATGGGCCTGCCTGTCCTCCGATCCCGTCGAGGAGGGCGGAAGGAGGCGGATGCCGGGGAGCCCGAGTACCTCCCGGCCACCGAGCTCGGGCCCCGGTACGCGGATCATCTCCGGACCGTCCTGGCCCAGCTCCGGGACCAGGGCCGGGAACCGGCCGCTTTCTTCTGCGAACCCCTCCTGGGATGCGGGGGCCAAGTCGTCCTTCCCGTCGGGTACCTGGCGGCTGCCTACCGGCACGTCCGGGAGGCGGGAGGCGTCTGCGTGGCCGACGAGGTGCAGGTGGGATTCGGGCGGGTCGGGACGCACTTCTGGGCCTTCGAAACCCAGGGGGTCGTCCCCGACATCGTCACCCTGGGGAAGCCCATGGGCAACGGCCACCCCATGGGCGCCCTGGTCACCACTCCGGACATCGCCGCCTCCTTCACCACCGGCATGGAGTACTTCAATACGTTCGGCGGCAACCCCGTCTCCTGCGCCATCGGGATGGCCGTCCTGGACGTGCTGCGGGATGAAGGGCTCCAGGAGAACGCCCGCGTGGTGGGCGAGGGCCTCCTGGCGCGCCTCGGGGCGCTGAAGGAGGTGCATCCCCTGGTGGGGGACGTCCGGGGCCTCGGCCTCTACCTGGGGGTGGAGCTGGTGGAGGACCGGGAGAGCCGGACCCCAGCCACCACCAGGGCCGCACGGGTGAAAGAGCGGCTCCGTGAGCGCCGCATCCTCATCTCCACCGACGGCCCCCATGACAACGTGCTGAAGATCAAGCCTCCCATGGTCTTCACACTCCAGGACGCGGACCGCCTCGTGGGGTGCCTGGACAGTGTCCTGGGCGAGGACGGGATCAGAGAGTAGGTGGACGCTCGGGGAGCCCGCCTGGCACGCCTGGGCTCTAATTGGAGTATACGGTTCTCGGGAGCCCCCGGCGCGCCTCGGGAGGCGGAGCGGACCATCGCGACAGCACAGTGTCAACCATCGACAAAGGTAGATCCGTCATGAAGATCGCCGTTCTCGGAGCCGGCCGCGTGGGCCGAGCCATCGCCCGGGACCTCGCCCGGGATGAGGAGTTCCAGGTCACCGTCATGGACCGGGATCCGGGGGCCCTGGGAGCCCTGCAGGGGACGCCCGGGCTGGCCACCTTCCAGGTGGACCTGTCCGACCTCGACGCAGTCCGCAAGGCCATGAAGGATCACGAGATGGGGGTCGGGGCCGTCCCGGGCTCCATGGGGTACCGGACGCTCCAGGCCATCCTGGAGGCGGGCCGGCCCGCAGTGGACATCGCTTTCTTTCCGGAGGACCCCTTCCTCCTGGACGGCCTGGCGAAGGCCCAGGGGTTGGTGGCCGTGGTGGACGCCGGGATCGCGCCGGGGTGCAGCAATCTCATCCTCGGCAGGATGGAGGAGGAGCTGGACTCCACCTCGCGGTTCGAGTGCCTCGTTGGAGGGCTCCCCGTGCTGAGGCACTGGCCCTTCCAGTACAAGGCGCCCTTCTCCCCGGCGGATGTCCTGGAGGAGTACACGCGGCCCGCCAGGCTCCGGCGGAACGGGAAGACGGTCACCCTTCCGGCCCTTACGGAGGTGGAGGCCGTGGACTTCGAGGAGGTCGGCGCCCTGGAGGCATTCAACACCGACGGCCTCCGGACCCTCCTTCGGACGTGCGAGACCCCGGACATGGTGGAGAAGACCCTGCGTTACCCGGGCCATGCCGAATGGATGCGGGGACTCCGGAAGGCTGGCTTCTTCGACAGGACACCGATGGACATCGGCGGGGCCAGCGTCTCTCCCCTGGACGTCACGGCCCGTCTCCTGGAGAGGGACTGGACCTTCCGGGAGGGGGAGGAGGACCTGACGGTGATGAGGGTGAGGGTGGACGGCCTCGCGGGTGAGAAGAAGGTGCGCCACACCTTCTTCCTCCACGACCGATCCGACCCCGGGACGGGCACCTCCTCCATGGCCCGCACCACGGGCTATACCTGCACGGCCATGGTCCGCCTGGTGGCCCGAAAGCTGTACACGGAGCCGGGGATCACCCCGCCGGAGCTGGTGGGCCGGGACGCCGCCGCGTTCGATTTCGTCATGAAGGAGCTGGAGGCCAGGGGCGTCACGTTCCGACGCCATGTCGAGGAGCTTCACGGATGAGCATGCGTCGCAGCGTGGTGGTGGTTCTTCTCCTCGGGGCCGGCAGCTGGCTCCTCCTGGAGCATGCCCCCTCGCCCGTCACAGCGAGCGCCGCAGCCGTGCGCTGGGGAGCCGATGGGCACGTCATGGCCACCCGGGCCGCCGTCGGGCACCTCCCGGGGTCCATGCCGGCGTTCTTCCGGAATGCCGGGCCCCAGCTGGAGTTCCTGGGCCCGGAGCCGGACCGGTGGCGGGCCTCCGACCTCCGGGAGATGGACGAGGCCTGGAAGTACGACCATTACATCGACCTGGAGAACGTACCCCCCGGTGCGCTGGACGCCCCGGACCGCTTCGAGTTCCTCAAGGCCCTCCACGATGCGGGCCTCCAACGACCCCAGCAGGACGTGGGGTTCCTCCCCTTCAGGATCGTGGAGATCCACCAGCGCCTGACCGCCGGGTTCGCCCGGTGGCGGGTGACCCCCGACGGTCCCGAGCGGAGCTGGCTCCAGGAGCTGATCCTGCACGATGCCGGGATCCTGAGCCATTACGTGGTGGACGCCGCACAGCCCCACCACACCACCATCCATTTCAACGGGTGGGCGGAGGGGGCCCCCAACCCCCGGGGATTCACCACCGACCGGAATTTCCACAGCCGCTTCGAGTCGGCCTTCGTCCGGGCCCACGTCGATCCGCGCGATGTCGATGCGAAGGTGAGCGGCAGCCCGAGAGAGCTGGGCGATGTCCGGGCCGCCGTCTGGGACTACATCCGCGAGAGCAACGCCACGGTGGAGCGCCTGTACGACCTGGAGCTGCGACACGGATTCCAGCCCGGGGCTCCCCCTCACGCCGAGACCCGGGAGTTCGCCGTCCAACGCCTCGCCGAGGGCGCCGAGATGCTTCGCGCGCTCTGGTGGGCAGCCTGGCGGGAGAGCGACGCCGTGGCAACCCGCCGGCGGGGTTCCGGGGGGAATCCATGACCGAGACCCTCGCCTGGACCCGGGCCCACGACCCCGACGATCCCACTCCATCCGTCCTTCCCAAGGCCATTTCGCCCGAGCGGAATCCCCTTCTCCAACGAGCCTTCCGGATCCCCTTCAAGGACATCCGGGCCCTCCACGTTGCCCCGGGGGTGGTGGAGGCCCTCTCCAGGGCGCAGGCGGGGATCGACCTCCTGGCCCGTGACCCGGAGCCGCGAAACTGGGAAAACACGATCCAGCGGCTCGACCGGATCACCCAGGACCTGAGCGAGGCCTTGGCTCCCCTCCATCTCCTCCTGGCCGTGGCCGAGACGTCCGAGCTCCGGGAAGCCTACAACGCCGTCCTCCCGGAGATCACCCGGTTCTGGTCCCGGCTTCCGCTGAACCGTGAGCTCTGGGAGCAGGTCAGGACCTACGCCGACACCCACGAGGCCACCACCCTCACCGGTCTCCCGGCCCGCCATCTCCAGAAGACCGTCCGGGACTTCCGCCGGGCAGGCGCCGACCTTCCCCCGAACAGGAAGGATCGCGTCGAGGAAATCAGGGTCGAGCTGGCCCACCTCCAGCAGAAGTTCAGCGAGAACGTGCTGGACGCCACGGCGGCCTTCGAGCTCCTGATCACCGACGAGCGGCGCATGGAAGGCATCCCCGAGGGCCACCGGGGTCGTTTCCAGGCCGCCGCCCGGGAGAAGGGACTGGACGGGTGGCTGCTGACGCTGGACCACCCCTCCTACGAGCCGGTCATGAAGTACGCTTCGGACAGGACCCTCCGGGAGGAGATGCACCGGGCGCACGCAGGCCGCTGCCGGGGGGACGCCTTCGACAATGTTCCCCTTCTCCCCCGGATCCTGGCTCTCAGGCAAGAGCTGGCCGGGATCCTCGGCCACCGGGACTTCGCGGACTACCGCCTCGAAGAGGCCATGGCGAAGACGGGCGCCCGGGCCACGTCCTTCGAAGAGGATCTGGTCCGTAGGACCGGGGAGTACTGGGAACGGGACCTGGCCGAGCTCCGTGGGCATGCCCGCACCCTCGGTATCGCTGATCTGAGGCCCTGGGACGTGGCCTACGTGGCCGAGTCCCTCCGGAGGGAGCGATTCGACGTGGACGACGAAGCCCTCCGGCCGTATTTCCCCCTTTCGAAGGTCCTCGATGGGCTCTTCGAGCTCACGAGGCGGGTCTTCGGGCTCACCGTGTCGAACGCGGAGAACCCCCAGGTGTGGCACCCGGACGTCCTGTTCTACGACGTCCGGACCGAGGACGGCTCGTGGATCGGCTCCTTCTACACGGACTGGTTCCCCCGGAAGGAGAAGCGCCAGGGGGCGTGGATGCAGGACCTCCGGACCGGGGCGCCCGGGGAGGACGGTACCCTGGAGGCCCACCTCGGCTTCATGGCAGGCAATTTCTCCCCCCCGGAGGAGGGACGCCCGTCACTCCTGACCCACCGGGAAGTGCAGACCGTGTTCCACGAGTTCGGCCACCTCCTCCATCATCTCACCTCCCGGGTGCCCATTCCAGCGAGGGGAGGGCTGAACGTGGCCTGGGACTGGGTGGAGCTTCCGTCCCAGATCATGGAGAATTGGACCTGGGAAAAGGAGGCCCTGGCCTTCATTTCCGGGCACCACGAAACCGGGGAGCCCCTTCCCGGCCACCTGCTGGAGCGGATGCTGGCGGCCCGGCGCTTCCAGGGAGGGTGGCGGCAGATGCGGCAGATCTCCTTCGGAACCTTGGATCTGGCCCTGCACCGGGAGCTGGCCCCGACCCTGGGTGGCCCTCAGGGCCCGGAGGCGCTCGGCGCCCAATCTCCCGCGGCCGCCGCGACCCCGGGCCTCGCCACGCCGGCTCCCGATCCCGGCGGCGCCGTCCTGGCGTTCACGGAGGAAAGGCTCCTCCCTTTCTCGCCGGATCCGTCCTTCGCCAGGAGCCACCTCCTGGCCACCTTCACCCATCTCTTCAGCGGGGGTTACGCCGCCGGGTACTACAGCTACCTCTGGTCGGAGGTCCTGGAGGCCGATGCCTTCACACGTTTCCAGCGGGAGGGAGTCCTGGACAGGGAAACCGGCAGGAAATTCCTGGAGGCCATCCTGTGCCGGGGGGACAGCGCGGATCCGGAAGAGCTCTTCCGGGAGTTCATGGAAAGGGATCCCGACCCCTCAGCCCTCTTCCATCGGAACCTGGGGCCTCCACCGTCCTGAGGAAGTCTCCGACCCCAACGGCGTCGACACGGACGCCGCGGCCGGCGCCGCCCGGGATGTCGTCAGTCCACCATCAGCCTCCCGACGGCCACCGCGTTCACCTTCGCACGGGCACTCTCGGACCGGGAGGGGATGAGGACGGGCACCCTGGCCCCCACCACCACGTGCCCCGGCTCGAAGGGGACCAGGTACTGGAGGGCTTTGGCGGTGATGTTGGCCGCCTCGATGGAGGGGAAGAGGAGGATGTCCGCCGCTCCGGCCACCGGGGAGTCTACCCCTTTCCGCCTGGCGGCCTCCGCCGACAGGGCCAGATCCATGGCCAGGGGGCCCGCCACCTGGCAGGAGCCGAAGAGCCCCTCCTCCCCCCGCCGGGCCAGCTCCGCCGCATCCACCGTGGAGGGAAGGTCAGGATTCACTTTCTCGATGGCTGAAAGGACCGCCACCTTCGGCCTCCTGTACCCGAGTGACCAGAACACCTCCACGGCGTTGGCCAGGATCCGCGCCTTGGTCTCCAGGTCCGGCGCCAGGTTGATCCCGCCGTCGGTGATTCCCAGGATCCTGGCCTCCCCCGGGAGGGGCGAGTCGAAGAGAAACACGTCGGAGAGGAGGCTGCCCGTCCGGAGGCCCCGGTCCCGGTGCAGGACCTCCCGGAGGAGTTCCCCGCTGGTGATCCTCCCCTTCATGAGGAGGTGCCCCTGGCCCTCCCGGACGAGCTCCACCGAGGTGGCCACGGCCTCATCGTTCCCCGGA
>Ga0209164_1005071_pt1 | contig 11379 bp, 12 predicted proteins | sample MTBNYHSulfiMetaG_FD_187458 | JGI IMG/M metagenome (GOLD analysis project Ga0209164, IMG submission 187458) | Enrichment culture microbial communities from rom New York Harbor, USA that are MTBE-degrading - MTBE-NYH (New York Harbor Sulfidogenic)... | ecosystem: Environmental > Aquatic > Marine >... | reverse complement strand
CAATCCCGCGTTGGTCCAGGTAGCCTCGAGCCTTTCGACCTTGTTCCAGGTGCAGCAGAGTGCGATGATAGAAGGAAGCGGCGAAGGCGTTCAACTCGTAAAGTGTTTTTTTTCGGGCATCTTCCTCAGCGGCGCCTTTTCTGGATCCCGGACTTTCGTCCGAAGAAACGCCGAACCGGGCTCCCAACTCCCGGACGGCTTCACCAAACGACAAATGATGGTATTTCATGAAGAAGGAAAAAACATCACCGCCTTCATGGCATCCGAAACAATAGAAAGTCTGCGTAGAAGGATTCACCGTAAACGAGGGGTCTTTCTCCTGGTGAAAAGGACATATCCCCTTATAGGATGCGCCCGCCTTCTTCAGAGGCACCACGGAGGAGATCATTTCCACAATATCGGCCGCTCGACGGATTTCCTCAATCGCCGACTTTGAAGTCATGGTAAGCCCCATTGCTTGAGAAACCACCGAAAAGCATTATACGCGTCATCTGTGACATATGCCCTGCTTCTCGAATGCGCACCCTGCGACTTATCGCCGTTCATCAGGCTCGATTCAGTTTATCCATTAACAGGCCGCCGAAAAACGCGATCTGCAGTCACGCCTTTGACGTGAGGCTTCATCCTTCGTCGTTGCGGCGTGCTACACAGGTACGCCCCATTCCTCAGGATTTGCCCGCCCTGCATCTTATCGTTTTGCACCGGCCTGCCCGCAATACGGTTTATCAAAGGGCTGTCAAGGGGGATTACGATGTCAGTTCCACGACGGTGACTCCGATACCTCCCTGACGTGGTTCTTTGTGATGGAATCCTTTCACAAACGAATGGTCCTTGAGATACGCCTGAATGGCCTCCCGCAGCTTGCCGGTCCCCCTGCCATGAATCAAGTCAATGTGAGCTTCGCCGGCAAGCACGGCTTGGTCAATGGTCTTGTCCACGCAGTTCAATGCCTCTTCAACAGTCATTCCCACGAGATTCACTCCTTTGGATGGATGAGGGAAGGCGCTTACATCCACTCTGTGACGGACGGAAGGGCCATGAGCAGCCGGTTGCACCCATTGAAGCCGATCTACGCGCGTTCTTACTCGGACTCCGTCAAAAGCCACTTGCGCTTCCCCGGTTTGCGCATCCAGGAATTTGAGAACGCCCGTGCGATCCGCTTCAAGGATCTTAACCATACAACCGGGTGTCAAGGTTTCGGAAGCTTGTCTTATGGGTCTCACCGAAGGCGGAGACAGCCGGCCGATCACTTCTTCTTTCAGCTCTTTCAGCGCCTTCTGAGTATCGGCGGGACTCTCCCGAACAATGCCGTCGGTGCGCACGGGTTTTCTCCCGCGCCGCATGATGGCACGGAGATTCTCTTCAGCTCTCCGGAAGATCCGATGCGCCTGCTCGCGCTCTTCCAGAAGAATCCTCTGTCTTCCCGCCTGCAACTCTTTCGAGAGTCCCTCGTAGGCAGCCTTCGCGTGTTCCAGATCCCGCCTCAAACGCTGCACGCGTTCCGTCTCTCTTCTAAGATCCCTGTAGGTCTTGTCAAGATCTTGGATGAGATCGATGGTTCTCCGGTCGTCTGGAGAAAGTCGGCTTTCGGCTTCCCGAATGATGTCCGGATTCAGACCCAGGATTCGTGCGATTTCGATGGCGTTGCTTGTTCCGGGAACCCCGTAACTCAAAGTATAGAGAGGAGCATGGGTTCCTTCGTCCAAATCCACGGACACGTTCAACGCATGATCCCGAGTGATGGCATGCCCTTTGAGGCTGCTGTAATGAGTAGTGACCAAAGTTCGGCATCCCACTCGGTGGAGGCTCTCCAGAATACTCAGAGCCAGTGCGCTTCCCTCCAGGGGGTCCGTGTTTGTGCAGATTTCATCCAAGAGAACCAAAGAGTTCTCCGTAACCACCCGAAACAATTCCTGAACGCGTTTCATCTGGGAAGAAAACGTGGACATGTCCCGGACCAGATCCTGTTCATCCCCGATGACCGCGAATACTTGGTCAAAGACCGCAGTGTGGGCCGGGTCGGAGGCCGGGACATGCATGCCGGACTGAGCCATGAGGGCGAGCAGTCCCAAGGTTTTTAGGGCGGCCGTCTTCCCTCCCATGTTGGCGCCTGAAACCACTAAAGTGCGGACGCCTCCGGCAAATTCCAATTGAATAGGACGCGGCGGAGGAGCGGACTGCTTCTTGCTCCGGAAGATAAGCAAGGGGTGACGGGCTTCCCGAAAGACTGGTCCCTCGGAACTCAGCTGCGGTTCCACGGCATCCAGTTCGCAGCTTAGTACTCCTTTGGCCCAGATCACGTCCAGGTTCGTCAGGATGTGCAGGTTTTTCCACAGCCGCGGCAGCGTCAAGCGAGTCCGATCGGACAGCTCTTTCAAAATGCGGCGGATTTCATCCTGTTCCCTGATGGATAACAGACTCAATTCGTTGTTCAAATCCACGGTTTCAGAAGGTTCTACAAAGCAGGTGGCCTTGCTCTGCGACACATCGTGGATGATTCCAGGAAGGGCCTGCCGTGTGGCGGACTTCACGGCGACCACATACCGGTCGTTGCGGTATCGGAGGTCCGTGTCCTGCCAAATTTCCTTGAGGTGGGGCCTGTTCAGAAGGTCCATGAGGGCATCGAAAACGCGTTTCTTCTGCCTTTGGAGTCTCTTTCGGATCTGGGCCAGTTCCGGATCCGCGTCGTCCATAATGGAGCCGTCACGGTCTATGGTCTTCTCGATTCGACGTTTCAGGTCATCGAGGGGTTCAAGAGGTTCCATCAACGAGGCGAGGAGCGGCCACCGCCAATCGAGCCCCTGTCCAAAAGCGCGGCTTTCCTCTGAAACTTGAAGAAAGGTCAAAATATCCAGGAAACACTCCGCCTCCAGCACCGCACCTTCCACTGCCGATCTATGTAGGATGTCGCGCACATCTCTGAAGGGGGACAGAGGGCAAGAAACACCGACGTCCAGGAAGCGACGAACTTCGGAAACCTCCCGCAGCTGCGTTTCGATGGTTTCACGATCGGTATCCGGTCGAATGCGCAAACAGCTTTCTCGTCCCGTGGGCGTTCGCGCCCATTCGGACAAATACCGCAGTATCTCGTGATATTCTAGTGCTTCAAGTGTGCTATCATCCATATGCGGGGATGGAAATTCTCACCGTAAATCCAAACACCATGAGTTGCCGATCCTTTTCCGATGGCGCGGGAAGATTCGCTATAGTCATCGGCATGGACAGGTCGCCTTCTTGTGGACGCCAAGTCACGTAATAAGATGAGAGAAAACCGGTTGAAGGGAGGAGACGCTGCTTGCTGGATGCCCAATATTCCTGTCTCCGATGTATGCGGGGAGGACAGTCCGGGCGAAAATGAATGAAGGAATACGCGAGTTCAACGCGTGAGCTTGGACTTAACCAGTGCATTCACGCGCCCGCCCTCGACACGTCCGGCGAGCCGATTCATGGCCTCTTTCATGACCCTCCCCATGTCCTTTGGGCCGACGGCTCCCAGTTCGGCGATGATCGTGTCGAGATGCCGGGAGAGTTCCTTTTCGGATAGGCTATCGGGTAAAAAAGACTCAAGTATCCTGACCTCGCATTCTTCCTTTTCCGCCAAGTCCAGCCGGCCGCCCTTTCGAAACAGTTCCAAGGCGTCTTTACGCTGCTTCACTTCCGAAGAAAGAAGCCGGAGGATTTCAGGGTCCTCCAGCTTCCTATGCAAATCCACTTCTTTGTTTTTGATCGCAGCGCGAACCATGCGCAGCGTGGAGGTTTTCAGAGAGTCTCTCGACTTAAGAGCCTTCTTGAAGGCTTGGTCCAAACTGTCATACAAGGACATGGGGGATTACCCTTGTACTCGTCTCATGCGTTTGAGCGCCCGTTTCTTGGCTGCCAATGCCTTTCGTTTTCGTTTTACACTCGGCTTTTCGTAATGCTCTCGCTTTCTGAGTTCGGAAAGGATTCCGGCTTTTTCACACTGTTTCTTGAAGCGCCGCAGGGCGAGCTCGAAAGGCTCACCGTCTTTGACGCGAACGCCTGGCATCAATCAATCACTCCCTCCCAAGGCAAATTAGATGACGAATAAATAAATCTAATCAATCGGATTTGTTCTGTCAAGAAAAAGGTGTTACACGGATATAGGACATGCGGATTTCTTTCATGCGCATCTCCTTAGCAGTCCGTTGAACAACGCGATCTGTGGTCGCGCCAACGGCGTGAGGCTTCATCCTTCGTCCTTGCGGCGTACCGTATGTACGCCTCACTCCTCAGGATTCGCCCGCCCTGCATCCCATCGTCCTGCACCAGCCTGCCCGAAATACCGTTTATCAACGGGCTGATAGATACGCCGAACCGATCCACCGCCTGCTCGCGCCAACTCAATAGCGGAAACCAAGTCCAGGGTGCCTTCGTAAATGGCGCGTCCTGTTATGGCGCCGACCAGCCCATCCGGCTCGAGTTCCGTCAAGTTCCGAATATCGTCCAGATTCGTAACTCCTCCCGCGCAGACAACGGGTATTTGGACCGTTCTACACATTCGCCGGGTGCTTTCCAGGTTGGGTCCCGACCGCATGCCGTCCCGGGCGATATCCGTATAAATAAGCAGCCCCACCCCTGTCTCCTCAAGTCTTCGCGCCATTTGGAAAGCGTCTTCTCCGGTATCTTCCGTCCACCCTTCCACCGCCACATAACCGTTTCTGGCATCGATGCCCGCTGCGATGCGCCCCCTGAATCGCCGGCACGCCTCCCTTAGTACCTCGGGGGTCTTTTGTGCCGCCGTTCCCAATATTACCTGCTGAACGCCCAACTCGAGATAGAATTCTATGGTATCCAGCGTGCGGACTCCTCCTCCTAACTGCACAGGAATGGATACTTCCCGCAGAAGTCTCTCGATCGCCCTCCGGTTTTTGAGGCTCCCGTGAACGGCGCCGTCCAAGTCCACCACATGAAGTCGTTCCGCTCCGGCTCTTTCCCAGCGGGCGGCCATCTCCGCCGGATCGTCCGAGAATACCGTAATCCGGGCCATGTCACCCTGAAACAGGCGAACGCATTTTCCATCTTTGATGTCTACGGCAGGAATGACAATCAACGACTTTCTCCTTGAACCGGGTTCCTCAAAGGAAACGTCTTCATGATCCGCTCGAAACCCAACTGAGCAAGTTCTCCGGCGGAAAGCCAGCGGCCTCCCGCCGAAAAGAAGTCCCCGACATCCAGAACGTTCTGGGTTAAATCCTTTTGGCGTCGGCTGAACGATCGCCTCCAGAGAACTTCGCCGGTGCTCAAACGAATCACATGAATGTCAAAGGCCACGTAAGCAGGTCGCTTCACCCCGTACGCCGAACCTATCTTGTCCTCGTATGCGTAGATATGTCCCATAACGGCGGCGTCCGCGCCCGTGTACTCTCTGATCGCGTCCAGAAACCGCCTCATGATCTCGCGATCCAGAACGGTTTCCATCTGAATTTGCTCCCGGACCCGTTCGATCCATGTTCTGGAGAGAAACACCATACGGGAGTCGCCGACGAGTTCGTTTCGAAGGCGAAGATCCAAATCCGATGTCGCCCCTTCCTGCACATTTCCTCCCAGGAAGGTGGCTCCGCCAAACGGAGATCGGACCACCGATTCCCCTTCTTTAGGCAGGACCGCCTGGAACGGCAAGACCGCCGCGGAATGGATGGGCGGCCCCGGTATTTCGGGCTCGGCCCGTTTCTGCGGACCGGCGCATGCGGTCCATGAAAAGATCAGAATGGTCAGGAGGATAAAAGGAATCTTCCTGCAAAAAGCCTGCGCGGACATGTGTTGGACTTCCCTATGTAAAGCGCTTTTCTCGAACGAGATCCGCGCAGCGAGCTTTGGAGTTGAATAAGCCATAACCACGCCTTCTGGAAAAAGCCGACCCGGATTCGGACAGGGGACGAAAATGACGGCCTGACCATACCGGGGCGAGGAGGGACAGGATTGTGCGCCGACTACAACACTCCTTTGGTACTGGGAACGCCCCGGCGCTTGGGTTCCAAGGCCACCGCCTGTTTCAGGGCTCTTCCGAACGCTTTGAAACAGGATTCGAATATGTGATGCGTATTTTCACCATACAAGAGCCTGATATGCAACGTCAATCCGCCGTGTTGGACCAAGGCTCGGAAGAACTCCTTGATTACCTGAACGTCGAAGCTCATATACGAGCCTGCGACGAGAGGAACATGGTAGCCGAGAAATGGGCGATTGCTCACGTCCACAGCTATGGAGACCAGAGCCTCATCCATGGGTAGTGTCACATGCCCGTAGCGTTCGATTCCCGAGAAGTCTCCGAGTGCTTTTCGCAACGCCTGCCCCAAAGTAATACCCACATCCTCCAGCGTGTGATGATAATCCACCTGAATATCGCCTTTTGCCTGGATGGATATGTCAAACAGGCCGTGAGCCGCTGTGAGGGTGAGCATATGGTCCATGAAGGGAAGGCCGGTTTGAATGTCGGCCTCTCCTGTTCCGTCCAGTGTCAGTCGTACCTGGACTTCGGTTTCCGAGGTCCGGCGGGCGATGTATGCGGTTCGATTCATAATGTTCATTCAGCCTGATGTAAAAGACGTGCTCTGGTTAATCAACCGCCGAAACATGTATGTCTTGGCGTTGCTCTTCGGCTTTTCCGCCCAATAGGGTGTCTGTCTGCGTGTGAATCGGCCTTCGCCGTTTAGATAACGCCGGCGGGTGCAACGAGTGGTTTCCGGACCCAATTCTCTGTACTCCCTCTTTTTGGAGATTTACGCGTCTTGACTAACAGGCCGTTGAAAAACGTTATCAACCGTGTTGCGCTTCATCCTTCGTCATTGCGGCGTACTGGTTGTACGCCTCATTCCTCAGGATTCGCGCGCCTTGCGTCTCATCGTTTTTGAGCAGCCTGCCCGCAATACGATTTATCAACGGGCTGCTATCGTGATCTTTCGGCACCCCGCGCCTGTCCGCCGCGAATTTGTTAAGCCCCAGGAAACACATACCTGGAGGGCTCCCGCCATGTCAATCAAAACCTTCAAAGGACGAATGAAGTCTTTTTAAGGATCTCCTGTCCGATGCATTACGGCATCGCAGAGCAGGGGGGGTAAACTGAAAGAGCGTTGACTCGGACCGGCTGGATGGGTAGAAATATACGCATGAAAGTACACGAAGAACGAACAAGAACTCTCCGAAGGCGTCTAGAAGAACTGCATCTGGATGCGTTGTTGATATCGGTTCCACAGAATCGGTTCTTTGTGAGCGGGTTCTCCGCAACCGATCCCCTGCTTCAGGAACTCAGCGGATTTGTTCTTATCAGCCGAACGTCCCGCGTGATTCTTACGGACGGCAGATACCTTGCTCAGGCTCGCACTGAATGTCCCGAATTCAACGTCCTCATGTACGGCGGGGATTTCATCTCCGTGTTTCAGAAGGCTGCGCAGGGTTTGGAGATACGCTCCGTGGGCATCGAGGCCGGACACCTCACGGTTGACTTCTACGATCGCCTGTCGAAGGGGCTGGGACAGCATGGAATTCAAGTCGTCAAGACGTTGAATTTGGTGGAGCCTTTAAGAGTGTGTAAGAGCGAAGATGAGATCCGCAAGATAACGTGCGCCTTGCGGATTACGGAACGGTCGTTTCAGACCGTTCTCCACCGCTTGTCTCCTGGGATGACGGAGAAACAGGCGGCTTGGATGGTGCTCTCGGTTATGCACGAAGAGGGTGCGGACGGGCCGGCGTTTGAACCCATCGTAGCTTCGGGTCCGAACGCCGCCTTGCCTCATGCCGTGCCTACGGAACGGGTCATCAAGTCGGGGGAGCCCGTGCTTTTTGATATCGGAGCGATGAAGGACATGTACTGCTCGGATATGTCCCGAACCGTGGTCCTGGGCGAGCCGAGCGAACGTTTCAAAGAGCTGTATTCTTTGGTGCGGACGGCGCAGCTGGAAGCCATCCGAGGCGTTCGGCCGGGCATGCCGACGAACGAAGTGGATGGATTGGCTCGTGGGCTGATTGAAAGGTCCGGGTATGGAGACTGCTTCCTTCACTCGTTGGGACACGGAGTGGGTCTGGCCACCCACGAGGCGCCTTCCCTCCGTCGCCTGAATCCGGTGGAACTCCGGGAAGGGATGGTCATCACCGTGGAACCGGGAATCTATCTGGCCGAATGGGGCGGGATACGTCTGGAGGAAATGGTGCTGGTTCGTTCCGACGGCGCCGAGGTACTCAATTCCGATCGAACCTTTTATTCCTTTGAATAAGTATATAGCTCCTCAGAACTTACCAAAGCCGACCACCGGAACAACGCCTTCGGGGAACGTGGGTTTGTCGCCCCGGAAAGAAAAAGCGAGGCGGTTTATCCCTCCTGGGGATGGAGACCCTGGAATTCCCGCTCCTTTCCCGCGTGTTCCTTTGGCGGGAATCACGCAGAAAGCAGTCACAGGCTCTGTCTTTCCCGCCGTTTCCGGAAGGATAGAATGGGGCGGATCGAGGCGAATCCCAAGCGGGTGCGTAGGAAAATACCCAAAGCCGTCCCCGTGAACACCCCGGACGTATTGGCGGCCATATCCCATCCACAGGCCTGCCGGGCCGGTATATAGGCCTGTGCTCCTTCCATTCCGGCTCCCAGGAGCAACATGGCTGCAATGGCGGCCAAGGTCCCTGCTTTTCGCCTAAATGCAAACAAGGGTAGAAAGCCCAGCCAGCTGTAAGCCAAGTAATGGAGAAGTTTATCCGAATGCCGGAAGTGGGCGGGCAAGTTTACCTTTGGGGCTGTGGAGAGATATACCACCAACGCGACGGACAGAATCCACAGCATGAGTACCAACACAGGCGCCTTTTTCATCAGTCCCTTCGACGTGGTATATCGGTTTCCATGGCTGAGATTAATACGTCTTGTGACCCATACTGTTTTCGAATACCGGTTGAGGCTTCGGTTCGGCTCTCGATCCGCCTTGGTTCATGCGAATACTTCTCGTATCCCGATCCGATCCTGCCGTCCCGGTGAAAAACAGGGGCCTGAACGTTACGTAGGTCCTGCTTCCCGTAATACCTTTAACATCCCGTTGATAAACCGTAGATCGCGGTTTTCAACGGCCTGCTCGAAACAACTCCAATTGAGCTTGGCTGCAAGCATTTCCTACTTAAAATATCCTCGTTCCACTACCGTGATACCCCGAGGGGTCACTGTGAATCGCTTACGGTCTTCTTCGGGATCGTATCCGATGGTGGTTCCGTGTGGAATGCGATTGTGCTTGTCGATGATGGCCTTTTTGATCTTGCAGTGACTCCCGATTTCCACGTGATCCATGACCACGGCTTCCTCGACGGATGCATGGCTGTGAACGAATACATTCCGAGACAGCACCGAACTGCGAACCAATCCTCCGCTTATGACCGAACCATGGGATACCAGGCTGTCCAAGGCTCTTCCCGTGTGGTATTTGCCGGGGATCTCTACTGCGTAGACGGTCTTCACGGGGGGGGATTGGTCTTGGTAGGTGCGGATAGGCCAACGAGTCCCATACAAGTTGAAGAAAGGGTCCACACCCGTCAAATCCATGTTTGCATTCCAGTAGGCATCCAGGTTCCCCACATCGCGCCAATAGGTGGAATCCCGGGTTCGTTCCACGAAAACCCGTTCCCGTCCGCCGTCTTCCCGAGTAACGTACATGAAGTCCGAAATGACGTTCTGCTGCTTATACGGATAGCCGAATATCCGATATCCCTTACGTACGAGATCCGGGATAATATGGTGTCCGAAGTCCATCTTTTCATTGTCGGCCAGCGCTTCGATCAGGATCTGGGTGTCGAAGATGTAAACGCCCATGGAAGCGTAAAACCTTTCGGGATCACCGGGAATCGCGGTGGGTACCGGGGGCTTTTCCTGGAATCCGACGACCCGACTTTCATCGTCTGTTTCCACTACTCCGAAGGAGGAACTCAACTCCCGCTCCATTTCAATGGCCGCAATGGTTACGTGGGCTTCTTTTTGCCGGTGATATTCGTGGAAAAGGGCATAGTCCATCTTATAGACGTGATCACCGGACAAGATGAGCACGTACTTGGGAAGCTCCCTTTCGATCAGGTACAGATTCTGGCGGACCGAATCCGCCGTTCCCTGGTACCAATCTTGACCCGTGCGCATTTGAGGCGGGGCAATACGAAGATAATGACCCAATGCGGCGCTGAAAATATTCCAACCGGCTTCCAGATGATCCAACAAGGATTGGCTTTTGTATTGTGGAAGAACCATCAACCGGTAACATCCGGAGTTCACACAGTTGCTCAAGGTGACATCGATGATGCGGTAGATGCCTCCGAAAGGCACGGCGGGTTTGGACCGGTCTTTGGTTAGTGGAAAGAGGCGCTCCCCGCGTCCTCCGGCCATGATCATGGCAATAGTATCCTTCATACGCTCCCTTCTCTGTTTCGACTTCCGGTGAACAGGCGGCGAAAAGGCTCCGCCTATCAGGCTGTTGAAAAACGCGATGTTCCGTGTTGCATCTCATCATCTTGCACCGGGCCGCCCGTAATGCGGTTTCTCAACGGAGCCATAGGGTTCACCTTGTTCAACGAAATATCCGGGATTGCCGTAGCCCGGCGCTGTTCGCTCCACACGAGCCCGCCGGCAACTCCGTTTTCCTCTGCCGGACGGAAGAACCACTGCGACTTTCCTTTTCCTTTTCCCGTCTTCCGTGGTCTATTATACTACGAGGTTGTTTATATGTCTTCCCATGTACGGATATAAACAGCAGCCATCGGCGGCGGGTCTTTAATTGGGCATAATTGATTGACAATTATAATTAAGAGTTATAAAAAAGAAAAACATTTTTTATGAAAGTTCAAGGTGAGCGATAATCGGTATTCCCGGCCGGCGGATCGAGCGGCAAGAGGCGGGTCGAAGATCACGATTCCCCCTCGAACGTTCACGGTTCGTTGCCGTAGCGCATGTCGGGTGGGGTGTTCCTTGGAGAGTTCAGTTCCGCCTTTCGGAGGTTTTCGACGGTTTGAACGGGAAACCGCTTTGCGGCAAGGGGACAGGTATGTGGGTTCCCTTCCGGAACCAAGGTTTCGGGACGGGATCGGGAGACATTCCACGATGAGGTGGTGGGTTCTTGTAACGGCGGTTTTGGTGCTTTACTTGGGGATGTGGGCTGTGGATTCTGTGGCGGCCGGCGGTAATGAGACGGAGGCCGGTGCAATGTCCTCTCATTCCGAAGGGATGGCTATGACGCGATCCCAGGGTTCCGAGACTTCGAAAGAACCGCTCGGCGAAGTGACTCCTCCCGCATATGCCGTTTCGACAGTGAATAGTTATATGGAGCGATCCGAAGGGGATAGCCGGGGAACGGGAGAAGCGTTCGAGTCCGGTTACCGTGGCAAAGACTTTCGAAATCTCTACGAGTG
>Ga0209164_1005070_pt1 | contig 11380 bp, 10 predicted proteins | sample MTBNYHSulfiMetaG_FD_187458 | JGI IMG/M metagenome (GOLD analysis project Ga0209164, IMG submission 187458) | Enrichment culture microbial communities from rom New York Harbor, USA that are MTBE-degrading - MTBE-NYH (New York Harbor Sulfidogenic)... | ecosystem: Environmental > Aquatic > Marine >... | reverse complement strand
CGGATGAGCGCCACCGTGATCGTCGCTCTGGCCCGCGGCATGACCGTCCGGCCGGTTCCGGATGCGGAGCAGGCGCTCGCCCTGAAGCGCGGCGGCTCGAGCGGGCGGGTCGTCACCGCCGGTGAGCGGGACGGCTGGCGGATCCCGGGGCTCGACCTCGACAACTCACCGAGTGACCTCCTCTCCTATCCACTCCCCGATCCGCCGGTGACGCTCGCCCTGACCACGTCTCACGGTGTGCCTGCCCTCCTCGCCGTTGGGGGACACCCGCCCGGCGTCCTCATCGGATCTCCGCTCAACCTCTCGGCGCTCGTCGCGGCGCTGCGCAACGGAGCGCGGCCGGAGGTTGGAATCCTCCTCGCGGGACACGAGACCGAACCGTCGCCGGAGGACGCGATGACCGCGGCGATCCTGCTCGATCGCCTCGGCGCGAGGCCTCCGGACCGCCTACCCGCGCCGATCCCGACGGGGCGACTCGCCGCGTTCTTCGCCGAAACGCCCGCGGGAGTGCGACTGATCGAACGCGACGAGTCGGCCGACCTGCACCTGTGCGCATCGGTCGACCGCTATCGGATCGTTCCGTCCCTCACTGGCGACGGCCGGATTGTCTCGAACGCAACGGGGTCCATCCAAGGAGGATCATGACCAAACAGACTGTGGTGACGGCCGCGCTCATCGCGCTCGTGCTCCTCATGGCGGGCGTCTTCGCGCTCTTGTTCCAGGTCGCGCGCAACGGGGTGACGATGAACGTTACGGGCGCCGTCTCACTCGAGAATGCGACGACCGGTGTCAGCGGAACGGTCAAACTGGACATGCCGGACGCCGTGAACCTCGTCGCGACTGGCCCGGACCACGGCGCCGTGCCGACGGCGCTGGCCTTCGCGACCTGCCCGAAGTGTGGCGGGAGCATGATCCCGGTGCGGTTCAACCTCATCACCGGGGAGATCGAATGGGAGTGCCTGGACTGTGGCTACACGGTGAACGGCCAACCCGGCAATACGCCTTAAGGAGCGCGACCGCTCCGCCACAGCGCCTCGAAGAAGGCCTCATAGGCCGCAGCGAGCTCCGGTAGATCGAGCGCGGCCAGGTCGACCTCATTGTTGCGCTCGAGTGAGTAGTAGTTCCAGTTCGTCGATCCGAGGATCGTGTGCTTCCCATCGACGATCACGAGCTTCGCGTGCGTCGTCTCGTCGGGGTCGTCCATCCTGACCTCGACGCCGTGACGCAGGAGGTACACGGCCGCTTCCCAGTTGGCGTCAGCAGATTCCGGGTAGTACGCGCAGTCGTCGGTCACGACCCGTACGTCGAGGCCGCGCGACGCCGCGGCGACGAGCGCGTTCAAGAGGTCGTTCGACCGGCTGTCGGCGAAGGCCGCGTAGTAGGACATCCGGTACATCACGACATGGACGGACCGCCGCGCCCGAGGAATGAGGGCGAGCAAGAGCGCCGCGTAGTTCGCCGTCTCCTCGGTCTCCGGGATCGGCACGAGCGACGGCCCCGCCTCCTCGAGGAACGACAGATCGAGGTGGACGGCGCCCGGGAAGAGCGTTCGCGTCCACAGCCGGTCGAAGTAGGTGGAGAATGCCTCGCCGACCGTCGAATCGACGACGAGCAGGTTCGCCTGCTCGTGCTCCTCGAACGCGTAGCGATTCCAGTTCGTGGAGCCGAGGACGACCGACACCCGATCGACGATCACGAGCTTCGCGTGCGACGTGACCGCCGGATCGTCGTAGCGCGCATCGATCCCGTGTGCGAGGAAGTAGTCGAGCGCCGCACGGTTGCTCCGGGTGATCGCGGGTTCCCAGTCGCTGGCATCGAGAAGCACCCGCACGCGGACGCCCCGCCCGGCCGCGGCGGCGAGCGCCTCGCAGAGGGGATGCCCCTCCAGCCGCGCCCCGGAGAGGAGGACGTCGATCGTGGACACTGCGTCGCCGATGAGGTCGGCCACCCGGTCGCAGTACGACCTCAGGCCGCCCAGGTCGACGAGCGGGAGCGCCGCGGGCGGCTCGGCCGCTCGTGTGTGAGGACCGCCCACCAGCAAACACAAGACGAGCAGTCCGAGGAGGCTTCGTCGTTGCAGTCTAGAGCGCATCTCGGCTACAATCTTAACGTGAGGAGGGAAAGATGGTCAAAGAACTTGGCACATCACAGCTTCGACGCACTTGCGATCCGAAGGCTTTCAAATTCAAGTCCACGGCGCAGCTCGAGCCGCTCGACAAGATCATCGGGCAGGAGCGCGCCATCGAGGCGCTGCGGCTCGGCCTGGGTATCAAAGACGTCAAGAATCGGTACAATATCTACGTGGCGGGAGGGCCGGGAACCGGCAAGATGTCGGCCGTGGAGTACTTCTTAAGCCACGTCAGCCGCGAAGCGCCGAAGCCGCCCGACCTCTGCTACGTCCACAACTTCGCCGACCCGTACCAGCCGCAGTACCTCGAGCTCACCGCGGGGACCGGCTGCCAGCTGCGCGGCGACATGGAGCATCTGATCGCGCGGCTGCGCCGCGATATTCCCAAGGTGTTCGAGTCCGACGAGTTCAAGGCCCGCAGCAAGCGGATCAACGAACGGTTCGCCGAACGGCGATCGAAGCTCACTGACGAGATGGAGAGCAAGGCCCGGGAACTCGGGTTCGCGATCCAGCGCACGCCGATCGGAATCAACACCTTCCCGCTCCAGGACGCAGGAGAGCCGCTGAGCCAGGAAGAGTACGCCGCCCTGCCCGAGGAAGAGCGCAACACGATTCGCGAGAAGCAGAGCAAGGTGCAGAACATCATCCAGGAGCAGCTCCAGGAGATCGCCCGCGTGGAGGAGGAGCGCGAGACCGAGATCAAGAAGCTCGCCAAGGAAGCGGTGCTCTTCACGATCGAGCCCCGCTTCACCCAGCTCAAGGAGCGCTACAAGGAGCTCGAGCGGGTCGTCTCGTTCCTCGAGGACGTGAAGCGCGACATTATCGAACACCTCGACCTCTTCACGGACGGCGGCAAGGCGGAGGCGCAGAAGCAGGCGCTGCCGTTCCCGGTCCCCCACGTCGACCCGTTCAAGCGCTACTCCGTGAACGTGCTCGTCGACAACTCGAAAACCGACGGCGCCCCGGTGATCGTCGAACAGAACGCGACGTACACAAACCTCTTCGGGTCGATCGAGCGCCGTGTCCAGATGGGCGCCTCGATCACCGACTTCACGATGATCAAGCCGGGGTCCCTGCACCGCGCAAACGGCGGGTACCTGGTCCTGAACGCCAACAACCTCTTCCGCGTCGGCCTGAGCTGGGAGGCGCTGAAGATCGCGCTGGAGCGCCGTGAGATCCGCATCGAGGACCCGCTCCAGATGCTCGGCTACACGACCACCGAGGGCCTGCGGCCCGAACCCGTGCCGATCCGCCTGAAGGTCATCATCATCGGCAACCCCCAGATCTACGAACTCCTTCACTACTACGACGAGGACTTCCCGAAGCTCTTCTCCGTGAAGAGCGACTTCGGCACGCACATGGAGCGAACGCCCGAGCACGAGCAGGAGATCGCGCGCTTCCTGCGGGCCCGCTGTCAGGAAGAGCCCACCCTGCTGCCGTTCGACCGCACCGGCGTCGCCAAGCTCGTCGAGTACGCCTCGGAGCTCGCCGGCGACCAGAAGCGCCTCTCCTGCCGGTTCGGCAACCTCACCTCGACCGTGAAGGAGGCCTCCTACTGGGCCCGAACCGAGGGATCGGAGCAGGTCACGCAGGAGCACGTCCGACTCGCCCTTTCCAAGCGGGACAACCGCCTGAATCGCATTGAGGAGGAGATCCGCGAGATGATCGCTCGCGGCCAACTCCTCGTTGACACGCAGGGCGAGACGACCGGGCAGGTGAACGGGCTCGCCGTGCTGCAGCTCGGAGACTACATGTTCGGCAAGCCCTCCCGGATCACGGCGTCGGTGCACACCGGCAAGGACGGGATCGTCGACATCGAGCGCGAGGCGGAGCTCGGCGGCCACTCGCACACCAAAGGGATCATGATCCTCAAGGGGTTCCTCGGCGAGCGCTTCGCCAAGGACAAGCCCTTGAGCCTTTCGGCGAGCCTCGCCTTCGAGCAGAGCTACTCGATGATCGACGGCGACAGTGCATCGAGCACCGAACTCTACGCGCTCCTGTCGAGCCTCGCCGAGCTTCCGATCCGCCAGGGCATCGCGGTGACCGGCTCGGTCAACCAGAAGGGCGAGATCCAGCCGATCGGCGGGGTGAACGAGAAGATCGAGGGATTCTTCAAGGTCTGCCAGGTCAAGGGGCTCACCGGCACGCAGGGCGTGCTGATCCCAAAGAAGAACGTGGATAACCTCATGCTCGCCGAGGAGGTCGTCGAGGCCGTGGAGGCGGGCCAGTTCCACGTCTACCCCGTCGAGAGCGTCGAGGAAGGGATCGAGATCCTGACCGGCGTCCCCGCGGGGGCGCGCAAGAAGGACGGCAGCTTCCCCAAGGACTCGGTCTACGGGCGCGCCGAGGCGCGGCTCGAGGCGATCCGCACCGCGCTGAAGGAGGAGGCCGCGGAGAAGGACGACCAGTCCGACTAGCTGACCGCGTGCGGCGCATCCCGCCGTGACGTAGAATGGCGCACCATGATCCGCGGAGGTGGACCGATGCGACCTCGAGGTCTCTTGATGCTCCTCTTACTCGCCGCGCTGCTCGCCCTGACGGGGTGCCTCTTCTCGCCCCGGCCGCAGGCGGCCTTCACGGCGACGCCGCCGTTTGACTACCCGCCGGTGACGATCCAATTCGACGCCAGCGGCTCGACCAGCCCGAACGGACCGATCACGTCCTACCAGTGGCGGTTCGGCGACGGCGCCACCGGCGTGGGCGTGCAGACGAGCCACACCTACACCGCCAAAGGGACCTACACGGTCACCCTGACCGTCACCGACTCGACCGGCGCGATCGGGACCAGGAGCCGACAGGTCGAGGCGCTGAACCACGCGCCCAAGGCGTCGTTCACGAGTTGGCCGTACATGGCGGGCACCCATCAGCCGTTCACGTTCGACGCCTCGGCGTCGAGCGACGAGGACGGACAGATCGTCCAGTACCTCTGGTCGTTCGGTGACGGCACGACCGGCACCGGGATGGTTGCGACGCACGCCTACACCTCGGCCGGCGGCAACGGCAAGGTCTACACGGTCACCCTGACGGTGATCGACGACAACGGGGCCAAGGGGACCGCGCAGAAGGGGGTCCAGGTCATCGGTTGCGACAGCTGCAGCGGCGGGTAGCTCCTAGCCTTCCGTCGGCGACTCGAAGTAGTCGGAGATGATCTCGCGGGAGCGCTCGAGGTCCCGCTCGCGGACCATGATCCGCACCTCGCTCAGGCCGTTCATCGTCATCGGCATGACCGACGGCGGGACGTGCATCACGAGGTTCACCGGAATGTCGAAGTCCTCGAGCAGGCCCTTGATGAGCAGCGCCTTCGGCTCGCCCCACACCCGATGGCACAGGACGAGGTCCTTCTCGTCCTCCTGCCGGCGGTCGAGCAGGTAGTGGACGATCGTGATGCACTGGCTCGCGTGAAGCGGCTGCTTGCCCAGTGAGATCCGCGGCAGGTCAGCGAGGACGGCGTCCTCCTCCGGCTCGAAGTCCTCGTGATCCGACAGGAAGAAGGCGGGCTCGTCGGGCAGGCTGACCGACTCGATCGGCTCCCCTTCCTCGTGAAGCACGAGCGGGTGCGCACCCACCTGATACAGCCGATCCAGCACCTCGGAGAGCGTCCCCTCCGAGACGAAGAAACCGGGGGTGCTCTCCGCCTCCTCGGCTCCCACTCGTTCGAGGGCCTTCGAGATCAGGGCGGCGGTCGATCGCTCGTCCGGATTCAGGTGCTTGAGACGATCGCCGACGAGCCGAAGCTGGACACGATTCCTCAGCAGAAGCACCATCTCCACGTCCCGCCGCAGGTCGTGAGACAGGAAGAACGCCGCGCCGATCGCCCGGCACAGGACGTCCACCCGCCCGGCGCTGCCGGGAAGGTCGTTCAACGTGAACCCCGGCTCGACCGGGGCCTTGTGTCCGAGGACCACAAATCGTCGCATGGCGGAAAAGCTTACCACACGCGCCTCGCCGTGCCAACTGCGCCCGAGACGATCACCCCGCCAGGGGACGCAGGCTGACCGGCGGGGTGATCGATTTCCCCTCCGTCCCGGTCGAACCGCGTAGAGGCATCGGCGCTGCTGCGCTACGGTCAATCGAGCGAAAACCAAGGAGTCCGAATGCATCACGCCCGAGGGGCGAAGGTCACGACAAGGGGGAGTTGCCGGTGAGCCACAAGAGCATTGCCATCGCCATCGTGTTTGTCGTTCTCGCAGCGTCGACCGCTCTGGCCGCGGGGCCGTTCACCGGTAGCTGGGAGGCCGAGATCGGGCTGTCCCCGCAACAGACGAAGACCTTCTCCTCGTTCTCGTCCACCCTGACCGTCGGCCTGCACGTGGGATTCGCCACGCTGTCGAGCACCTCGGACTTCGTGTTCGACGGGTGGCTGTGGCAAGCGTTCGATCTCAACGCCTGCCTGGGCTTCGTCAGCTTCGAGGGCGGTCTCCTGTTCGAACCGCAGTCCGGCTCGTTCCTCTACGCGCACGGCAAGCTCGCGTTCAACTTCTACCCGATCTCGATCCGCCTCTTCTCCGCGATGACAGGTGCGGAGAGCCCTTACGGCCTGACCTACGGTCATGTCTTCGATCTCTACGGGGAGCTCTTGGGCGGAGACGTCTCCATGGAGAGCGCCACGTTCTTCGGCGCGGACCTAAGCGGCATCACCTTCACGCAGACGGCCTCGGACACGAGTTCGACCCTGCTCAAGAAGACCTACACCACGGATCCGACGCTCGACGGAACCGATTTCTGCTTCTCCGGCGAGGAGTTCACACTGAAGGCGCACCTGTTCTCGTGCATCGACTTGACGAGCACGACCACGTTCGGGAAGACCGGTTTCACGAGCCAGGAGATCGAGCTGTCCTTCTTGCACCTCTTCGGTCTACCGCTCAACCTCACCCTCGACTACACCTTCACGCTGCAGTCGGCCAGCCACAGCTTCACCCCGGCCCTGGAGACCGACTACGGGTGTCTCAAGTTCTACACAACCATCCTCGGCAGCGGCGGCGAGATCACCGGCCTACAGATCAACGGCGTCGAGTTCCAGGCCTCGTTCGCCGGAGCGACCTTCACCAGCATCTCCAACCTGAACACCGCCGACTACGTCATCACGACACCGGACTACGGCTCACTCGTGGAGCTGAAGACCGACGCGATCGACGAGGGACACCTCTATTACCCACAGGAGTACTGGGAGATCGCCTCGCTCGTCGTGCAGGCGCCGGGCGCCGGGGGACACTTCACGTTCTCCACGACGACGTTCTTCGGCACCTCGACCGGCCTCCTGTTCGACTGGGGCCAGAGCGAGATGGGGCTGTCGCTCGGGATCGGATCGACCTTCACGGTGTCGTCGAGCGTCATCGTCAACACCACGGGCTTCTCCGAGTGGAAGATCTCGATGGGCGTGACCTGGTAACCAGATCCCGTTGCTCCTGAGCGCCCGTCCGGTCCGGGCCTTGCCGCCGCTTCATCGGGCTCCTACACTCTTCGCATGGCTCAGTCGCTCTTGCTCTGCCTTCTCCCTTCCTGTGCGGTCACCGTCGCGCTCGCCGCACTCATCGTGTCGCGTCGCCGTTGGCCGCTGCGCGCCGTGGGCGACGGCCGGCGGATCGGGGGCCCAGCGCTCGCCGCAGGACTCCTTGCCGGCGCCGCACTGACCCTTCCCCGTCTGCCCGGCACCCTCCTCGCCGGGGCGGCGGTCGTGCTCGTTCTCGGCCTGCTCGATGACCGCTTCGACCTGCGCGCCTGGCAGAAGCTCCTCGTCCAGGCGGCCGCCGCGGGCCTGGCGGTCGCGGCCATCGGACCGGTTCAGCGGATCGATCTCGGGGGGGCGATACCGACGGGCCCGTTTGCCGTCGCCGTCCCGTTCCTGTGGATCCTCGCGACGACCAACGCCGCGAATCTCATCGACGGGCTGGACGGCCTCGCCGCCTCCGTCCTGACGCCGTCGTTCGCCGCTCTCGGCGCCCTCGCGGTGCTGGCCGACCGCCGGCCGGAGGCGCTCGCGGCGCTCGGAGCCGCGGGCGCGCTGGTCGCGTTTCTCCCGTTCAACCGGCGTCCGGCGCACCTCCTGCTCGGCGACACGGGCGCCGAATTCCTCGGGTTCACGCTCGGCGTCCTGACCCTTCGACTCCTCACAACCGCGCCGGGCGTCTGGTCGGCCGGCCCGGCGCTCCTGCTCGCCCTTGTCCCGCTGTCGGACACCGGCTTCGCGATCGGCCGTCGCCTGCTGCGCGGGCGTTCAATCCTTCGCGGGGATCGCCAGCACATCCACCACCGGCTCGCGGCGCGGCTGGGAGAGACGCGCGCCATCATCATCTTGTCAGGGATTGCGTGTCTCTGTGCGCTCGGAGGAACGCTCCTTCGGACGATCGGGTAGCCGGTTGGCCTTCCCGCCCGGCGGGGCTACAATGGAACGAGTCTTCGGGCAAGGAGGGAGTATGGATATCGGCTACATTCTCGTTCTGGTGGTTCTCGTCATCCTCGGCTGGGGCGTGCTCTCCTACAACCGGCTTGTACGGTTGCAGGTCCGCTCCGAGGAATCGTGGCGCGACATCGATACCCAACTCAAGCGCCGCTACGACCTGATCCCCAATCTCGTTGAGACCGTGAGGGGCTACGCATCACACGAGAAGGGAGTTTTCGAGCAGGTGACCCTGGCACGCGCCAAGGCGATCGATGCCTCCTCCCCGAAGGAGCAGGCGGTCGCCGAAGAGGGGCTCAAGGGCGCGCTGAAGTCGTTGTTCGCCGTCGTGGAGAACTACCCGCAGCTCAAGGCGAACGAGAACTTCATGCAGCTGCAGACGACGCTCGAGCAAATCGAGGACGCGATCCAGCGCTCCCGGGTCTACTACAACGCGGTCGTCCGCGATCTGAACACACGGATCCGCATCTTCCCGCAGAGCATCATCGCGAACCTCTTCCACTTCAAAGAGCGCGAGTTCTACACCCTGACCGGCGAGGAGGAACGCAAGGCGCCGAGGGTGAGCTTCTGATGAGACGGTTCGTCGTCTTCCTCGTCTTGCTCGTCGGGTTCGGCGTCCTCGCCCAGGCAAGCCTCCGGATCACTGATTTCCAGAGCCAGATCATGCTCGACGACGCTGGGCTCGTCCGCGTGACCGAGACCCTGACCGTGAACTTCACGACCCCGTATCACGGGATCGAGCGGGAAATCCCATACGCGTACCGCTTGCCGACCGGCCGGAACCTCGCGCTGTCGCTTGACGTGACCTCGGTGTCGATGGACGGAGGGACCGTCCCGGTCTCGAAGCGGCGAAGCGGCGGAACCCTGACCCTGCGTATCGGCGATCCGGACCGCACGATCACTGGAACGCACACCTACGCCATCGCCTACACGGTCGGACGGGCGATCCTCTTCCACCCCGACTACCTCCAGCTCTACTGGAACGTCACGGGAAACGACTGGCGGATTCCGATCGACCGCGTGCACGCAACCGTTGCGTTGCCATCTTCGGTCGATCCCCAGGACGTCTCGACGACCTCCTACGTCGGCTACCGGGGAAGCACCGCTCGCGGGACCGCGGCCACCCTCGACGAGAGTGGGCGGTTCGTGTTCTCGGCCGGCTCGCTGGTCCCCGGAGAGGGGTTGACGATCGACCTGTCGATCCCCCGTGCGCAGACCGCGATCGCCGCGCCCACGACCTGGCAGAAGATCGGGTGGTTTCTCTCGGCGAACAAGTACGCGGGGCTTCCGATCCTCGCTTTGGTCGGGATGTTCCTCCTGTGGCTCTACAAGGGGAAGGATCCGGCCAAGGGAACCATTGCCCCGCGCTTCGAGCCTCCGGCAGGGATGCACGCCGGGGAGGTCGGTGTGGTGATCGACGATCGCGCCGATCTGCGAGACATCTCGGCGATGGTCATCGGCCTGGCCGTCAAGGGCTACCTCAAGATCCAGGAGGTCGCCGAGGACGCCGGCCTCGCCGACAAGGTGAAGCAGTTCTTCGGCGGCTCTGCCGCAAGCGACTACGAGTTCATCAAGGGCAAGGATCCGGATGGGAAGCTCTCCAAGGTGGAGACGACCCTCTTCCGGGCGATCTTCGATGCCTCGCACCCCGACAAGCGGACCCTCTCCTCGATGCGCAACGAGTTCTACAAGGTCCTGCCGCAACTCAAGGCCGATCTGTATTCGGGTCTCGTGAAGAAGGGGATCTACCCGCACAATCCCGAACGCACCCGGCGGTCCTACTCGAGCGCGGGGGCCTTGGGCCTCTTCCTGGGAATCGCCATCGGCATCTGGGCCTCGTCCCTCTACCTCGGGGCGGCGATCGCGGCGTGCGGCGTCATCGTCCTTGCCTTCTCGCCGATCATGCCGAGGAAGACGAACAAGGGCATCGAGGCGCTGCGCGACGTGCTTGGCCTATCGGAGTACATCCACCGCGCCGAGGTCAAGCAGATGGAGTTCCACGACGCCCCGGAGAAGAATCCAACCCTCTTCGAGAAGCTCCTGCCCTACGCGATGGCCCTCAACCTGACCTCGATCTGGACCAAGCAGTTCGAGGGCGTCATGACGCAACCACCCGACTGGTACGTCGGACGCGGTCCGGTCTTCAGCCCGGCGCTCTTCTACATCGGGATGGCGAACCTCTCCTCGGGCATGGAGCGGACGTTCGTCTCCGCGCCGCGGGCGAGCTCCGGCGGACGGGGCCGCTCGGCGTGGGGAGGCGGCGGCTCGTTCGGAGGCGGCTTCTCGGGCGGCGGGTTCGGCGGCGGAGGAGGCGGCGGCTGGTAGACCTGCCGGCCCGGGCGCCCGATCGCCCGCTCTAGACGTCGGGAGTCCGACGCTTGGAGTAGTACAGGATGTCGTCGTGCCGCTGGTAGCCCAGGTGCTCGAAGACCGCCATCGATCGTTCGTTCCAGCCCTCGATGAGACAGGTCACGATCTCGATGCCCCGTGCCTGCAGGCGCGCTTCGACCTCCCCGACCAGGGCGGCGGCGACGCCACGTTGCCGGTGATCCGGCCGGACCGCGAGGCGATTGATCCATCCCTTCCGCCCGTCGTGCGTCCCGAGCACCGCGCCGATCAGCGCTCCGCCTTCCCAGGCGGCGAGAAAGATCGAGCAGTCGCCCTGCATCTCGCGGAGCAACCGGTCACGGCGATCCCGCCCGTTCGGCTTGAACGGCAATCCGGAAGCGCGCCACAGATCGCACAATGCGTCGTAGTCCTCGCCACGCAACGCGCGAATCTCCATCTGCACCCTCCTCCCGTCGACCGATCGATGGCGTGAGGGTAGCACAAACCACCGCGGTCGCAAGCGGCGC
>Ga0209164_1005069_pt1 | contig 11381 bp, 9 predicted proteins | sample MTBNYHSulfiMetaG_FD_187458 | JGI IMG/M metagenome (GOLD analysis project Ga0209164, IMG submission 187458) | Enrichment culture microbial communities from rom New York Harbor, USA that are MTBE-degrading - MTBE-NYH (New York Harbor Sulfidogenic)... | ecosystem: Environmental > Aquatic > Marine >... | reverse complement strand
AAACGAGGCAAATTACCAGTATGGCGCGCACGATAAATTTCATACCCCTACTCCTTTTATCGTTATATCGGACAGTTGAAGTTGATTGTGCGTTTGCCATTCTGTCCTTTGCATTTCTGGCTCCTCGTATAGAACCACCTCCTTTCCGGGTATATAGAGAGCAATTGACTAAACATATGATGTTTATTTTCATCATACAACCAACCCTCCGTCAAGCAGAGTTTGATCCGCCCACCTAAAGCCAAGCCGGTCCAAGAATTTCAATTGAGCGGCGACCTTCTCCCTGAAACCAGGTCGGGGTAAGTGGCCGTTACTCGGTCTAAATAGACTGGAATGAACCCCCCGGCGGGGGTTCATTCCCCGCGGCTGGCGGCGAACTGGAAAGCCGCCCTCAGAGGGAGACCTCACTGCATACGGCGAGGTAGCTTACCTGGAGGCGGTTTTGCTCCGCGGGAGGGTTCGCTTAAGGAAGAGCAGATATCGTTGGCCCTGGAGCAGGCTGAGCCCGGCCAAGGCCAGGGAGCTCTACAACCCCGACGAGGAGCAGCTGGGGGAGGTCTACCTGATGGAGCGGTTGGGGACCAAGCAGGGCTGGTCCAACCCGGCTCCGGACGAGAGCTTCATGTTCGGCTATCCCCAGGAGATCCAGGACTTCATCGAGGCCGTGGCCCTGGACAGGGAGCCCCAGGCCGGGGCCGTCCCGGCCGGGGACGTGGTCGGGGATTTTTAGGCGGTCAACCTCTCAGCCGAAAAAAAAGGTCCAGGCGGTATTCATCCTTCCGGCGGGCCGTTGGCCCGCTGTCGCCTCAGGATGCTCGGTGCTGGTGTCGACCCGGCGGACCTGGACGCCGGCTGGGCCTTGTTAGCCGGCCTGGTTGCCCTGGGCGTTGTCGCCGGGAGCATTGCCCGTCTCGCTCCCGGTATCGCCCTGATCGACCGTTCCCTGCCCCACGTCGCCGTGGTTCTGGTCGCCGGCGGCGTAAACGGGGGCCACGGCCAGGATGGTCAGAAGAGTAAGAGAAAACAGGACGGCAAGCGCTTTTTTCATCGATTTTCCTTTCTTCGGTTGGATCCGTCATCTCCGGCCAAGGTCATTTTTTTCCGGCCATCCGGCTGCCTTAGATTTTCAAGGATAAATAGCTTTAACCATCCGGTCAACCTTTTGAAATGGCCATAACTACTGTTTAACTATCCATTATACTCATCTGAATAAGGATCAGGGAGAGGCCCGCTCGAGCACTCCGGCGTTCGCCAGGGGTTGCCCTCCACCGGACCCAAGGCTTGAAATCGGCTGTCGATGATGCTCTTCGGTGTTGCTCGCGGGCCCGAACCTGCCGAGAGGGTTGAGGGAGACAAAGATGAACCGGCTAAAAAGGTCGATTTAAAAGCCTCCCCTTGTCAAGATTATGGGTTTTTGTCTAAATAACAGTGGGGAGTGGAGCTATAAGACACCTGAAAAGTAAAAACGCCGACCTTGAGATGGTCAGGGGCACCGATATCACCGACTTGTCAAATGGTCCCGCCGGCCCCTTGGGAGCCACGCCGCGACTGGGAGAGATCTTTGCGGCTCTCGGCGAGTACTCACCCCTGGCTTTTCTCCAACTGGACGACAGCGGCCGGATAGTCTGGGCCGACCAACACCTACCGGCGCTGCTGGGATGCCGGGCCCAGGAGTTGGATAATCGCTCACTGCTGGAGTTCGCCGTCCCTGAATCCAGACCGGGTTTGAAAGAGTGGTTCCTCTCCCCACAGGCAAGGACAACCGGCTCAAAGGAGTTTCGAATAGGAGGGCTTAACGGGCCAAGCCGGCGGGTGAGACTTATCGTCATTGCCGGGGAGGGGGCCCAAGCCTCAGCCTTGGTTTTGGGGGTCCTGATCGACCTTTCGGAGCAGGAGCGGCTGGAAAGGGAGGTAAATGAGATCAGCCACCGCTTAAAGACGGTCTATAAATGCATCCCGGTTTCCACCATAACCTGGCAATGGCAGGGGGGAGATTTCCGGCTGGTCGATTACAACAACGTGGCCGAAGAAATAACCTTGGGTAAGATCCAGGATTACCTGGGCTCGACCTCGAAGGAGTTTTACCACGATCGGCCCGACATCATCGAGGACCTGAACCGCTGCTTCACCGAACGCCTCGATATCAGGCGCCAGTGGCCCTATACTTTTCGGACCACCGGCCAGGAAGCCTACTTCATCGCCACCTTCGCCTATATCACCCCTGACATGGTCATGGTCCACACTCAGGACATTACCAAGCGCCGGCAGGCGGAGCAGAACTTGTACACCTATCAGCAACAGCTCCTTTCCCTGGCCCTGGAGCTTTCAAAAACCGAGGAAAGGGAGAGGCGCCGGATCGCCGGCGATCTGCACGATGGGGTGGGGCAATACCTGGCCCTGTGCCGCCTCAACTTGAGCAAGCTCAAGAAGTCCGTGAGCCATGAGCAGGCCGTGACCCTGGACCAGGTCATCGACCTGATCAGCAGGGCTATCGAGGACACCCGCACCCTGACCGTGGAGCTCAGTCCTCCGGTGCTCTATGAGCTAGGTCTGCATTCAGCCCTGGAGTGGCTGGCCGAGATATCGCAACACCGACACGGGATCAGGGTTCATTTCAAAAGCAGCGGCCGTCCGGGTCATCTCAGCGAGGAGCTGCGAGGCTTCCTGTACCGGGCCGCAGCCGAGCTGCTGGCCAACGTGGCCAAGCATTCCCAGGCCACGGAAACCCATATTAATCTGGACTGGCAGGAAGAGACCCTGAAGCTGTCGGTGGCGGACAACGGCCGGGGGTTCGTCTACCCGGAACCCATTTCAGCGGAACCCAGGGGCTTTGGCCTGTTCAGCATCAGGGAGCGGTTGCGTCCCCTGAGGGGTGTCTGGCAGGTGGCCTCCAAGCCAGGCCAGGGGGCCAAGGTGAGCTTGACGGTCCCCCTCACCCCCACCGAATCCAGGCCGGAGAGCTGACCTGATGTCTATCAGGCTCATCCTGGTCGATGATCATAAAATCGTTCGGACCGGTCTGAAGAGCCTTCTGGAGGATCAACCGAACTTGAATGTGGTGGGTGAGGCCGAGGACGGCCACCAGGCGATCAGGCTGGCCTCGCGGCTGTCACCCGATCTGGTCATAATGGACATCACCATGCCCGGCCTGAACGGTATCGAGGCCACCCGGCGGATGGTCCGAGAGGTAAAGGGCCTGGGCGTAATCGCCCTTTCCATGCATCGGGATACCCACTACCTGGTCGATATGCTGGAGGCGGGGGCCAAGGGCTACCTGCTCAAGGATTGCGATTTCGACGAGCTTATCCTGGCCATACGGACCGTGTCCAAAGGAGGAACCTACCTCAGTCCGGCGGTCAGCGACACCGTAGCTCAGGGGCTTTTGGCCAAAAGGCAGAGCAGGCTCCCGGAGAAAAAGACCCAGATTCTCACTTCCCGCGAGAGAGAGGTGGTCCAGATGCTCAGTGAAGGCCACTCCTGTCGGGAGATAGCCGATCAACTATGCATCAGCATCAAGACGGTGGAGACCCACCGTCAGAACATCATGCAAAAACTGGGACTCCGATCCTTGGCCAGCCTGACCAAGTTCGCCCTCAGGGAGGGCTTGACCTCTCTTTAACCAGTCCAAGCCTTAACTACAACCACCGCCCTCCCCGACGGTGCCCCCCGGATTGACCGGCCGGTTTCGGGTCCCACGATCAAGGACCTTTCCCCAATCCGGCCGGATTACCTGAGTCGATCCCCTTCTGGGAAGCATCTGGTGGAATCCCCTAGGCCATTTTAAGCATTAGCCCGATTCTCCATGGTCCCTGGTAGCGGCCATAATCCGTTAATCGGATTCGCCTCGGTCCCGATGGTCTCAGGGTCAGTTTCAGTCATCTTACCGTCCAGGGCAGCTAAGGCTTATAGCCCGAATATTTCATGAAGGTCGCCAAAAGTTAAAGATTAAAAAGCCGTAATTCAAATAGTTAAGTTGGTTTTGAGACGGTTTTATCCAGTGACAGTTTGGGCCCTTCACCCAGGGGAAAACTTGGCGGTCTTAACCCTGCGGGCGAGCCGATTTGGCCGCATCTGCCGCGTTACCTGACGATCGCCAGAGGACAACCATGGTTTCCAGGTCCCGTGTCTTGCATCTGCGGCCAACCCGACTCGAGAAATATCCGGGTTGGTCTTTCAAGACCGGTCGAATCGGCGAACGGCTCGGGGTATCACTCCAAGGACAAGGGAAAGGCAGCCTCATTAAACCTACTCGGTAATTATGGGAGGGGAAAGATGAAATTGTCTAAATTGACGGTTGCTCCAATCCTACTTTTGACCCTGGCTTTATTTTTTGCTGCACCGCAGAACCCTGCCTCCGCGGACCCTATCGAGCTCAGGGCGGCCACCTACTTTGCCAACACCCACGCCCTTTACAAACAATGGGCCGAGTTCCTGAAGACCGTTGAGGAGAGGTGTAACGGCAAGATCAAGATCAAGATGTTCCCCGGCGGCAGCCTGCTCAAAGCAACGGCCATTTACGACGGGGTGGTCAAGGGCGTGGCCGACCTGGGGATGGTCATGATCGGCTACACGGTGGGCCGTTTCCCGGAGATGGAGCTCATCGAGCTTCCCCACGGTTATCCCAGCAGCGTGGTCAGCACCCACGTGGCCAACGACTTCTTCAACAAGTTCAAACCCAAGGAGTTCGACCAGACCCATCTCAACTACTGGTTCGTCTCCGGCCCCAGCGTGCTCGTTCTGCGCAAGCCGGTCAAAAGCCTGGAGGAGCTGAAGGGCACCAAGGTTCGCGGCACCGGCCGGGTGGGCGATATTCTCAAGGCCCTGGGCTCGGTGCCCCAGGCAACCGTGGCCCCGGAGGTCTACACCTCCATCAGCCGCGGGGTCATCGACGGGATCATGTGGCCCTATGAGACCCTGTTCGGCTGGAAACTGGCCGAGGTGGCCAAGCACGTGACCTCCTCCTGGCAGGTGGGCGGGGTGTACGCCTTCTACTCGGTGACCAACAAGGACAAGTGGAACTCCCTGCCCGACGAGGTGAAGAAGGTCTTTGACGAGACCAGCCAGGAGTGGATCCAGAAGGCGGCCATGACCTACCTCAACATCGACGTGGAGGGGGTCAAGCACGGAAAAGCCAACGGGGTCGAGTTCATCGATCTTTCCCCGGAAGAGGTCGACAAGTGGAAGGAGGCCATCCGTCCGGTTATCGGCCAATATGTCGAGCAGATGAAGGCCAAAGGCTACAGCGAAGCGGACATGAAGGCCCGCCTGGACTACCTCAACGAGCGCGTTGCCTACTGGAGCAAGTGGCAGCAGGAACAGGGCATAAAGGCCCCGACCCAGTAATCGGGAGCCTTCTTTGAGGCGCGGCGGCTCCCCCTTGAGCCGGGGAGCCGACCGCCGGCCCTGACAGGAAAGCCGGCCGTGAGCCCGGAAAGATTAATAAATCCTATCTATCGCCAGACCAGATGGCTGACCAGGAAACTGGCCTACCTCGGCATGGCCTCCTTTTTCCTGATGCTGGCCATCACCACCATCGACTCCATTGGGGCCAAGCTGTTCTCCCGACCCATCCCGGGTGGGCCTGAGGTGGTGGCCGTGCTCCAGGTATTGGCCATCGCCAGCGCGGCCGGTTTCCTCCAGGTTCTAGGCGGGCACACCAAGATCGATTTCTTCGTGGACCGGCTCCCGGCCAGGCCCAGGTCGCTGGTGGCCGTTTTCATTCAACTTCTTATCCTCCTTCTTTTTCTGGGCCTGTGCCGGGAGAGCTTTCTCCTGGGCGAGTCCTTGCGGCAGGCGGGCGAGGTCTCCTCCAGCGCCCGCATCCCCTTGTATCTGCCGGCCTATTACATGGGATTTTGTTTCCTGGTGGTCAACCTGGCCCTGACGGCCGAGCTTCTGGTCCTCATTTCGGAGATGGTGAAGCGATCATGAGCAGCTCGGATGCGGGTCTTCTGGGCATCGCCTGTTTGCTGATCCTTTTCTGTCTCCGGATGCCGGTGGCCTTTGCCATGGCCTTCGTGGGCGTGGGCGGCTGCGTCTACCTTTTGGGGTTCGATATTGGGATCAGCATCCTGGGCCAGGAATTTTTCCAGGAGTTCAACTCCTACCCCCTGACCTGCATCCCCATGTTCATGCTCATGGGGACCTTTGCCTCCAACTCGGGCATCAGCAAAAGGATGTACTGCACCGCTTACAAGATAATCGGGGCCACCAGGGGGGGGCTGACCATGGCCACCGTCCTGGCCTGCGCCTCCTTCGCGGCCATGAGCGGATCGACCACCGCCACCGCCGCGGCCATGGGGGCGGTGGCCCTGCCGGAGATGAAACGCTACCGCTACAGCGACTCCCTGGCCACCGGCTGCGTGGCCGCGGCGGGCACCCTGGGCATCCTCATTCCCCCCAGCACCATCTTCATCATCTACGGGCTGATGACCCAGGAATCCATCGGCAAGCTCTTTGTGGCCGGCATCCTGCCCGGGGCGTTGATCACGGTCATGTTTATCATAACCGTGGCCGTCGTCTGCTGGCGCAACCCCGAGATCGCCCCGCCCGGCGAACCGTCCAGCCTGGCTGAAAAGGCAAGGTCCCTGACCGGATTTTTCGACGCCCTGCTCCTGTTCCTGCTGATCATCGGCGGTCTGCTCCTGGGCTGGTTCGGACCCACGGCCGCTGGCGGGATCGGCGCCCTGGGCACCCTTCTGCTGGGGCTGGCCCGGCGGAGCCTGGGCTGGAAGGGGTTCGTGGACTCGCTCCACAACGGGCTGATGTCGGCCTGCATGATCTTGTTCATCATCGCCGGGGCCACGGTCTTCGGCAAGTTCATGACCCTTTCGGATATTCCCTCCACCCTGGCCCAGGCCCTGGCCGGCCTGCAGGTGTCGAGGTGGGTGATCATCCTCCTGGTCTGCGCCGGGTACATGGTCGGCGGCTGCTTCATGGACTCCCTGCCCCTGATCGTCCTGACCGTGCCCATCGTCTTCCCGACCATTCTGGCCTACAACTTCGACCCCATCTGGTTCGGGGTGATAATCGTCCTGGTCACCGAGATGGGGGTCATAACCCCGCCGGTGGGGGTCAACGTCTACGTCATCAAGGGCATCGCCCCGGAGGTGCCCATCGAGAAAATCTTCAAGGGCATTCTGCCCTTCTTCCTGGCCTTGCTGATCAGCCTGTTTATCCTGGTCATCTTTCCCGGCATATCCACCTTCCTGCCCGGGCTGATCACCTACTGAGGATGGATGAACCCAGGGTGCAGGCTGCCCGGCCGGAAACCTTCCACCCAAGCGAGGCAGTTGTGAGCGATGACTGATCGGGAAAAAGCGGAGTACATGAACTACGGCCATTTCGAGGGAATGAACTTTCCCCAGCTTCTGGATTATCAGGCCGAGCACAACCCCGACAAGGTCTGGCTGGTTCATGGAGCCCAGAGGTACACCTTTAAGCAGTTCTCGGAGATGACCGACCACCTGGCGGCGGCTTTACTGAAGGCCGGTCTCGAGCCGGGCGAGCCGTGCGGGCTTTTGTATCCCAACAACGTCGATTATCTTCTCTTCCAGTTCGCCATTCTGAAGACGGGGGCGGTCCTCATCCCCCTCAACACCCGCTACCGGGCCCATGAGCTCCAGTTCATGCTCTCCTTTGCCGGGGCCAGGTTCCTCTTCACCGTGGATAAGTATCTCAAGGCGGACTTCACCAATGTCCTGGAGGAGATAAGGCCCGGCGTGCCGACCCCGGAGAGGATCTTCATGGCCGGCCGGGTTTCCGCGGGGATGGCCGACGCGGCCGAGCTGACCGGGTACCGGGCCAGCCGGGAGGAGCTGGCCGCCTTGATGGCCGCCCCGGTCTCCGACGGGGCGGCGGCGACCATGCTCTTCACCTCCGGCACCACCAGCCAACCCAAGGGGGTCATCATGTCCCACCGGGCCCGGGTCTGGTGCGGGCTGCGGATCTGTGAGCGGCTGCGCATAACCAGCCGGGACGCCTTGCTCAACCCCCTCCCGTTCTGCCATGAGTTCGGCGGGTTCACCATCGTCTCCCACGCCCTCATCGGCGGCTGCAAGATGGTCATCATGGAGGTTTTCAACCCCGAGGAGGCGCTGCAGGCCATTGAGCGGGAGAAGGTCTCGGTGATCTACGGGGTTCCGACCATGTTCACCTACATGCTCAACTCGCCGGCCTACCCCAGGACCGATGTCTCGTCGCTCAGAACAGGCTACATGTCGGGAGCGACCTGTCCCCTGGAGCTGGTGAAGCAGGTCCAGAACGACATGGGCTGCAATATCGCCGTGGCCTACGGTTTGTCCGAGGCCCCCTCCCACACCATCAGCGAGTATGAGGACTCGGCCGAGGTCAAGGCCAGCACCGTGGGCAAGCCCATTCGCGGGGCGGCGGTGAAGATAGTCGACGACGAGCGGCGGGAGGTCCCCCTGGGCCAGGCCGGCGAGATCGTGGTCCGGGGCGGAAACGTCATGATAGAGTACTTCAAAAGACCCCAGGTCACGGCCGAGACGCTGACACCTAAGGGCTGGCTCTACACCGGCGATCTGGGGGCGGTGGACAAAAACGACTACCTCACCTTTCTGGGTCGCAAGAGAGAGGTGATAGTCACCGGGGGCTATAATGTCTTTCCCATGGAGGTGGAGGAGGTTCTCTACAAGCTGCCCTACGTGGCCCACGCCGCGGTCATCGGCCTGCCCGACAGGTCCAAGGGGGAGAGGGTGGTGGCCTGCCTGGTTCTGAAGGAGGGCCAGTCGGCCGGCGAGTCCGAGATCATCGAGTTCTGCCGTCGGCAGATCGCCAACTACAAGCTGCCCAGCCAGGTGGTCTTTCTGGACGACATGCCCCTGACCACCAGCGGGAAGATCAAGAAAAGGGACCTGCCAGCAAAATTGGAGGAGATAGAGTGAACTTTGAGACCATAACCTACCAGGTCAAGGATACCATCGGGTACCTGACCTTAAGCGTGCCCCAAAAACTCAACGCCCACACCCATCAGATGCGTCGCGAGCTGCTCCACTTCTGGCGGGAGAGGCAGAACGACGAGGAAAACTGCCGGGTGATCATCATGACCGGCGAGGGACGGGCCTTTTGCTCCGGTTCCGATATCGACGAGATGGACGACGAGTATCGCCCCTTTTATAAGCGCGACGCCGAGGAGCTGTTCCGCTTTCAGGACCAGATCGCCGAGGTGGTCCTCCTCATGCGCCGGGCCCCGCAGCCGATCATCGCCGCGGTGCGGGGGCCGGCGGCCGGAGGGGGGATGTCCTTCGCCCTGGCGGCCGACATCCGCCTGGCCGACCCCACGGCCAAGTTCATCGCCTCTTACATAAATATCGGCCTCACCGCGGCCGACATGGGCAGCTCCTTTCACCTGCCCCGGGAGGTGAACCTGGGCTTTGCGGCCGAGTACCTATACACCGGCGAGCCCATCACCGCCCAGATCGCCCAGAGGATAGGGCTGATCAACTACCTTCTGGAGCCGGATGAACTCCTGCCTAAGGCCGAGGAGCTGGCCCGGAAGATGATCGAAAAGTCGATCCTGGGCCTCAGGCTGACCAAGGAGGCCCTTAACCAGAACATCGGCGGGGTGGGGCTGCAGTCGGCCCTGTACCTGGAAAACCGCAACCAGGTGATCTGTCTGGCGGCCAAACCCATCAAGAACCCCTTTTGGGAAAAGAAGAAAAAGAAGCCCCGGTAGTGACCGGGCCGGCTTGAGGGTCAAGACCGGCCGGCGGGCCGGACCTTTACCCGGCCAAAAAAGCCGGGGGTGAGAACGGCGGAGACCGAAAGGGCGAATCAGATGGGCGTTATGTTCCCCGAGCTATTCCGAGAGATCAGCCTCGGCCCGGTCAGGCTCAAGAACCGGATAGCCATGGCCCCCATGGGCACCGGGGGGCTGACCCTGGACGACGGCAGCCTGAGCCAGCGCTGTATCGACTACTACCTGGAGCGGGCCAGGGGCGGGACCGGCCTTATCATCAGCGGCTGCACCAGGTCGGAGAACCGGGTGGAACGAATCCCGATCCACATCCCCCCCGGGCCCGAGGCCCTGGCCTCCTACGCCGAGCTGGCCGAGGGGGTTCACAGCCATGGCGCCCGGATCTTCGTCCAGCTCACGGCCGGCTTCGGCCGGGTCCTGGGGGGGCGGATGATCCCCGGGATGGGCTCGCCCGTCTCGGCCAGCGCCACCCCCGCCTTCTGGAAGCCGGAGGTGGTCACCCGGGCCCTGGAAACCGCCGAGGTGGAGGAGATAGCCCGCTCCTTCGGCCGCTCGGCCCGGATCCTGGCCCGGGCCGGCATCGACGGCATCCATCTTCACGGGCACGAGGGCTATCTCTTCGACCAGTTCGCCACCGCCTTTTGGAACCAGCGGACGGACAGGTACGGCGGCAGCCTGGAAAACCGCCTCCGCCTGGCCACCGAGGCCATCGCCGCCATTAAAGATGCGGCCGGCCCCAATTTCCCGGTCATCTTTCAGATCGGCCTGAAACACTACATTACGGCCGCAGGCAACGGATCGGCAAAGGGGATCCTGCCCGGTCATGAGGCTGACGAGGCGGGCCGGGACCTGGAGGAGGGGCTGGCAGCCCTCAAGCTGCTGGAGGCGGCCGGGGCCGACGCCTTCCACGTCGACGCGGGCTGCTACGAGAGCTGGTACTGGGCCCATCCGCCCGGATACCAGCCCCGGGGCTGCATGCTGGAGATGGCCCGCCGGGCCAAGGAGACGGTCTCCGTGCCCGTAATCGCGGTGGGCAGGCTGGACGATCCCCAGGTGGCCGAAAGGGCCCTGGCCGAGGGCATGGCGGACATGATCTCCCTGGGCCGGGCCTTGCTGGCCGATCCCTCCTGGCCCCTCAAGGTCCGGGAGGGCGCCGTGGAGGAGATCAGACCCTGCATCGGCTGCCAGTACTGCCTGCTGCGGATGATGCGGGACGGCAAGCCGTTGTCCTGCGCGGTCAACCCCCTGGTGGGCCGGGAACGGCTGTACCCCGTTGAACCGGCCAGAATAAGCCGCCGGATAACGGTTATCGGGGGCGGAGTGGCCGGCATGGAGGCCGCCCGGGTGGCCCGGCTGCGGGGTCATGAGGTGAGCCTCTACGAGAAGACCGAGGCCCTGGGAGGTCATCTCAAGGCCGCCGCGGCCCCTGATTTCAAGGTCGATCTGAAACGCCTGGTGGACTGGTACCGGAACCAGCTCCAGGCCCTGGGGGTCCGGGTCCATCTCAATCGGCCGGCCGACCCGGCCCTGGTGGCCGAGTCCTCGCCCGAGGCGGTGGTCATGGCCACCGGCTCCCGGCCCCTCCTCCCCGAGATACCGGGCCTCGATCCCAGGAGGATGGTCTCCTGCATCGAGGTCCTGGCCGGCCGCCGGGAGGTGGGCC
>Ga0209164_1005068_pt1 | contig 11382 bp, 6 predicted proteins | sample MTBNYHSulfiMetaG_FD_187458 | JGI IMG/M metagenome (GOLD analysis project Ga0209164, IMG submission 187458) | Enrichment culture microbial communities from rom New York Harbor, USA that are MTBE-degrading - MTBE-NYH (New York Harbor Sulfidogenic)... | ecosystem: Environmental > Aquatic > Marine >... | reverse complement strand
CAAAACCGGCCTGCATAAAGAAGACCAGAAAAGCGCCCAGCAGCAGCCATACCGTGTCCAGGCCGACTTTCAGATTGGCGATATCGACAGCAGAAGCCGGAACCGAGTCGATTGTCGTCGCCGCCTCTTCAGCGATAGCACCTTGCGCCATTACTAAAAAGACCATTACAGCGGCCACCGCAACCCCGCCGCTTGTTCTAAGACGATGTGCTAGCATTGGTACCTCCTTTGCTTTCCTGCACAACAGCCACCCGGGAACCTGCGGCATACACATGCCGCTGTTCACCGATCTCAGCGATGCTACCAGCAAGGGCTGTGCCACGATTGGTCGTCAGGGCCATATGGTGTGCAAGTATAGCTATGACAATAACTTACATGTATATCGGAGGGCTGAGCCCATTCCTGCCTAAGATACAAAAATGTAGCACATGGATACAAGAACTACAAAAGTGAACACAGGCATCAGGCGGAGGGCGGCTGCTACGAAGGCGTGTTTTGTGACTGTGGAACAAAATGTGGGCCTCGCTATCGACGAGGCCCACCGCAATAGAGGCACCAAGAAATGGTGCAGGAAAAGTATGTCACGTTCAGCCGATAGCGGCGGAGCCTTTCTCGCCGGTGCGGATCCTGATGCACTCGGCCAGCTCCAGGACGAAGATCTTGCCATCGCCGACCTCGCCGGTCCGGGCGGAGTCGATTATCGTCTCGATCGTTCTTTCAACAAAATCTTCGTTAACGGCAATCTCGAGCCTTATCTTCTTGAGAAGGTTGACGTCGAACTGAACTCCGCGATAGGCCTCGTGGTAGCCTTTCTGAGCTCCGCAGCCGAGTGAGTTTGTGACCGACATCTTTCCGACATCCGCCTTGGCAAGGGCAGCTTTGACCACATCAAGTTTGTGCGGCTGAATGTATGCAATGATCAGTTTCATACTGGTATCTCCAAGACACTGTGTTTGGTCGCGGCCCACTATCCATTGAATATCTGGAAGCCCGAATAGCCTTCCATACCGTGTTCGCCTATGTCAAGACCCTTGAGCTCTTCGTCACCAGTGACGCGCAGACCTATTGTCTTCTTGATCGTAACGAACAGGATGAGCCCCAGGACAAACGCCCAGGCGAAGGCTGTTCCAACGCCAATGGCCTGAGTGATGAGTTGACCGAATCCACCGCCATAGAAGAGGCCGCCATTTACCTCGCCTATGCCAAGAGTGCTTTGAGCGTTGAACAGCCCGCAGGAGAGCGTGCCCCAAGCGCCGCAGACGCCGTGCACCGATATGGCACCAACTGGGTCGTCAACCTTGAGGACTCTGTCTATGAAGTTGACGGCGAATACTACAAGGACGCCGGCAACAAGACCAATCCACAGGGCACCCATGGGCGTGATGGTGGCACATGGGGCGGTGACTGCTACCAGGCCCGCCAGTGCGCCATTGAGGGTCATTGATCCGTCAGGCTTACCTGTCATTAACCATACTGTCACCATCGCTGCTATTGCGCCCATGGCGGCGGCGATGTTAGTGGTCACAGCTATCCGACCTATCGAGCCATCGCCGACAACCGTACTACCGGGGTTGAATCCGAACCAGCCGAACCAGAGGATGAATACGCCCAGGGCAGCCAGGGGTATGTTGTGACCTGGTATCGCTTTGGCCTTGCCATCAGGTCCGTACTTGCCAAGCCTGGGCCCCAGGACTATTGCGCCGGCAAGAGCAAGCCAACCGCCCATGGAGTGAACCACAGTCGAGCCAGCGAAATCACAGAATCCCATCTCGGCGAGCCAGCCGCCGCCCCAGACCCAGTGACCGAATACGGGGTAGATGACCAGTGAGATCACAAAGCTGTAGGCAAGATACCCGATGAACTTTGTGCGTTCCGCCATTGCGCCCGAGACTATTGTCGCGGCTGTCGCTGCGAACACAGTCTGAAAGATCAGAAAAGTGAACTGCCAGTCGTTGCCGACTATTCCCTTGAGGCCGAACAATGTCGTTCCAGACAGGCCGTTGGACTCTCCGAACATCAGGCCAAAGCCTATGCAGAAGAAGGCAATGGTGCCTATCGAAAAATCCATCAGGTTTTTCATCAAGATGTTCACCGTGTTCTTCGCACGGGTGAAACCAGTCTCGACCATTGCAAAACCGGCCTGCATGAAGAATACCAGGAACGCCGCAACGCAGGTCCATACGATATTCAGATTCGTCTGCAGGGCCTCTGTGGCTGCCGCTAACGGGGAAGCCTCCGGGGCAGCTGGCTCATCAGCAATTGCGGGGGGCCCGACGACTGCCACAAGTAAAACTGCTGCAAGAATCGCCCATCTCATGATCTATATCCCTTAAGAATTCGCTAGAAACTTATGGATGCACCGATGCCTATATAGAAATTGTCACTCGATGTGCCATAGGCATCAGAGTCCCGAAGATCGCTGCTCAGAAGCGTGGAATACCCCATCTTCGGCGTAATTGTCCAGCTGCCGACGGTGGTTGGCAATCCAAGCGTCACAGTAAAGTCCTGTGCCTTGTTGCCATCTACGCCCCAGTAGTATTTGTTGTAAGCGCTATTGCCATAGCCGACACTTGCGCCAAGACTCATTCCGACCGGCATATCAGCCGCAATCTCTGCTACATTCTCAATGCTGTGGCTCACGCCCAGGGCATAGTAGGTTCCCTTCGCCTCGTCGATATCCCTGTAAACAGTCAGCGACGGATTCAGGGGAAGCGCCAGCGACACTCCGGCATATGCCTCCGTTGTATCAGGGTACGCAGTGCCGGGGAAATCGTAGTATATGGCGCCGAGCGAATAGCCAACCCCCTCGAGGCCCGGCACATCGCCAGCCAGACTCAATGTCGTATCAAGCTCGGAGAAGTCGCCGCTGTTGCCATTGATGTTTGTCGTGTCCATGTTGCCCCACAACGACAGAGACAACGGTCCATATGTTACCCCCACCGACGGCTGGAACACAGGGTCGTCCGACAGATTCTGTCCGCGCCAGATATACTTGCTCAGGTAGTCGGCCCCCATACTGAAACCCAGCGTTGCGTCCTCGGCGAGTGCGGCTGGCGCTGCCGCAAGCATCGCTACAACCATGGCCATTGTGATGCTCTTCTTCATTATTCTGCTCCTGACACATTACGTTACGCGTGAAGTCATACACTCGGGCCACTTCACGCTGGTGACCTCTGGCAGTATGCCCTTGCAACCGCTGTGCCAGGAGGTGTAAGGCAGCGGCGGTCAACCATAACATGTTAATAGAAAAGCAGTTACAGCGATTGCCAGTGTCTGCGGTTAGCGAGGGGTGTGGCTACATAAATGTAGCCATATGTGAAAAGGGCGACAAATATGTATTCCGGTCTAGGACAGGTGCCTGGGGTATATCCCGTACTTCCTGATCTTGTAGCCGAGGATGCGCTCGGTAAGGCCCAGGTCTTTTGCAGCCTTTCGCTGCTGGCCTGAAGCACGCTTCAACGCGTCTATGATCAGTTCCCGTTCCTTGTTCTGCATGATTTCGGTGAAGCTCATAGCTCCGCGTGGCTCGTCGCGGCGTGCCATCTGGAGAGAAGGGGGCAGGTGCTCCGACCGGATAACATCGGAATCGCACACAAGAACCGCGCGCTCAATGGCATTCTCAAGCTCACGAACATTGCCCGGCCAGTGATAGCTTGTCAGCATATTGATGGCCGGCGTGGAGATACGATTGATGGCCTTGTTGTTCTCACGGGCGTACTTCTCGAGGAAATGGTCCGCCAGCAGGATGATATCATCTTTCCTCTCACGCAAGGGCGGCATGAAGATCGGGAAAACATTGATTCGATAGTAAAGGTCTTCACGGAAGAGGCGGTTCTTTATCTCTTCTTCCAGGTCCTTGTGTGTGGCAACAATAATTCGTACGTTAGCCTTGATGGTGTCCGTACCGCCCAACCGCTCGAATTCCTTGAACTGTATGACCCGCAGGAGCTTGACCTGGAGCTGCATGGAAAAGTCACCTATCTCGTCAAGGAAGACAGTTCCACCCTGTGCCCGCTCAAACCGGCCGATCTTCCGCTCTGTGGCGCCTGTAAAGGCTCCCTTCTCATGACCAAAGAGCTCGCTCTCGAGCAATGTCTCAGGCAGGGCAGTGCAATTGACCTTGATGAAGGGCTTCGATGCGCGAAGGCTGTTGTAGTGAATGGCGTGCGCGACAAGATCCTTGCCCGTTCCTGATTCGCCACGTATGAGAACCGTAGCGTTACTCTCGGCGACCTGCTCGATCAGGCGGTATATCTGCTGCATCGCGTTTGACTTGCCTATGATGTTCGTCACGTTGAACTTGGCCTTCAGTTCCTGGCGGAGGCGCAGGTTCTCGTCGTGCAGCTGGCGTCGGTCACTCTCGATAAGACGATGCTGTTTGACGGCCTGCCCGATCATCGTCGAGATTATGTTGAGCATCTGCAGAATGGCCTCGAAGTCGTCGACGCGGCCGGCTTCCTTGTCTGCCGAGAATGCCCCTATGGTGCGACCGTCCAGCTTGATGGGAACACAGTAGAACGACGTTCTCTTGTTGGACGCCGCGCGGGTGCCAGTCCTGTGCAGGAACCGCGGGTCCTTGTTTATGTCCGGAACGACCACTTCCTTGCCTGTCTGAACGACCAGCCCGGTGATACCTTCGCCAATGCGATAGGTGCCAAGCTTCTTCGATGTCTCGCTGAGCCCGTGCGCCACGCGGATACTGATCGTCTCGGTGTCGGGGTCGAGGATATTGATAGTGCCGCGACGCAGCCTCATGTGCTCTTCGAGCAGCCTGAGAATCGATTCCAGGGTCAGCTCCAGGTCGAGCGACTCGGCAAGTGCCTTTGATATGTCGCTCAGGAGTTCCACCTCTTTCGGTAGCCTGCTTGCCATGTCATTGCCTCCAGAGTGGGAGTAGAGTTCTACTTGATGATAACACGATTGTCATGCCGCGACAACACAAATACAATAATGTAGACTGCTGTCTGCGAGAGTCAGGCCTTGATATATGGCCGCCTGCCGGCATCAGGACTCGGCCATCAGCTTGACAAACGATTGGAACAGGTAGTTTGAATCGTGAGGCCCCGGCGAAGCCTCGGGGTGATACTGCACACAGAACGCGGGGATGCTGCGACAGCGGAAACCCTCGAGCGTCTGGTCATTCAGGTTTATGTGCGTAAGCTGGACATCCTTGTCCTTGAGGCTGTCCAGATCCACGCAGAAACCGTGGTTCTGGCTGGTGATTTCTATCTTGCCCGTTCCCAGGTTCTTCACGGGGTGGTTGGCGCCGCGGTGTCCGAACTTCAGCTTGTACGTCTTGCCGCCCATAGCCAGCCCGAGCAGCTGATGACCCAGACATATGCCGAATATCGGCTTCTTCCCAAGGAGTGACTGGATCGTCCTCACAGCGTACTGAACAGGAGCTGGGTCACCCGGCCCATTGGAGAGGAACACGCCATCAGGTTTGAGGGCCAGTATCTCCTCAGCCGCCGTAGCCGCCGGAACAACCGTCACATCGCATCCATTCGATACAAGCAGCCGCAGTATGTTATGCTTTATGCCGTAATCGATAGCCACCACTCTGTACCTGACTTCCGGAGCAGCCGCCGCAGTATTGAACACATCAACTACGGGCTTGTCCCACTTGTACGACTTCCCGATAGTCACGTTTCTGACTATGTCACGATCAACAAGCCCCGGGTACTTCGCCAGCTTGCTCTTCAGGCTGCCCAGATCAGTATCCACTGACGAGAGAATGCCATTCATCGCCCCTCGCGTCCGGAGCAACTTCACGAGCCTGCGGGTATCGATACCCTCTATGCCGACGACGTTGGATTTCTCCAGATAGCAGGCCAGCGACATGCCGCCTCGCCAGTTGCTCGGGTAATCGCAGGCCTCTTTCACGATGAATCCGGCAGCCTGTATCTTCAGGCTCTCAACGTCCTGAACATTGGTCCCGTAGTTGCCTATAAGCGGATAGGTCATCGTGACAATCTGCTCATGATACGATGGGTCGGTCAGTATCTCCTGGTAGCCGCACATACTGGTGTTGAAGACAACCTCGCCGCATTTCTCGCCATGCGCACCAAATGCGTGTCCCTCGAAGACCGTACCGTCTTGCAGGAGCAGAATGGCTTTCATTTCTTTCGCTCCCTTCTGTAATATGCCTGTATCGGGTCTACGGTCAGCTTGTTCTTCGTGAGCGCCTCAAGCGCCTTTACAATAGCGATCGCACCTCTGATGGTCGTGACATACGGAACCTGCCGCTCGATCGCTGTGCGGCGGATGGTGAACGAATCCTTGACCGCCTGCTTACCTGTGACGGTGTTTATGATCAGCGATATCTCGCTGTTGATGAGAGCATCGACGATGTTCGGCCGGCCCTCCGCTACCTTCAGCACGAACTGCGAAGGAACATTGTTATTGATGAGCGCGATACATGTGCCCTTGGTGGCGCAGATCTTGTAGCCCATCTTCGAAAGCTGCTGGGCCAGCTTCACAGCTCGAGGCTTATCAGCATCGCGCACGCTCACAAAAACCGTCCCGCTGGCCGGCAGAGAGTTGCTCGCAGCCATCTGGCTCTTGGCAAAGGCGATCCCGAAGTCGTTCGATATGCCCATGACCTCCCCCGTTGAGAGCATCTCCGGGCCGAGTATGACATCTACCCCCGGGAACTTGAGGAACGGGAACACAGCCTCCTTCACAGAGTAGTGCGTCGGTACGACTTCCTTCGTAAAGCCCAGCTCATCCAGCGTCATGCCCGCCATCACCTTCGCAGCTATCTTTGCAAGCGGATTTCCTATCGCCTTGCTTACAAAGGGTATTGTCCGTGATGCACGTGGATTGACCTCCAGCACATACACCTGCTCATCCTTCACAGCGTACTGCACATTCATCAATCCGCGGACATTCAGTGCAAGCGCCAATTGCTTCGTCTGCTTTTCAACGACCGCCATAACCTCCCTGGATAATGACACCGGCGGTAACGAGCATGCGCTATCCCCTGAATGCACGCCAGCCTCCTCGATATGCTCCATAATCCCGCCGATGACCACCATCTTGCCGTCGCACACCGCATCGACGTCCAGCTCAGTCGCGTCATCAAGGAACTTGTCGACCAGCACCGGATGGTCCGGCGATGCTTCTATCGCATTGGCAAAAGAGTTTCGCAGGGCCGTCTCATCATACACAACCTCCATCGCGCGCCCGCCCAGCACGAACGATGGCCGTATCAGAAGCGGATAACCAAGCTCACCGGCGATCTTGAGGGCCTGTTCACATGATGTCGCCGTGCCGCTGAACGACTGGCGGATACCAAGCTTGTCGATGAGCAGCTTGAATCGCTCACGGTCCTCTGCAATATCTATCGAATCCGGTGTCGTGCCTATGATGGGCACGCCGGCCCTTTCGAGCGCCACGCACAGCTTCAACGGTGTCTGCCCGCCGAATTGCACTATCACGCCGTCGGGCTTCTCCTTATCGACGATGTTCATCACATCTTCGAACGTCAGTGGCTCGAAATAGAGCTTGTCCGACGTGTCGTAGTCCGTCGACACCGTCTCCGGGTTGCAATTAACCATGATGGATTCGACGCCGATCTCCTTCAGCGCGAAGGCAGCATGCACGCAGCAATAGTCGAACTCGATGCCCTGGCCGATCCGGTTCGGTCCGCCGCCAAGTATGATCACTTTACGCCGCTTCGTCGGGGCTGCCTCGCATTCCTGCTCATATGTGGAATAGAGATATGGCGTGCCCGCCTCGAACTCCGCTCCGCATGTATCAACCATCTTGTACACCGGCGCCACACCGACGCTCTTGCGCTTCTGCCGGAATTCCATCTCAGGAACCCCGAGCACCCATGCAGCATACTTGTCGCTGAAGCCGTACTCCTTCATCTTGCGGATGAATTCCGGCGTCATTGAATCCAGCGACGATGCCTTGATCTCCCGCTCCATCTCAATGATCTCGCGGATGTTGTTGATGAACCAGGGGTCGATATTGGTGAGAGCATGTATCTCGTCGATCGTGCGTCCGCGCCGGATCGCCTCAGCCACATACCAGAGCTTATCCCAGCAGTTCATCTTGAGCTTTGCCGAGAGATCTTCGTCGCTTATCCCCGCCGGTATGTGCCGGCTATCAAGCGAATAGCGGTCTATCTCAAGCGAGCGTATCGCCTTCTGGAATGACTCCTTGAACGTCCGCCCGATGGCCATCGCCTCGCCCACCGACTTCATCTGCACGGTGAGCAGGGGGCTCGTGCCCGGGAATTTCTCGAATGTGAACCGAGGCCACTTCACAACGCAGTAATCTATCGTCGGCTCGAAACACGCAGGGGTCTTCTTCGTGATGTCGTTCGGAATCTCATCCAACGTATATCCGACGGCAAGCAGCGATGCGATCTTGGCGATGGGGAAGCCAGTCGCCTTCGATGCCAGAGCCGACGACCGTGACACTCGCGGATTCATCTCTATGACGTACATCTTGCCGTTGGCTGGATTGACCGCAAACTGGATGTTCGAGCCGCCCGTCTCAACGCCTATCGCGCGGATTATCTTCAGCGACGCATCCCGCATCAGCTGGTATTCCTTATCCGTCAGCGTCTGGGCGGGCGCGACCGTTATCGAATCGCCCGTGTGAATACCCATGGGGTCTAGGTTCTCGATAGAGCAGACGATGACGACGTTATCCTTGCGGTCGCGCATCACCTCGAGCTCGTACTCCTTCCACCCGATGACCGATTCCTCGATGAGTATCTGGCTCTTGGGCGACAGGTCCAGCCCCCACTTCACCATCGCCTTGTATTCGTCCATATTGTAGGCCACGTTGCCGCCCGTCCCGCCGAGCGTGTAAGATGGACGTATGATGGCTGGGAAGCCCACCTCCTTGACTATCTCCATCGCCTCCTTCATATTCGTTGCGTACCCGCTCCGCGGCACCTCAAGGCCGATGTCCTGCATGGTCTTCTTGAAAAGGTCGCGCTCCTCGGCCTTACGGATGCTCTTCAGGTTCGCCCCAAGCATCTTGACCTTGTACTTCTTCAGCACTCCCCGCTCGGCAAGCGCCACAGCCGTATTCAGGCCCGTTTGCCCGCCGAGTGTCGGTAATAGCGCATCCGGACGCTCCTTCTTGATTATCATCTCGACGATGTCTGGCGTGATGGGCTCGATATACGTGCGGTCGGCCAGCTCCGGATCGGTCATTATCGTCGCCGGGTTGCTGTTCACAAGGACGACCTTGAAGCCCTCGCGGCGCAGCACCTTGCAGGCCTGCGCGCCGGAATAATCGAACTCACAGGCCTGGCCGATGACGATCGGGCCCGAGCCGATTATCAGTATCTTCTTGATGTCCTTGCGTTTTGGCATCCGCTGACTTCTTCCGGCATCTAACTGAACGCTGTACGCTGCGCCTGTACGCTGTCCTCGTCTGTACAGGGAGCTTCCGTCTTCCTTGTCCCGGGAATACGCATAAGCAGCTGCCGCGTCCAGCCCAAAATCCGCGCAATTGTACTGATAACGCCACCCGGATGCAATGCCAAAAACCGGTGTTGGCACGATGGGAGCTGAGTACCTTCGGATTTCGAGTTTCGGGTTTCGGATTTCCTGCGCAATAGTCCACGGGAAGTGCGATGGCTGCGCACGAACGGTGGCGGATTTGGCGGATGTCGCGACCCTCCAGAACACGTAACTCTATATACTACAAAGAGTTACATTCAAGGTCTTCTTTCTGGGGTGACAAGGCCGGGCTGTAACTCTTTTCCGCACAAAGACTTAGCTCTTGTCGCAAATGGCAGCCCGGGGAAATGTCACAGCAGGGCTTTTTTCCATTGGTATTGTGGAGGGGGGGGTATAGTATTGCTCCGAGGTTATGGGATGGCTGGCTGCTGAGGAGTGCGCGGGGCCGGCATATGTCTTCCTTTCTATATCAGCGTACAGGCGCAGCGTGAAGCGTACAGATACTGAAGGAGAAGTGTATGAGCAGGTTATTGCGAAGGGGGGCGGTTATTGGGAAGGTTGCCCTTGTCATAGTGGCTGCGGGGGTATTGCTCTATGCAGCCGCAAAGGTCGTAAATGCGGAATGGACTGGCACGACCGAAGCCTCGCTGGAGAAAACTCCTGACACATACCTTGCTGAGGCGCAGGGTGCTCTGGCAGCGGCTGACATCGCGGGGGCGTCCGACACTGTCAGAACCATGATCACCACTCTATCCGCAGATGCAGAGACCGCGCGAGTTGCTGAACGGATCGCCAAGGAGATGGCTGCAAGAGGCGAGTGGCCCTGCGCCAGGGAGTTCTACGGCTATGCCTCCCAATACGCCGAGGGCGATACCCTCAAGCTGGCTCTCTGCGGCGTAGCTCGTTCCGAGGCGGAGAAAGGCGGCGACGCTGCAAAGGCGGTTGAGGCTGCCAAGCGGGCGATGAGCCAGTTCCCAAACGACGAGAAAGCAGGCAAGGGCCTCATGCAGGCCGGCGACAGGCTGGTGAAACACCGTCACAAGCAGGAAGCCTGTTTAGTATACGAGGCCGTGGCTGACGGAATGCCTGCCGGGCCTGAGGGACTCAAGGCGCTGAGGTTGCTAGGCGTGACATCGACCAAGCGCGGCGATTTCGCACTTGCGGCGGATGCCGCCGAGAGACTAATGGCAGCCGATTACAGGTCTGTCGCGGGTTGGGCTCGGGCAGTCGATGCCATAGCCGCCGAGATGATCGAGCAAGGTAACGCGGAGGGCTCCCTCGCGATATATGCCGCGCTTCGGGATGCAGCTTCAGATGAACAGACTCGCATGATAGCCGATGGCGGCAGAGCCGCGGCGCTTGTTGCGAGTAACCGCCATATCGAAGCTGAGGCAGCGATTGATGCCCTGAAGGACACGAATGGACAGGTCTCCGATCCAGCGGTGTGCGACAGACTGGGCGGGGCATACATCGGAGTGGCGCAATACGCCCAGGCTATTCCATATTTCCAACGGGTGGCGGCCGCCGACAACAACACGGGCGTTGGATGGGGAGCGAATGGCAAGGTCATTGAGTGTGCTATCCGCATTGGCTCAGACGCCCTTGTGGATGAGACACTTGACAAGATGCTTACCGGATATGGCGACCGCAATGACAAGGGCAGTACGTTCTTTGACTACACTCGCAGATACGTGATCAGGGGCAGGCTGGACAGGGCCAGGTCCGTCGTCGCACGGGCAAGTGGTGCTCTCCAAGGCGACGACTCCCGATGGGAGGTCGCGGCACAGGCAGCCATCGCGATAGCTGAAGGTGCGGCCCCGGACAAATGGATTCCCGCACTTGCACCACAGACAGACGGTAAGACGGCTGGCGACGCGCTCTACGAAGTAGGCCGAGCGCTACTGTACCGGGGTATCCAGATCGAGAGCAAGGACGCTGATGCAAGGCGGCT
>Ga0209164_1005067_pt1 | contig 11384 bp, 9 predicted proteins | sample MTBNYHSulfiMetaG_FD_187458 | JGI IMG/M metagenome (GOLD analysis project Ga0209164, IMG submission 187458) | Enrichment culture microbial communities from rom New York Harbor, USA that are MTBE-degrading - MTBE-NYH (New York Harbor Sulfidogenic)... | ecosystem: Environmental > Aquatic > Marine >... | reverse complement strand
CGGTCACCCCGGCCCGCAACGTGGTCAGGCCCATGCCCGCCGCGATCGGCCAGACCCACTCGGGCACCGTAAACCAGCCCATACCCTCCGCGCAGCCGAGAGCCAGCATGGCCCCGGCCACGATGTAGGTCTTCTTGCCGTCGAGGAATGCGAGAACCTTGCTGAAATCCATTTCCGAGCCCTTTCAAAGTGTTACTTCTGTATACCAGCATATAGAAGCAACCATGCGAACGCCGTCATGGCAAGCACTTTCTTTCGGTGCATAAAAAAACCTGAGGCCATGCCGGGCCCCGGGCCAGAGGCGAGAGAAGCTCGGCGGCGCAGCCGGGCTGTGAAGGGCGGAGCGAAAGTGCACCGCCCGGCGCGCACGGAACTGTAGCCAGCGACCCGTTATCACCATGGGTCCGCGACTCCATTAGTCGTGGACCTTCTCCTGTCTGTTGGGGGCTGTGAGGATATAGATCCCCTCTTCTGAAGGGATCCGTAGAAGGAAAGGATACCGTTGTCATCGGCGGGCTTGGGGCGGGACTTGAGCCATTGGACAGGGCTTGGGACCTCTCAATTCGCGACAGCCGCGCGGACCCCGAACCACTGGGGGGGCGTGGCGTGGGGCCTCATAAGGGTGAAAGGCGCCCTTGTCATCGGAAAGACGAGGGCGGGACTTGAGCGAAAACCCTGGTCCAGTCCTATCTACCGAGGTTCACGGACACATATCGGCGAATTGGGCATTGGCAGAGCCCATCGCGACCAAAAGACATCCAGTGGAAACATCCCCGACAGGCCTCTTGACGGCAGAACATGACTTGCCCCCCAGCCGCTCTGTCCACTGCCCCAATCTCCTGGAAGTCCGATTCGATGCACCGGTGTCCTTTTTGGCATCGTGTGGTAGCTAACAGCTCTTCAAGCTGCTCGTTGTGGAATTTCGCTGTAATCATCATGCCATCCAAGTTTGGTTCCTTCTGGTTGCCTTGGATGTTATCGGTGATACCGTGGGCGATATTGAAGAGCAAATGGCGTCCCATGTGGAGTCTCATGCTGCAAGCGAATATCGGGGATCACCCTACACCACCATCAGCGTATTCTTCTGCCGACCTAAAGCGGTATGCTCATCTGGCCAAGCCAGTAGATACGGGCGTACGCATACGCGACAAGATATACCAATGCGGCATACACCAGTGGATCTCCCAGCCAGCGACAGCCGCGCAGACCCCGAACCACTGGGGGGGCGTGGCATGGGGCCTCATTAAGGCTGAAAAGCATTCCCCCCATCGGCGAAACGGCGGCAGAACTTGAGTGAAAAGGTGGCCCAGACTCCCAGCAGTCACAGATGGCTCGGGTATGGGCCAGGCGAGGGCACGTGACCCCAGCTCCCGCGGGTCCATAATGGAAGATGCTCATAAACATGCCCGTGCGATGTGCCATGGCCACGGCACATCGACACCACGGGGACCAGCCCCCGGAACAAAGTCTCGCTTCCTTTCCCTCATCAATAGTCGGTGGTTCCGTACGTATACAAAGGGCCGGCCGATCTGGAGGGCTATGGATGCAAAGAAGCCAGTCAGCTCGAAGGTGGTGCGTGAGGTCCAGCGATCATAGCCGTTCCAGACCAGCTCTCACGGCGTGAGGCCCGATTCTGGGCCAAGATCCAAAGACTGCCATTCCGATGCCGGCAATTCTAAAGTCTCCTTTGGAGTTGTCCGATAAATCTCTTGGGTTAAGGTTTGCGGCACAAGATTATAAAGAACAGCAAACATAGTCATGCACCCCCGTTTCCACCTCAAAACCCGTCGGATGTCCAGTTGCACCGTGGTTTCCGGGCGATTCGTGGAGGAGCGGGTGTATATGTATGGCGGATCTTATATTTCTAATACCGTCACGCCTCTTTTGTCCCTGGCACGTTCGCATCCCAAAAAGCCAACAGGGTGCATTGGTGGGGATTTCCCCCGAATACATGTGAAAATACCTTGACGGGCCAAGACCAAAACCCAAGTAGGTCCGATATCTCACTGGGACCTCTGCGCAGATACCAGCTTTCTGCGTTGCGGAGCTGCAAGCGGATGTTCACAATTCCGCTGGGAGCCAAAGTTGGAAGCCCAGATGGCCGATAGCATTCATGGGCTGAGATTCGGTCGGCAGATCCGATGAGCGGCAGCCTCACAGGGACGAGCAAGTGAAAAGCACGTACTTGCACGACCATACAAGATGTGAAAGCGTCAATTCTCAGTGGAAAGGAAACGCATTTTGGCATTGAGACTTGTACGAATCGTTCAAGCAACCCCAGGGCGAATGCAGCTGGCAATCCCGGCACTTAGGAAGAAGCAGTGCCTGGCCAAACCGCTTGAGAAAGCCCTGTCTGCTCTCTCCGGGATCGAAGAAGTGGTCGTCAGCGAAGCGGCGGCAACTGTGCTGCTTCGCTATGATGTTGACGCAGCGGAGCTTTTCCAACTCACCACCGGGCTGTGCCAGATATTTCGCACGCTGCCGCAAGTGCACGATATATCGGACGCGGACATAGCGGAGTTCGGCGCATCGCTGGCCCAGCGGAATGAGGCATTCTGGGTCAATCGCCTGCTCCTTCAGCGAATGCAGGCCGAGGAAGAAACACAGAAAACGAAGCGTCGCAGCGCCGCCAAGCAGGGACAGGCAAAGGCCGCTGAGACAAGGGCGGCCAAGAAGGCCAATGAAGCTGATCAGGCCAGAGCCCGAGCGGAGGACAAGTTAACCGCAGAAAGAGACACGCGGCAGCAGGCCGAACGAGAGGCGGCAGCTTTCCGCGAAGCCAGTGAGCAGGCCCGGGCCGATCTCCAAGCACTCACGGAGGCCAAACGTCTGACGGTAGAAGCGTTGGAAGACGCCCAGAGGAAAGCCGCTGAGGCAGACCAGGCCAAGACTCAGGCGGAGAGTGACGTGGTAGCAGAGAGAGACCTGCGGCTCCAAGCCGAACAGCAGGCAGCGGCCTACTGCGAGGTCAGCGAACAGACTAAGGCTGAACTGGAGCGGCACAAGCAGGCGCTGCTTCAGGCGATGGAAGCAATGGAAGACGTCCGGAGAAGAACAGCAGAAGTCGATCAAGCCCGGTCTCTGGCCCAAGATGCGTTGGAGGCGGAAAGACGCGCCAGGAAACAGCTCACAGAGGAGTTTGAAGCTAGTCGGGACGAATTCCAAAGAGCCCGATCGACCCTGCAGCAACTGCTGCGAGCAGGTCAAGAGGCGGCTGACGCCTTGGCCACTGAGTTGGAGCGAGAAAGGAACACCAGCAGGGAGCTTGGGAAGGAGGCTGCGGCCTGGCGTGAGGACTTTCAGCGAGTCGAGGCTGCCCTCCAACAAGAGGTGGAGGCGCACCAGCAAACGGCCGATGCCCTAGCTGCTGAGGTTCAGATGAGAGCGGAGATCGAAGAGGGGCTGGAGCTGCAAAGGGCAAGCCTCGAGCAGCAGAGCGCCAAACTCCTGGTCTGCTCCCCAAAGAAAGGCCCCCTTCTCACCCATGGATTCCCCGGCCGACGATGACTTCTGGGGTTCATGAAGATCGATTCAACGTACGCGTCCGACGAAATCACGCCCCACCCTTGATCGACACGGCAAGCAAGATGCCCAGCACGCCGGTCGGATAGGTATCACCACGGTTGCTCATACAGGCAGCCGATTCCGCTCCTGGCTGAGCAGAATAGCTGCCCTGCCGGGTTCCTATTGAGCCTTGAATAGTTGAGTTAATTCTCATAGGGATATTCCCGCGTGCTTGAAGAACGAACGCAACAAGGCTTGCTGAGAGCCTGTTCGGCAAAGCGATTCGTGGACCGCTGTAGCCAAGCCGTCCACATCCTCGGGGATGTAGTTGGCCAAGTCGGTGTACTTGGTTCGGTTCCAGACCTGTTCATCGGGGTTGAGTTCGGGAGCATAGGACGGTAGCTATTCGATACGGACCCGTTTCGGAAAACGCTGTCGCAGTCTTCGCGCCGCCGAGTGATGCACCATCCAACGATCCCAGACCACGATAATGCCTTTCGGAAAATGGGCCAGCAGATCAGCCACGAACGACTCGGCTTCCTCGGCATGGATGTTTTGGTCGAACACGGCGAAGTACAATCCCAGCCGGCGACGCTGCGGCGAAACGGTAACGGCCGAAATGACCGAGAGCCGATCGCGTCGATCCCAACTGTAGTGGACCGGTGTCTGCCCCTTCGGGGCCCACGTGCGACGCACCGTGGGTTGCAGCAGGAAGCCGCTTTCATCGGCAAAAACAAGGGTTTTACCGCTTCGGCGGGCGTTTTTTTATGCGCGGCAAGTCTTTTTTGTACCACGCAGCCGTGGCTTGTTCGCCGCGCTCCCGCGCACGGCGTTCGGGCTTCTGGCAGCTCCAGCCCATGCGTTGCAGCAGGTGCCAAACACCCGACGGATCGTAGGTCACGGCGAAGTGTTTGCGAATCACCGCGACGATCCGCGCCAAGGTCCACCGTTCGGTGGCAAAGCCGTGGTGCGTCGCCCCTTGCAGAAGCAGCTTCTGCAAACGTTCGATTTGTGGCCTGCTCAATTTCGGCTTGGGGCCGGGATGGGCTTTGGCCTTTAGCGCGGGGGGACCATCGCGCCGGTACGCCTTCACCCACTGGGAGACAGCCCCGGGAGTTACCCCCACCTGCCGAGCCACCTCGGACTGACAATATCCTCGTTTCAGCAGCGTCATCGCTCGTAGCCGACGCTGCTCCGCATCCTTGCGTGATCCGTACATCGCCATGTGAGCAGCTATCGGCAAAAACGGAATGTTTTAATGAACTATTCAAGGCTCAATAGAATTTGGATTCTCAGGCGTGTAAGGCTGGTAAGAAATGCAGTCGACGTCGACCATGCCCCGAATACGGTCCCGCCGGTGCTCTTCTGCATACATGGCACTGCCTGATCAGCGACAATCATTCTTACCGTTCGCGCTGACTCACCATTTATGTTACCGAAGCCTGGTCGTTGCCTCAGTAGAATGTTACCAAAAACTGGAGGCATACGATGGGCAAGAAGGTCAGCTCGCAGACGAGGAGAGAGTTGCTGGAGGCGGTGCGACGGCGGTATTGTGAGTCGTCGAAAATGGACAAGGCAGGGATCCTGAATGAGTTGGTTGCGCTAACGGGGTATCACCGTAAGCATGTGGTCCGTCTCCTCGGCCAGCCCGTATGCAGTAGTGAAGCCCCGGCCGTTCGTGACGGATGCGTGGGCAACCGCCGCTTGTATGATGAGGCTGTCAGAGAAGTGTTGATCGTAACGTGGGAGGCGTCGGATCGCATGTGCGGAAAACGCCTGAAAGCAATTCTGCCGGAACTCGTGGAGGCGATGGAACGCCATGGCCATCTGCGTCTTGATGCGGAGGTCAGGAGGCGAGTGCTCCGGGCCAGTGCGGCTACAATCGATCGTTTGTTGAAGCCGGTCCGCCAAGGAGCGCACTCACACCGAAAGCGGCGTAGATCCGTCAAGGTGAACAAAGACATTCCCGTTCGTACCTTCGCCGATTGGGGTCAACCGGAGCCGGGCTGTCTGGAAATAGACTTCGTGCTGCACAGCGGCATGTCCGTAGCGGGATCTTTTCTGTACACCTTAGTGGCGACGGATGTGTGTTCGGGCTGGACCGAATTTGTGCCCCTGCTGGCCCGGGAACAAGCACTGGTGGTCGTAGGGCTGGAGGTGCTATTCCGTCAAATGCCGTTTCCCGTGCGAGGAGTCAATTCGGACAATGATAGTGCATTTATCAACGACACGCTGTTGGCCTTTTGTAGGGAGCATCAGATCGCGTTCACCCGATCTCGCGCCTACCACAAGAACGACCAGGCATGGGTGGAGCAGAAGAATGGTGGTGTTATTCGGCGACTGGTGGGATATGACCGATTGTCAGGGGTCGTAGCCGGTCAAGCTCTCGCGCATCTTTACCAGGCAGCGCGGCTCCATGTGAATCACTTCCAACCGTCCTTCAAACTGCTTGGAAAAGAACGAAAGGGGGCCAAGATAAGACGAGCCTACGAGCCCCCCGCAACGCCGTGTGAGCGTCTGTTGCGCCACCCCGCCGTCGATGACAACGTGAAAGCCAAGCTGCGATCGCAACGGGCGGAGCTCGACCCCGTCAAGTTGCTGCATAGCATTCGCCAGAGCCAAGCGGCCTTGGCAGCCCTGGTAGCGGGCGACAGTTCCCCACAGGGGCCCGGACGGGAGAGCCTCGATCAGTTCCTGTCCCAATTACCCCAGTTGTGGCGGTCCGGCGAGGTGCGGTCCACCCATCGCCGTCCCTCTCCCAATCCGCGGCGTTGGCGAACACGAAGAGATCCGTTTGAGACGGTCTGGACTGATGTTCTTCGGTGGCTGCAAGAAAGCCCGGATATAACGGCAAAGGAACTGTTTGAACACCTCCAACAGGAACAGCCGGGACGGTTCCCAGACGGCCAACTCAGGACACTTCAACGACGGATCCGAGAATGGCGACAGGTGATGGCGAAAACACTCGTGTATTCTTGCACGGATGAGAATAACCAGATCGCGGACATTCAAGTTGTCGGTGCCGGCAGCGTGTGACAGATTCAAAGTGCCAGGAAGTCGCGCATGTGTGCATGGCAGAGTCCAGTGCCGTCCCCGCTCCATCCCGCTCGGCCTGCGGCGGCCAAGTTCCGACGAGCTACCGTAGGGCCCATTCTCACACGGCCGCCGATCCGAGCGAGATTCCGCTGGGCTCATCACAAAACAGGGTATCAAGGAATCACCCGCGAGAGATCAGAGGAACGGCTTCCTTACAGGCCCTGACTATGGTAACATCTCCAATTGAGGCAACGCGGAGGGAACTTATAGTTGACGTCAGACAGGCTTGCATGGGAATGATACAGGATTAACGGAGTTATCCGAAGATCCCGCTGAAATCCGAGCCAAGAACGTGAACAGAATGAAATAGGAGATTCACATCATGTCAAAGCAGAATTCGACCGTTGCGGTTTTCAATGACCACACGAGTGCTGAGGGTGCCGTCAAGGAACTCCAGAAGGCCGGCTTTGATATCAAGAAGCTGTCCCTCGTAGGCAAAGACTACCACTCGGATGAGCATGTGGTGGGATACTACAACACGGGTGACCGCATGAGGTACTGGGGCAAGCTGGGCGCATTCTGGGGCGGACTGTGGGGTTTGCTCTTCGGGTCGGCCTTCTTTCTTATCCCGGGAATTGGCCCGATCGTTGTAGGCGGTCCGATCGTCTCGTGGATCGTCGGTGCCCTGGAAGGGGCCGCTGTTGTCGGTGGCCTCAGCGCGGTTGGCGCGGCCCTGTACGGCGTCGGCATTCCCAAAGACAGCGTGCTCCGATATGAGACCTCTCTCAAGGCCAACAAGTTCCTTCTGGTCGTTCACGGAACCGTTGACGAAGTGCAAAGAGCCAGCAGCATCCTACAGGGTACGGATGCGGTCGAGACGACGGTTCACGCCGTCGAAAAGCTGGCAACGACAAGGCCCTAAGACCGAATCGCCAGGTGCCCTTGCCCAAAGGCACCCTTGACGTCATCGAAGCTTGGCAGCACCACAGCAAGGAAACCACTTCCAGAAGTAGCCGAGAAACCATGGACAACTTCATTTCCAGGAAAAAGAGAGCACGACTATGACACTGTTACCTATCAGACGAAGAGAGATGCCGATCAATGATTTGGTCAGAGCACAGAGTGAGATGCAGGATATGATGCGGAGCCTTTTCGGCAACAGGGATATGCCCAGCGCATGGCAGAGTGTCGCCTGGCCGGCCATTGACATTGCCGACCAGGAACGTGAATACATAATCAAAGCAGAAGTCCCTGGCTGCAAGATCGAGGACATTGAGTTATCAGTCAGCGGTAATATTCTGACCATCAGCGGTGAGAAGAAGCAGGAGCACGAGGTGAAGGAGAAGGGATACTACCATGTGGAACGTTCCTTCGGCAGTTTCCGCAGGGACCTGAACCTCGCCGGAGATGTGGACATCAGCAAGATCGACGCCGAGTGCAAGAACGGCGTACTCACCATCAGGCTGCCCAAGACCGAGAAGGCCAAAACGGCCAAAATCAAGGTCAAGGGATAGCCTTGAGGAACCGTCTACGCGAGCGATGCGTCTGCGGCAAGCCCCTATGGAACCGGATGCGAGAGGAGTCGACGCATGGAAGCTCAGGCACAACCGGCCTTCGATCCTGATGCCAAAATCTATCCCAGCACAAACGCCGGTTCCCTCAGCATCCGGGACATGCTCCGTTACTTCCAGGAAAAGGGGACGATGCGAGTGTCCGATCTGCATCTCAAGGTCGGTCTGCCCCCCCTCTACCGAATGGACGGGAATCTGGTGAAACTCAAGGGCCCCCCTCTGTCCCCTGTCTGGGCCGAGCAGTTGATCTACCCCCTGTTGAGTGAGGCCAACCAGGTGAAGTTCCAGAGCGCCTACAACATCGATAGTTCCTATCAAACCGCAGGGCTTCAGTTCCGCATCAATGTGTTCCGTGACCGTGATGGCATCAGCGCGGCGGTTTGGGCTTTGGCCCTGGAGATCCCGGAGATCGAAACCATCGGCTTCCCTAACGACGCATGGCAGGACATCCTGTCGCTGACACAGGGTCTTGTCCTGCTCACCGGGGTGGCTGGTTCAGGTAAGTCCACAACCATCGCCTCCCTGATCAGACGTATCGGCAGCACGTATCCCTATCGCATTATTACCCTGGAGGATCCCATTGAGTATGTCCACGCACAGCAGCATGCCGCCATCTCACAGCGGGAACTGGGTCGGGACGTGGGTTCCTTTGCCGAAGGTCTGCGTGCCGTTCTGCGCGAGGATCCGAACGTCATCGTGGTGGGAGAAATGCGCGATCCCGAGACCATCATCATGACGCTCATGGCCGCAGAAACCGGTCACCTGGTCTTCTCCACCCTGCACACACGCGACACCGCCGCCACGATCAACCGCATCCTGGATTACTTTCCAGAAGGGCGGCAATCCGAGATTGTCAAGAGCCAGTTGTCCCTGAGTCTCAGATACGTCATCAGCCAGAAACTCGTACGGCGCAAAGACGGCCAGGGTCGGGTGGTCGCTATGGAGATCATGAACAACGACTACGCCTGCGCCAACCTGATCCGTATGGGCAAGATCGAACAGTTGTACAGCCAACTCCAGACCAAGACCCGCCAACAGCAAGACCAGAAGATGATGACCCTGGAAAAACACCTGGTACTTCTGGTGGCCGAAGGGGTGGTGGAACGCGAGGAGGCCCAGCGGCGAGCTAACAATCTCCATGCCTTCGCCGACGAACTGGAATATCAGGGACATGCCCCTGACAATGGGAGGAACCATAAGGAACGCTCCTGACAAGCCAAAAAGCGATGCTGCTCATGAAGGTTGCAGCACTCGCGCGTTGGAGACCGACAGATGGGGAATTCAGCTCTCTTGTTCATCATTCTGATGCCGAGCGGCTGCGCGCAGCACGGTAGCCGATCCGTCACATTCTCTGAAAATGATCCGGACCAAATCGACTAACATCCCAGCATGAACACCGAAACTGGCGAATTCTGGAGCATGCCCCTGGAGAGGCTGCTAAACGCACAGCGGACCTCAGAGAGCGGTCTGACGACTGCCGAGGCGGGGCAGCGACTTGTGCTGTATGGGAAGAACAGCTTACGCCCTTCAAGACGCTCCGGCTGGCTATGGACTCTCCTGGCCCAATACAGAAGCCCCATCATCCTTATCCTCATCTTTGCCTCATTGCTGTCACTCGTTCTGCACGATCTCACGGACGCGGTGATTGTCCTCTGTATCGTCGCCGTGAGCGGCCTGCTTGGTTTCTGGCAAGAAGCACGTGCCGCCAGCGCTGTTCAGCAGTTGCTCGGTCTGGTACAGGTGAAGGCAAGTGTGCTCCGGGACATGCAGGAGTCCCAGGTTGTCACCGAGGACATCGTCCCGGGAGACCTGATCCTGCTGTCCGCCGGCGCGCATGTGCCTGCCGATTGTCTTCTTCTGGAATCCAAGGACCTGTACGTCGGTGAAGCGACGCTGACCGGCGAGAGCTATCCTGCCGAAAAAGCCGCCGGACCTCTCCCCGCGCAGACTCCGCTCGGACAGCGACAAAACTCGGTGTTCATGGGCACCAACGTCGTAAGCGGCATGGGCAAAGCGGTGGTTGTCCATACCGGCCGGGAGACGGAGTTTGGCAAAATATCGGAAAGGCTCAGAGCCAAAACGCCCGAGACGGAGTTCGAGCGCGGACTGAGACGATTCGGTTATTTCCTGATGGAACTGACGCTGCTCTTCGTCGTTGCCATCTTTGCGATCAATGCCTATTTCGGGCGGCCGGTCCTCGACGCCTTTCTCTTCTCCCTGGCCTTGGCGGTAGGCCTGACACCGCAGCTTCTGCCAGCCATTGTCAGCGTCAATCTCGCGCATGGCGCCCGTGACATGGCCAAAGCAAAGGTGATCGTCAAGCGGCTTGCGGCCATCGAGAATTTCGGCAGCATGAATGTGCTGTGTTCCGACAAGACAGGGACACTTACGCAGGGAACCATTCATCTGGAGGCGGCTATCGACGCGCGGGGGCAGCCGAGTCAGAAGGTACTGTTCTACTCCTATCTGAACGCGAGCTTTGAAAGCGGTTTCGTCAATCCGATTGACGAGACCATCCGGAGTTCTCAACACTTCGATATCACCACCTACACCAAATTGGATGAAGTGCCCTATGACTTCATTCGAAAGCGGTTGAGCATTCTCGTCTCCACCGGTACGGGTAATGTGATGATCTCAAAAGGCGCCGTCCCCAACATCCTCCAGTCGTGTTCGCATGCTGAACTCGCCGATGGCGCGATAGCGGAGATCTCCGATATTCGTCAAGAGATCGCCGATCTGTTTGAGGATGCAGGTCGAAGGGGCCTTCGCGTCATCGCGGTAGCGTATCGAGATATCCGCACCGGAAGCAGCGTGACGAAGTCGGATGAGGTGGAATTGACGTTTCTCGGCCTTCTAACGTTCTCCGATCCCCCCAAACCTGATCTGCCGGAAACCATCCATGAACTGAAACGCCTGGGGGTTTCTTTGAAGATCATCACGGGCGACAGTAGACATATCGCGGCCCATCTCTGTGGGCAATTGGGTATCGACGAACGGACGATCATGACTGGCGCCGATCTGCGGCTGACCAGCGATGACGCCCTCCTCCGAAAAGTCGAGCATACGAATGTGTTCGCCGAAGTGGAGCCCAACCAGAAGGAGAGAATTGTCCTGGCCCTGAGAAAGACGGGCAACGTCGTAGGCTTCATGGGTGACGGCATCAACGATGCGGCGGCCCTTCATGCGGCCGACGTAAGTATCTCCGTGGATCAGGCCGTCGATGTGGCAAAGGAGGCCGCCGACTTTGTGTTGCTTGAGAAAGACCTTCGGGTG
>Ga0209164_1005062_pt1 | contig 11388 bp, 10 predicted proteins | sample MTBNYHSulfiMetaG_FD_187458 | JGI IMG/M metagenome (GOLD analysis project Ga0209164, IMG submission 187458) | Enrichment culture microbial communities from rom New York Harbor, USA that are MTBE-degrading - MTBE-NYH (New York Harbor Sulfidogenic)... | ecosystem: Environmental > Aquatic > Marine >... | reverse complement strand
TTCCAGCACATTCATGCCCAGGCGCTTCAACACCATTGCGCCCGTCTCTCGAGCGAGCGGGTCGTCTTCAACCAGCAGCACTGTCTCGGCTTTCAGGCGATTGGCGGCTTCCATTTGCGGAATCGGATGTGGACGGGGGACTGCCTCGGTCGTCAACGGCAGATACACTCGAAAGACGCTTCCCTGCCCCGGCACGGTCTCCACCGTGATGCAGCCATCATGGGATCTTGCCGTACCCAGCGCCACAGGCAGCCCGAGGCCGCGGCCAATGAACTTGGTGGAGTAAAACGGATCGAATAGTTTTTCGATGACGTCCTCTGCAATGCCGAAGCCCGTATCCGTAACCTCCAGATACGCATATCCCGACGCCTCTGCGCTGAACGCAACCGGCTGGCGATGGACGGATGGGATGTCTGCAGGGGATGCCGTTCCTACCCTTACCGATACCACACCCGGCTTCTCCCCCATGGATTCACAGGCATTGATCGCCAGGTTTCTCAGGAGCTGTTGGATTTGATCGACGTTGCCCTTGATGGCCGGACCGGGTTCGGGCAGGTCGGCCTTGAGGGCCACGTGCGCCGGCATACCGGATCTGAGGTCGGGCAGGAACTCACGGCAGAGCATGGAGAGATCCAGCGGCTCGCGTTTGCCTACCGTCTGCCCAATATAGGCCAGCATCAGCCCGGTGATTTCCGAAGCGCGACGTGTCGCGTTAATGGCTTTTGTGAGGTGGTTGCCAGCGACCGACTCCCGGGGCAGGTCCAGCATGGCCATTTCCAGGTTTCCCATCACGACGGACAGGAGGTTGTTGTAATCGTGGGCAATAGCGCCCGCCATACGGCCAAGGCTTTCAGCCTTCTCAACCAGACGGACGGTCGCCTCGGCCTGCTTGCGCTCGGTGATGTCCCGGGCTAAAGCCAAGATGTATTCACTATTTTGAAAAGCAACCTTGGAAACAGTCACTTCTGCCGGATATACAGAGCCATCTTTTCTCTTGTGTCTTACCTCAAAAACAACGGCAGGATCTTCTGTTCTCATTGACTCCCAATGCTTTTGCCGATCATGCCGATCACGGGCATCCGGATCGATATCAAACACACTCATTTTTTCGAGTTCTTCTCTGAGGTAACCGGTATTCTTGACAGCGGCCGTATTGACATCGATGATATTACCTTTCAGGTCGTGCAAAAAGAGCATTTCCGCAGCCTGATCAACCAAAGAACGAAATTTCTCCTCACTCTCCCGTAGCGCCTCCTCCGTTTGCTTACGGGCGGTGATGTCGTGCATGGTAACGATTGCACCGATTCTTCTGCCGGTTGCATCGGTCAGTGCCTGTCCGTTACAAACCAAAAAATGAGGATTGCGGCCTTTGGGGAACACCACAATCTCTGCATTGTGAACGCGCTCCCCACGCAGGGCGCGGAACAGCGGAATATCCTCTTGAGATAACGGCGTAATAGCGTCCGTCTGATAGAGGTCGTAGTGTTCGGCCCATTGATCCGGCGGAAGGGGTTGTTCCGGCAAACCGTGTAAGCGTCTCGCCGCTTCGTTGAACCTGATAATCCGCTCATCCTCGCCGCAGATGATGATGGCTTCTTCTATATTGTCGAGCACTCCAGATAGAAAGGTGCGTTCGCTCTCGAGCGCTTCCTCCGTTTCTTTGCGCCCGGTGATGTCAACAAGCTGAACCAGATAGCCGGTGATGGATTCTTCTGGTGCGACAACTAACGGGGTAATTTGCACATCCAGGTGGATTGTCCCCGATTTTGTTGCTCCATACAGACTCTGTTCTCTTTCAAAATCAAATAATACGTCATACCTTACTTTTTCGCCTTTCCGCAGCCGCTCTCTATACTCTTTTGGAATATGTAGGTCTTCGAAAAGCTTGAATTTTCTCATTTCAGAAATATCTGACACGCCAAACGCATCTAAACAGGCCTTATTTGCGTGGAGTAATTGACCGTCAGGGTCATAGAGCACGATTCCGATGGGTGATTCTTCATAGATAGCCGCTAACCATGTCTGTGACGCTTTACGCCCAAACAGTTCACCTTCTAATCCTTTGACCTTTTGTTCCGATTCCTCGTAAGTTGGTTTGTTGGCCATCTGAGTATCCTCCAATTTCCCCCTGTAGGAGAATATTGTTTGTATTGGAACACAGATTCTTAATGAGCGTATCACCTCGTATGGGAAATAAGGCCAGCCCTGTATCAACTCCTCTTGAATCAGCACGATACACGACTTATCAGCCGAAAAAGGCCATTATTGACCATGAATCGCCATCTTCTGTTTTCAACTGTGAATGATGATATCACACATATCCAGCGGAAGCAAAACATCGGACATATCTTACCGGTCGAAACGGGCTGGTGAACTCATGAGGCCACTGGAGAATCCTGGGTCTCCATTTGGAGATGGGGCACACTCACCCCCCATTGAATCACTGTGATTCTTACGTATGCCCAGGCACTATAAATGCAGAGTGTCCCTCTTACAGCAATATGTTGTGCATCCTGATCCAAAGAGTGACCATCTCTACCATAAAATATCTTTGCATGCAATAAAAAGAAGTCAATTTATGTATATTGACATAAAATTGATTTAAAATGGAGTTTGGCATGCCAAATAGTGTTTTGGCGTATTTCAACGTCACAAACCGACTTGTTTGAATACGCCTTGATATTGAGCGTCAAATGTACTATTGTTTGTAGATACATTCACAAAAGGTTGATGATGGCTGCGATAAAGGCGGTTAGAAAAGGTCCTTCAAAATCGTGTCGGCTCGGGCTCCGGGCCACCCCGGAGCAGGAGGCTGTCCTGTGTCATGCCCTTCAGGTCCAGCCCAGCGGATCTGCCAGGACCTTTGTCGTGCCCTAAGATGATCAGATGGTTGGATGCTGCCGTCGGACCCCGTCGGGGAAGTGGCCACACTGGAGGCCGCTGAGCGGTTCCCAAAGGGCATGGGACATTGCCCCGTTCCTGTCGCGATCCTCGTCGGACCTGCCGTTTCTCTTGGCCATCTGGGCGATGAAAGGGTGGATATCTACTTCATCGTGTCCAAAGAGACTCCCGGTGCCGAGGAATTGATGAGACGGATGGAGACAGGATACCAGGCGCTGAAGGCCGATGGGAAATTATCGGATATTCCAAGTTCCCCCGGGGTTGAAGACAATCCTCAAAAAAGATGACGCTCCATATCTCTCCTGCCATTATCATGCGGACCTGGGAATTCGGGGAGAGCGACCTGATGGTCAGCTTTTTTACCCGAGAGGGGGGGCGTCTCAAGGGGGTGGCCAAGGGTGCCCGAAAGAGCCGTCAGCGGTTTGCCAATTGTCTGGACCTCTTTTGTCTCACCCGTCTTGAATATGAGTGCAGAAAGGAGGATGGGCTTTATTTCCTCCATTCCGGCAAACTCATGGATGCCTTTCCCGGGTTAAGATCCGGTTTTTCGTCCCTGTCACTGGCCAGCTACATGATCGAGCTGACGGAAATGCTGTTCCCGGCAGGGCTCGCCGCCAGGCGGATGTTCGATTTGCTGCATGCTGCGCTCTCTGACCTCGGCGCTGAAAAACAGATCGATGCGTTTCGCATCCTCTTCGAGGCCAAGGCCATGGCCCTCGGCGGTTACGGGATTGATCTCAGCAGGTGCTGCGTTTGCGGAAGAACATACCAGGGGGAAGGGCGGGCCGTCTTTAAGCAGGGGAGCGGGGGCATTTCCTGCCTGAAATGCGGGCAGGAGACCAAAACCTCTCCCGGCTTGGGGCCGGCGACGGTAAAGACGTTGAATGTGATCCAGTCAACAGCATGGGACACCTCTCGGGCTCTGGGCCTTAGCGCAGAGATGATCCGAGAGACTAAACCGGTCTTGAAACGTCATATCGAATACCGCATTGGGCAGAGACTCAAGTCTGCTATATATCTGGATGGCGCACTCTGGTGACCCTTATGCCGCGGCGGTGGTGTTTGTGAGACTGAACCGGGATAGCCACAACCCGAAAATGTCTCACACAAAGCCACAGGGCCACAAAGAGTTAAACACTCTTTCTTGTTTGAGACGGAAAAGCAGGAAATAAGCACCAAAGGAGGGGGAAACTTGGCTCGATGGTTATACAAGGCAGCTGCAATCGCATGCTTGCTCCTATTGGGACACGGTGGTACACAGGCGGTTTGCGCGCAGCCCCTGGGTATCGGTGCGTCAAAAGGAGCGGAACAACCCCAATACGGGGTTTTGTCGGCCTCAAACGGCAGATTCGTGTTCGGTCAGATATCCAGTTCAAGCAAAGATCAGTTCATGCTGGATACGGCCACCGGCCGCCTGTGGCGAATGGGAGAGAGCGGAAAGGTGGGGATATTCCTAAAGGCCGTTCCCTATCTTGACGCAGAAGGGGAGTGTACCTTCCTGCCGGATAGGGTTCCGGATCCTGAACCCAAAAAATCTGAAAAAAAGTAGCGGCGTTGGAGAAGGTTGAGAAATGGAGACCCTGGACCCCATTCCCTTGGATCTAAACGCCAAGACAATCGGGGAAACACTCATGGTGGAAAGGACGGGGTCGTGGAAGCCCTTTTATTCCGTCTTTGAGATAGCCACGGACAGTATCGCTGCAAAAGCCGCGTATGCGATCCAATATGTGGAGGCGAGGTCCGACCATGGGGTCGTGATTGACGGCGTCTATTTCAAGAGCCGAGTCCTGCGGAAAAACCTTGAAGATGTCGGGCGTGTTTTTTCTTATGTGGCAACCATCGGGCCCACTCTGGAAGAAAGGGCCGATACGGTGAATGACCTGCTGGAGCGGTACTATCTGGATAGCATCGGAAATATTGCTTTGATCCAGGCCAGGGAATATCTGGAGGAAACGCTGCGATCCAGATTTGCGCTGGATGACCTGTCATTCATGAGCCCCGGATCCCTGAAAGACTGGCCGATAGAGCAGCAGAGACCGCTTTTTTCTCTTCTCGAAGGCGTAGAGCATTCCATCGGGGTGAGATTGACTGAGAACTGTCTTATGATGCCGAAGAAATCGGTTTCAGGGATCTATTTTCCTACAGAGACCACCTTTTATAACTGCCAGTTGTGCCCGCGGAGCAAGTGCGTAGGCAGAAAGGCCGCTTATGATGGGACCCTCGCGCGAACATATGGCATCGAGAAAAAAAGTGATATGTGACGTCATGGCGGGCACCCGTTTCTTTGGATTTCAGGATGTCGAGGTGCTGCCCCTGTTCCTGACCAAGCAAAGCAAGGGCGCGATCGCACTCTGCCCTGCCTGCGGAGAGGCATACCCAAGCAATCACGGAGCCGTATGCCGCGGTTGCGGGGGCCGATCTCCTTACGTTGGATCATCATAGACCTGCGCCGCAGATCCTCCTTCCGCCAACCTCGCTTGCCGCAGACCCAAGACAGCGTGCACCGAGTCCCGGATATCCTGATCCGAAATCCGGGTCGGAGCAAGCCGACCTGCTCGCGGCCTTGGCACGTCATTCCGTGTCTCTCGGAACTCCGTGAGAGGCTTCACGAGTATGAGTTGGGTTCCCAGGGGCAGGCTTATCATTTCGAAATCCTTGAGAAAGGAGATTGAGGCAGAGGTGGATGTCCTGGTCGGAGAGGGTTGACAGGGAGGGGAAAGAGAAGCGTTTGACGCTGAAGGCCTATTCCCCTTCTAAAAGGTCTTTGCACTGTCGAGCATCAGGGTGACAGGACCGTCGTTGATCAGCGACACGGCCATCATTTCCTGGAATCGACCCGTTTCCACATGGATGCTTTTTTCTTTCAGGAGACGGATGAAATGCTCATACAGGTCTTTTGCCTTTTCGGGCCGGGCCGCATGGGCGAAAGAGGGTCTGCGTCCCTTTCGGCAATCGCCCCACAGGGTGAACTGAGAAACGACCAGGGCCGCGCCGCCGGTATCCATCAGGGATAGATTCATGGCCCCGGCTGCATCAGAAAAAATCCTCAAATAAGCTATCTTGTCGGCCAGGTAGTGGGAATCCTTTTCCGTGTCGTCTTGTCCGACCCCCAGGAATACAAGGAGTCCCGGCCCGATCATGCCCGCCAGACTCCCCTTGACTTCTACCCGCGCCTCTTTTACCCTTTGGACCACAGCTCTCATGCTGGAAACTCGATACTGGTTACTCGTTGCTGGATGCTGGATATGCGGCAGGGGAGAACTCCCCTTGCGCCACCATTTAGAGTCACTTTAAACAATTTAGTCACTTCTTATGAAACCTTCCGTCATCCTGATCAATCCCTGGATTTACGACTTTGCGGCCTACGATCTCTGGTCCAAGCCGCTCGGCCTTCTGTATCTTGCGGGATATCTCAGAGACCGGGGGGTGCGTGTCCATCTGATCGACTGCCTGGACGTGCATCATCCCCGGATGAAAACAGATAGGCCTTTATTCCAGCCGAAGCGGCGGTTATACGGGACCGGCAAGTTTTGGAGGGAAGTCGTTGCCAAACCTCCGCCTTTGCGGGATATCCCGAGACCTTACAGCCGTTATGGCCTGTTGCCTGAGATATTCGAACAGGAATTGAGAAGCGTCGTCTCTCCTTCTGCCATCCTGGTTACGTCTCTCATGACGTACTGGTACCCTGGCGTCAGGGAGGCCATTCGCCTGGCCAAGGCGATCCATCCCGGCGTTCCCGTTATCCTCGGAGGCCTTTATGCGCGTCTGTGCCGCGAGCACGCCGTCATGAGTTCAGGGGCCGACAGGGTGGTTTCAGACCCCGGGGTTGAATCCCTTAGAACGGTCCTGAATGAATACGGCATTCATGTGCCGGCAAACAGCGGCCATGACCGGCCTTCGGCGTACCCTGCGTTCGATCTCCTGACAGAAATCGACTATGTCTGCATCATGACATCCTCCGGGTGTCCCTACCGCTGTAAATATTGCGCCAGCCATTTCCTCTACCCGGAGTTTCGGAGAAGGGAACCGGGTGAGGTTATCGAAGAGGTCGTCTATTGGCACAAAAGGTTTGCTGTTCGAGACTTCGCCATTTATGACGATGCGTTCCTGGCGGCATCGCAGAGCCATGCAGGGCCGATCCTCCAAGACCTTGCACGTCTCGACCTGAATCTGAGACTCCACACGCCCAACGCCCTTCATGTGCGGGAAATTACCGGTGAAATCGCCCGTCTGATGCGCCGAACCGGTTTTGAAACCATCCGTCTCGGCCTGGAAACCTCGGATATGCCGCTTCACCGGGACCTGGACAACAAGGTCTCGACCGGGGATTTTGAACGGGCCATGCATCGCCTTAAAAGGGCAGGTTTTTCTCCTCATCAGATCGGCGCCTACATCCTGATAGGGTTACCGGAACAGGACGTGGATTCGATTGTGGAGACGATCCGTTTTGTCGGAAGCAACGGGGCTCTCCCCTATCTGTCAGAGTATTCCCCCATCCCCCATACAGCTCTCTGGGAAAAGGCGGTGGCCTTTTCCCGGTATGACCTCTCGTCAGACCCTCTCCTTCACAACAACACCCTGTTGCCCTGCTGGGACGAATCCCGGAAAATAGAACTGCCCCGGTTGAAGCGGCTGGTCTCAGAGATCCGTGATCGGTATCGGAATGGGAAGGCATCGGGCTCAAGGCGTTAGGGACGAGGCTCAAGGCATTCGGCGCGAGGCTCAGGGTACGGAAATTGCGGCAAACAGACTATCCTCGCGGCATCATTCAATTCCCAAAGTCTTCAATCCCTCAATCGCCCATGCCGTCACGCCCTGTTGATCAGACCTGCTGCATATCCTGCGCCGAAACCGTTGTCGATGTTGACCACCGTGACGCCGGCCGCGCAGGAGTTGAGCATCCCCAGGAGGGCGGCGATCCCCTGAAAACTGGCGCCGTAGCCGACACTGGTGGGTACTGCAATGACGGGCTTGTCCACCAGCCCCCCCACCACGCTGGGCAGGGCCCCTTCCATTCCGGCGGCTACGACAATGACCGAGGCCTTCACGATCCTTTCCCAGTGGCCCAGGAGTCTGTGCAGGCCGGCCACGCCCACATCGTAGACGGTATCGACCTCGTTGCCCATAAAGCGCGCCACCACCGCGGCCTCTTCTGCGACCGGTATGTCGGATGTCCCGGCCGTCATAATCAGGATGGTCCCCTTCCCCGAGATCCGGATCGGCTGTCGGATCAGGGTCAGCATCTTTGCGGGTTCATGATAGTCGCTCTCTGGAAACCGGTGCTGGATCTCCACCGCCTTTTCAGGAGCCAGCCGCGTCACCAAGATGTTCTCCTGCTGGAAGAGCATCTGTTCCATGATCCCTATGATCGCAGACACTGCCTTGCCCTGGCCGAAAACGACCTCGGACAGTCCCTTTCTGAGGGATCGATGATGATCGACACAGGCAAACCCCAGGTCCTCGAACGGGAGCCGTTTGAGTCGCTCGAGTGCGTGGTCGACCGTTACCTCCCCCCTGGAGAGGCGATTCAGCAGATTTGTGAGTACATCCTGATTCATGATTCGCAGGGCCTCGTCATGGCAGGCCTCCTAAAGAAGCCCCTTTTCCTTAAGAAACGACATGGAGCGGTGTCCGATGTTGGTGACCCTGCTCAGGGCCTGGGTGAGGTGAACCACAGAGTCCGGGGCAACGCCCGAATGAATCATGACCATGGCCTGATCCAGTATCGCCTCGATATCATCCCAGGCAGGGTCGCCCGTGATCCTCTTGGCAAGTCTTATTTCCTGAATCGTCATGTCGATCTTGAGCCGGATGGTCTTCTCCGCCCCCGGTTTTTCGGGCACGGGGAGACCCCCAAGGAGTTCGAGGGCCTGAGATGCCCAGATGATCCCTGATTTTACCTTCTCGCTCTGCGAAAAGGCCATGATTGCCTCTTGTTCGTTCATGTGTGCGTTATCTCCTCGAATAAATTCCTATTCTTTCCATCCATGGATTCCCACCAGATCGACAAAACGGCAGCCGCCCAGGTCCTCTTGCACATAACTCCCCTTTTTCCTGGTGACTTTTATCAGCTCCTGACTCAATTTGTTGCCTATGGGAATGACAAGGCGGCCCCCTTCGGCGAGCTGATCCAGCAGCGGTTGCGGAACATTCGGCGCCCCTGCGGTGACGATGATCGCATCATAGGGCGCGTATTCATCCCACCCCAATGTGCCGTCAAAGGCCTTGAACAGGATGTTGTGATAGTTTAGATCGGCCAGGAGGGTTCTTGCCTTGACCATCAGGGGTCTGATCCTTTCAACCGTGTAAACCCTGTCGGCCAGGTTGGCCAGGATGGCCGTCTGATATCCGCTCCCCGTACCGATTTCCAGCACTTTTTCATCTCCTTTAAGGGCCAGTGCCTCGGTCATGAGGGCCACGATAAAGGGCTGGGAAATGGTTTGGTTCTGGCCGATAGGCAACGGATGATCATTGTAGGCCTCTCCCACCAGGGCCTCCTCCACAAAGAGATCGCGACGGACCTCTTCCATGGCCTTCAGGACCCTTGGGTCCTTGATCCCGCGGGGAATCAACTGGGTCTTGACCATCTTTACCCTGGCCAGGCGGTAATCGTGATTGCGGATCATGTCATCCTCTCCGGAGGATTATGTATTCTTTTAGTGATAACGGATGTTGGGGGGATGAAGCCCTTGCCCGATTTAGCCTTCATCTGCCGTTGGGGCGTATCTTTTATAAAGATTAGCATATTCGTGGCAAAAATGTAAACCGAAGAGGAAGGACCGCTTGAAAATTCGAGGCATGGTCCCGCGTCGATAAAATTTCTTCTTTACTTAATTGATGTTAAAGGGTATAGGGCATCGTTAACCTTGCGCTCGGCTCAGTGTCGGCGTCCAGCTTTTGGCCTCCAGTTGTGTCAGTCTGGTTGAAATAATCCTATGTCAATGGGTGAGCCCATCAGACGAAGGTGTATGCGGGCGCTTCGACTGTTATGCCGGGGCTGATGATTTTAAAAATTGCAATCGATAACGGATGGTGAATCATAATGAATGTCCTCAACATAGTGACCCGCTGGATAGATGGAATCAACGAATGGATCGGTCGGGTGATCGTTGCCTGGGTGACGCTGCTCTTGGTGGCGGTTGTATTCGTGGATGTGGTGATGCGATACGCCTTCAACACCAGCTTTGTATTGACCCAGGAACTGGAATGGCACATCTTTTCATTCATCTTTCTCATGGGAGCGGGCTACACCCTGTTGAAGGATGGGCATGTCCGGGTGGACATCATCTACCAGCGTTTGAAGCCCAAGGGGAGGGCCTGGATCAATTTCATCGGGGTCGTCTTTTTTCTTATCCCCGGGTGCATCATGGTGGTCGTCACCTCCTGGAAATTCACCTACAATGCCTGGACCGTGCTGGAGGGGTCCCCGGACCCTGGCGGCATCCCTTGGCGGTTCTTGATCAAGGGAACGATCCCGGTCGGTTTTTCGCTGATCCTGTTGCAGGGCGTCTCCCTTGGGTTTCATAGCCTTCTCCAACTGTTGGGAAGGGAAACACCGGAAGAGGAGGCCCACTGATGGAATATTTGGCCGCCTGGATGTTCCTGGCCCTCACGATCCTACTGATGGCCGGTTTTCCCGTTGCATTCACCCTTCTGGGCACGGCGCTCATCTTCGGATTAATCGGCTTTGGATGGTCATTTTTTGATCTGTTGCCCCTCCGGATCTGGGGGACCATGACCAATATCACCCTCATGGCGGTTCCATTGTTTGTGTTCATGGGCGTCACGTTGGAACGCTCCGGCCTGGCAGAGGAATTGCTGGACACCATGGGGCTTGTCTTCGGACGCATCCGGGGGGGCCTGGCCATCTCCGTGGTAGTGGTAGGGGCACTTCTGGGGGCCTCGACCGGGATCGTCGGCGCAACGGTGGTGACCATGGGCCTCCTGGCCGTGCCCACCATGCTGAGAAGGGGATATCAGAAGGAGCTTTCCACGGGCACGGTTTCCGCATCGGGCACCCTGGGTCAGATCATTCCCCCGAGCATTGTCCTGGTGCTCATCGGCGATATCGTGGGCGTCCCTGTAGGCGACCTCTTCATGGGGGCTGTGCTTCCCGGCTTGTTACTCGTCCTTCTCTATATTATCTACATTTTAGCCGCATGTTACATACGACCCAAGATCGCCCCCCGGATCTCCAAGGAAGAGCTGGCGGCCATATCCCGCAAGGAGATGCTCATTCGCATTATAAAGGCCCTTTTCCCCCCCCTCTTTCTCATCATAGCCGTACTGGGCTCGATCTTTGCGGGAATCGCCTCGCCGACCGAGGCCGCTGCAGTGGGGGCCGTAGGTGCGGTCATTCTGGCCATCTTAAACAGAAAGTTCGACATGAAGATGCTGCACGAGGTCATGATTTCCACCATGCGCCTCACCTGCATGGTCTTTATCATCCTGTGCGGTGCGGCCGCCTTTGGTCTGGTTTTCCGCGGG
>Ga0209164_1005061_pt1 | contig 11389 bp, 7 predicted proteins | sample MTBNYHSulfiMetaG_FD_187458 | JGI IMG/M metagenome (GOLD analysis project Ga0209164, IMG submission 187458) | Enrichment culture microbial communities from rom New York Harbor, USA that are MTBE-degrading - MTBE-NYH (New York Harbor Sulfidogenic)... | ecosystem: Environmental > Aquatic > Marine >... | reverse complement strand
GATAGACACGAATACTGTTGACATTCAAATCCTTTAACATCGGAACTAAGTTATCACTAATTATATCAAATTTATCATCACTGATCGGATCGGTATTATCTTCGGGTTGATATGCAACGCCTCTCGCAATGAATCTCTTGTATTCACCATTCGTATTTTTGGAATTTGAATAGTACATCCTGTTTCCTTTAGCTTCTATTGCCGGGATTCCGATTCCAGCGTCAATTAGCAAAACTGCGGAATTTAATGCGGGATAGTCAAGGGATTCATCAAATAGTGGCGTTGCTGAGTAGGTCATACTGTGGTTGATCGCATTGTATACGGGATTTGAGAGTGTGAACAAATACACTTCAAGGGTATTACTGTCTGAGTTGCCAACCAAAGAAGCATTAGGCAAGGAGTCCGCGAAGATGTTATTCCATATTTCCATGAATGAATCGTCTGACATGACAGATGAATACCGACTGGGTGCATGATCAACCTGAAAAATCTCTGAGTCTGGTTGATGAAGCGTCAGGGTATAGGCCTTATCGCCTGACGTTGTACTGGTTGTTGAAGTTGATTCAACGGTGGCTTTTTGACAGTATTGGGCATACGAAGAGGCCCTTTGTTCTGTCAAAATATTATTCAGAATTGTCATCACGGCATTGTCCATTTCTAAAGGTGCTGCGCTCTCATTATCCAATGTGGATTGCAGCAACGTGGCATCAAAGATCAGAATGTCATTAGCCGCATCATATTCAGGATTGCTGACGTGTAAAAAACATCCCTCCGTCGCTTGAGTGCTTGGCATGTCAAATTGCAGGACGGCATTTGGATTCTCGTTCCCATATACCGTCGGCCATACCGATGAAATGAATGTTTCCATCAAATAGACGCCAGTGTCCCGAGACGGTCTGTCCGTATACCAGGCAACATCGGGCAATACCTGGTTAAATGTCAGGACATATTGGTCTTGTTCAGCAGTTGGGGTTAGTATTGCTGTACCGGAAGTGAGTACATGGATTCGGTTAGAGAAATCTTGAGGGGTTTGAGAAATTGGTGAATCTCCATCACTGCATGAAAGGAGGGAAGTTGCGATAAAAACAGATATCAGGGTACTAAGTAAAACACTTCCGTACGCTCTCATTGTACACCTCCGACGTATCTGAATATTAACCTAAATGGTGTCCGTCCATGAATGTTCAATCATCAGCCAGATTCTTGATGCCAATCCTATCATATACGAATGGGGCCTGCAAGACCGTATCCGCAAGATCACCCATACCGGGGTGGGCGCTGAGGGAATGAGTGCAGAGCAGGTGCAATGGGGCAGAACGGGAAGGGATATGCTTTTATGCCTTTCTCCGTTATAATCCGTTCAACTGATGATGGAACCATACAGCCCCGTACGTTGGCGCCGACCCAGGCAAATGACTGGCGGCCTGTGGTCCGATCCTCCCCAGATGAAAACGCCCCCCGGTACGGTAACCCAAAGGCATTTGGTAATGACCAGGGCACGCTGAACCGCCCTTTGATGTTTATCGTATCAGGAATGGTTTCTTTGCCCTGACTCTATGAAGGCTTGATTTGTTGACCTATGTTGGTCTTCTTGAGTGTCTCATAGTCAATATCGTGTATCGGGCGCCGCTACTGGAACACCCGGGAAGAAAAGACATACCATCATCTTCACCCTTGGCGCACGCACTACATGGAAGAAAGCAGTGAACGTTACTCGCAGTTCTTTTTACGTGGTATCGATGAAGTTGTCACCCGATTACAAACCAGCCACAAGAACGATCTCGAAGATCTTCCTGGTCTCTTCAGGGTGTACAGCCGGGAGGATTTGTTATATAAGGCCGTAGATATGGGTGAGGGCAAAAAGAAGGAGGGCAGAAGCTTGGCGCCCCCCGGGCCGTTGGCGGCCTGTCTTCCCCCAGATTGTTAAGATCCCTATACTAAAAAACCCCATTCATCATGTTAGAAAAAGAGACCTGCAACATACCCGTGGCCGGGTCGCCCGCCCATGGAAGACTCATTCTGTTCCTTGCCACCGCTGTCTTCTTCTCGGTCCTCAATACCACCATGTTCAACGTGTCCCTTCCGGATATCGCAGAAGAGTTTCGTCTCCTTCCTTCACGGGTGAGCTGGGTGGTGAGCGGGTATGTGATCATCTTCGCCGTCAGTTCGGTCACCTATGGCAGGCTTGCGGATACCTATCCCATCAAAACCCTTGTAACCATCGGCCTGATCCTGTTCAATGCCGGATCCATCGTCGGTTTCCTGTCACAGTGGTATCCCATGCTGATCGCGGCCCGCATGGTGCAGGCCTCGGGGAGCGGGGCCATTCCGGCTTTGGGCATGCTCATCGCCACGGCCTATTTCCCCGTTTCGGAAAAGGGACGGGTACTCGGGATCCTGGCCTCCACCGTGGCCGTGGGGGCCGGCATAGGCCCCATCCTGGGCGGGTTTCTGACCGGCACGTTTCACTGGCGGTATCTGTTTATCATCTCTACGGTCACCCTGGGTACCATCCCGGCATTCCGGCGGTACCTCCCGGAAGAAACCCGGCGCAAGGGCAGATTCGATATGCCGGGGGCGCTCCTCATGGTGACCGCCACCGGCGCCCTCCTCCTCTTTATCACCACCTCCGTGTGGTGGACACTGCCGGCGGGGGTGATACTGATGGCAGGCTTCCTGGTGCATATCCGCCACAGGGAGTTCCCCTTCGTAAGCCCCTCCCTGTTCCGCAATGGGCCTTACCGCAACATGATCATCATGGCCTTTTTGGCCCTGAGTACGGTTTTCGGCGTGCTCTTCATGGCCCCCTTAATGCTGCGCGACCTGAATGCCCTGGAAACCGGCAATATCGGACTGGTAATGTTTCCCGGGGCCATGGCCGGCGCTGTCACAGGTACCATGGGCGGAAAATTCGTGGATGCAAGAGGAAGCTCTCCCGTGGTATATACCGCCATAGCGCTCCTCATGACGGGATTTCTCCTCCTCTCCACCTTCGCGGGATTACGCCCCTGGGTCATCTCATTGAACCTGATCCTGTGCTACATGGGGTTTTCCCTGTTTCAGTCCTCCATCGCCTATACGGTCTCTTGCACGCTCCCGCGGGATCAGTTAGGTGTCGGGATGGGCGTGTACAACCTCTTCTTCTTCATCTCGGGCGCCTTCAGCGCCGCGCTTATCGGAAAACTCCTCGACATTACCGGGGATCACGTCCCCCTCAATCCCCTGACGGCCACGACCTCCGCAGGTCCCTACAGCAACCTGTCTCTTCTCCTGGGGGCCATCCTTCTGTGCGCCGCCTGTCTTTTCCATGTGACCTTGCGCAGCGCTTCGAGGCAAGGAGGCCTGTAAGCGGTTAAAGAGAGGCCTTTCGGGGCCCCTCCCCCGTGATCAGACGCAATCTCTCCCCGCGTCTTTGCGTGAGATCTTTATTGGGAGCGACAGGGCATCAGCCCAGGCAGCCCACGACCAGGTCCCCCACCTCGCTGGTGGAACAGCCCATTTTCCCGGCATCGAGGCTGTTGATATAGAGGTCCAGCTCAAAGCGGAGCCTCAGGAGGATCTCCCTTTCCAGGACTCCGGGGGTGACCTCCGGATGACCGATGGCCCCCAGGAAGATGGCATCCAGGCGGCCAGAACAGGGACGTCTAGCGGCCAGAACAGGGACGTCTAGCCAGAACAGGGACGTCTATGCTTTTATGCCTTTCTCCGCCATAAGCAGCTCAACTGACGATTGGACTCCGCCGCCCAGACTCTGCCGCCGACACAAACAACCTGCAGTCTGTTGCCCCATCCTGCCAAACAGAAAAGCCCTTGGGTATAGTAACCCAAAGGCGTCTGGTAATGACCCAGGCACGCTGAATCGCCCTTTGATTTGGAAGATGCGGGGCATGATTTTTTGCATCAATTTTAGAGGGTTTGATTTGTTGGACTATCCAATCTGTCCTTTCGGGAAAAGGACAATGCGATAACAACCAGTTAATCTCAGAGAAACATCCTTTCACAACAACTTGAGCAGACCGGTGCCACTCAAGCGACATGCCGGGCGTTGCTGTTATCCATAATTATACACGGGAGTCTCTATCACCCTGTCGGGGTTCTCCCTGCTCTTGATAATGCCCTGGATATGCTCGACTGTCTCGGGAGAAAAGAACTGCGCTCCGGTCTCTCTGCATACACGTGCTGGCACATTTTCAACAATAAAAAATTTGCCATCATGTTCCAGTGTGTAGGTTACTTTAGATTCAACCATTGTCTCTTTCATTCCAAGTCTCCTTATGTCTCATCTTCTGACCCGAAAGTCGATCCACAGCTCAGGGTCAGGCTGGTATAAGGTGATGATCTTGATAAGTGGCCGGCTCGGGTAACTGCAATGTATGTGCAACGGCCAGCCCGCTCTGGTATACCCCAGGATGAGACAACTCGGGCCATACTTGTCTTCGGGGTAGTCTTCAATAATCTCACTCTTCCCGGCTATCGCATCCTCCAATTCGGTAAAGCTGATGTCTCTTATGATACTTTGATCGACAGCATGTTTGGAGTATTCGTAATGACGCCTCTTGATCTTTACGCGGATTTCATGAATCGTTGTCATAAATCTATCAAACCCGTCAGTTCTGGTCAATTCGTCTACGCACACCACCGCAGTATTTATCTGCCGAGGTTCTTTGCGGTCTGCTGCAAGAGATTCGGGCCCCAATCTGTCAGGAATGCGGGGCTTCCGGTCAGCAGGCGAGAACGTCTATGTTTTTATCCCTTTCTTCAATATAAATCGTTCCCGTGAAGATTGGCCTTTGCCGCCCATACTCTGGTACCGGCACAAGCGAATAACCTGCGGCCTGTGGTCCGATCCTCCCCAAATGAAAACGCCCCTGGGTGTAGCAACCCAAAGGCGTCTGGTAATAACCCAGGCACGCTGAACCGCCCTTTGATCTGTAACATATCGGGCATGGTTTCTTCGTCTTAACTTTAAGAGGGTGTGGTTTGTTAGCCTATGTTGGCGTTCTTGGACATCTAATAGTCAATAAATGCCTGAAAGTCAAGATGTTTTTACCTCTGAGCCAGTGGGCCGGAAAGGAATAGCAGGCGATCGGTCTATTGCCGAATGGCCGTGACACTGCCTACAATTCGTCTGCGGCAACCAGGGTACGCTCTGGCACATTGGCGAGGATCTGGTCCACCTTTTCGAAATCAGCTTTGGCGGCACGTGCCTTGATATAGTCTTCTGTCAGGATAGCTGAAACTTTTTCAGACACCGCCGAAGAGATGAATTGATTGGCAACGTTCAAAAGGTTTGGCATGGCGCAAAAAAGCTGTTTGTGTGACGATAACAAATCCGTAAATAGATCAGCTTTTAGATCACTCCTGAATCTCTTAAATTCTGGTTTTTAGGCGCAGGCAAAAAGACCTCCATTAAAGTATGGAATGTCATCTAAATCCAGCTGGTTAAATCCAGCGAAACTACTGGTAAGATCTTTATCCTTATAAGGGTGTTTAACTGGAAGGCCGGCGTGTATTGAGTCTTTAGTCCCGGGCATATGAGAACTCGCGATCTCTATCAAAAAATACAAATGCCAAACCTTTTGAACGATACCAACGAATTGGGTCTTTCGGGACTTTCCGATTGACACACCCCCGGCCCTCGCATAGAATCAGCCACCTTTTCCAGAGGCACCGCGGTCCCGCGTGTCTCTGGTTGAGGGCTGCCGATCCAAAGACCAAACCCCTGGTTCGAATCGCGAGGAGAAAGGCCCATGTGGAACACGGTAAGCAAAGGCGCCGCAGCGGTTGAGCCTGCGGTCAAACAGTACCTTCCCCCCTGTCAGGAACAATGTCCCATCAACGAAGATATCCAGCGCACGAACGTTCTCATTTCCCTCCTTCCGGAGGACGCTGAGAAGGCAGCTCCAGGCATTCTTCAGATCGGAGACTATCTTTACGAAAAAAACCCGCTGTTTCCGGTCTGCGGCTATGTGTGCGGGCTCTGCGAGCTGGAATGCAACTACCACGCCAAGGGCGGCGCCATCAAGAGAAGGTTGCTGAAGCGCTTCATCTCCGACACCTACATCCCCTACCTCGAAACCCGCGACGAATGGGGCCTGATCAAACACAAGGAGAACGTGGCCATCGTGGGCGGGGGCCCGGCAGGACTTATGGCCGGCTATGACCTCAGCCTACGGGGATACCGCGTGACCGTCTTCGAGGCGTCCGGCCGCCTGGGGGGGGCCCTCTGGCTCATTCCCCGGTACCGGCTTCCGGAGCGCGTACTCACGTCCACGCTCGAGGCCATGGTGCGCATGGTGGGGATGGACGTCAAATACGACACACGCATCGGGCAGGGGAAATGGACCCTGGACCGGCTGCAAAACGAGGGCTACAAGGCCGTCTTCATCGCCCAGGGCACCCCCACCCCCAGGACCCTGACCTTTGACAGAGACCCGGTGGAAGGCCAGGACCTTTCAGGCGTGATGTACGGCCACACCTTCCTGTACGAGGTCAGTCACGGCAATATCCGGCCCGATTATTTCAAAGGCAAAAAGGTCCTCGTCATCGGCGGCGGGAACGTGGCCTTTGACGTGGCGCGAACCGCTCGACGGCTGGGAGGCGAGACTACCGTGGTGGCCCTCGAATGCGAAGACAAGAGCTCCCGCGATGGCATCCCCGCCGACGTGGAAGAGATTCGAGGGGCATGGGAGGAAGGGATCCGGATCGTCTATTCGAGAGGCGTTCAGCGGATCATCGGCGAGGGAGAACGCATGAAGCAGATCGTGTGCCCCAGGTGTCTTCAGGTTTACGACGACCACGGGTTCCACCCGGTGTTTGATCTGGCGGACACCGTGGCGCTGGACGGCGATGTCCTCATCGTGACGGTCGGTCAGGGACCCGATTGGACGGCCCTTCGAAGCGAAGGCCTGGTGGATGCCCAGGGAAGGCTGGCAGTGGATTCCCTGACCCTTCAGAGTCGGAACAAGGACTGGGTCTTTGTGGGGGGAGACCTTCGAAAAATCGGGTTCATGGTGGAGGCCATGCACGATGGGCTTGCGGCGGCCGAATCCATTGAGCGTCATCTGCAGGGTCGCGATATGACCGAAGGGAGAAAGCGCCTCTTTGAGGTCCAGGACATCCCCTTGAGGCGCCACTACCTGTCCGAGCCGGAGGTCATCTGGATTCCTCCGGAAAAACGGATGCATTTTCAGCTCTTCGAGCGAGGGTTCACCCTCAGGGAGGCCATCGAGGAGGCCCGCCGCTGTCTGGCCTGCGGCCCCTGCATCGCCTGCAAGGCCTGCGTCTCCATCGGGCTCAGGGAGTCCCTCAATCCGGTGGAGGTCCTGACGGATCGCTGCTGCGGGTGCGGCATCTGCGTGTCGGCCTGTTTCTACAGCGCCATTCAGCTCAAGGACGTGGAGATGGGGCGCATCTCCGTGACGGACGCCTTCAAGTGCAAGTCATGCGGGATGTGCGTGGCGGCCTGCCCATCCGGCGCCAGGATGCTTAAGGACGATCCCCTGGAGGGGTTGCTTCAAACGACCTACGGCCGGCTATCGTGACCAGATCAAGGAGCGACGTTATGGGCTACGAGCCGAAACTCGTCTGTTTCTCGTGCAAGTTTGGATGGGGATACCTGAAGGACCCGAATGCCCTCAGGGAGGAGGCCGCCCTACTCACGCCGGTGGAATGCAGCGGCAGGCTGGATGCCCTTCACCTGCTCAAGGCGTTCAAGGAGGGAGCGGACGGGATCCTGATCCTTGCCTGCGAGGAGGGGCACTGCCACTTTCAAGAGGGCAACTTTCGCACCCTCAAGATGCTCTATCTTCTGAGAGATGTTCTTCAGGCCCATGGCATCGATGGGGAGAGGGTGCGAATCGAGTTCTCGCGTGATCCGGAGGGCCGCACCATTCTGGATCGCATCACTCAAATGAAGGCATCTCTCTCGGGGCTGGGCCCCCTCGACAGGGCCCTTCTGTAAAGGGAGGACATTACCATGGGAGAAAAGCCCAAGATCGCCATCTGCTGGCTGGGGGCCTGCGGCGGCTGCGACGAGGCCATTGTGGACCTGAACGAGGGACTCCTGGATGTGGCCGAGGCCGTCTCCATCGAACTCTGGCCCGTGGCCATGGACTTCAAGTATGATCACCTGACGGCCTTCGGGAAAGACGAGATCGCCGTGGGGCTGGTGAGCGGCCATGTGCGCAACTCGGAACACGCGGAGGTGGCCCGTCTGTTGCGGGACCGCTGCCGCCTCATCATCGCCCTTGGGGCCTGCGCCTGCTTTGGCGGGACCCCTGGGCTTGCCAATCTCGCGGCCAGGGAAGAGATCCTCGATACGGTCTACCGAACGGCCCCCAGTGTCGTCAACCCGGATGGAACCATTCCCCAGGTGGAGACCCCGTGGGACGGAGAGGCCCTTCGCCTCCCGGCATTCCTCCATCATGTGTACGCCCTCAACCAGGTGATTGACGTGGATTACTTCATTCCGGGATGCCCGCCCCCCCCGGAACTGATTCGGAACGGGGTCCGCGCCGTCCTGACAGACGATCTCCCGCCAAAGGGATCCACCCTTGCTCCGCGAAAGGCCCTCTGCGAAACCTGCCCCAGGAACAAGACCAAGCCGCTCCGATTTGAAATCCACGGACCCATTCGGCGCATCCATGAGGTGGAGGCCGACCCGGAGATGTGCTTCCTGGCAGATGGAATCCTGTGTATGGGTCCTGCCACAAGGACCGGTTGCGGCGAGACCTGCATCCGCGCCAACACCCCCTGCCGAGGCTGCTTTGGACCGGTACCCGGGGTCACTGATCCGGGGTCCCGATTCATCTCGTCGCTTGCCGCCCTCCTCAAGGTCGGGACCACAGGGGACCCGAGGGCCGTTATGGCGTCCATCGGCGACCCGGTGGGGTATCTCTACCGATTCACGCACCCCATATCCACCCTCGGCGCCAGACGCCTGGGCGAGGCATTGGAGGAGACCCCATGACCCAGAGGATCACCATCAATCCCATCACGAGACTGGAAGGGCACGGAAAGATAGAGATCTTTCTGGATGAGCAGGGAGAGGTGAAAGACGCCTTCTGGCAGGTCGTGGAGCTGAGGGGGTTTGAAAAATTCTGCGTGGGACGGCCTGCAGAGGAGATGACGCGGATCGCCCCCAACATCTGCGGGGTGTGCCCCTCGGCCCACCACATGGCAGCCACCAAGGCCCTGGACGCCCTCTACGGCGTCACGCCCACGCCCACCGCGCGGCTCCTGCGGGAACTGGAATTCAACGCCTTTATGATCGAAGACCACTACATCCATTTCTTTTTTCTCGCCGCCCCGGACTTCATCCTGGGGCCGGACGCCCCCCCTTCGGAGCGAAATATCCTCGGGGTCATCGGCAAGGTGGGACAGGAGATCGGAAAACAGGTCATCGATATTCGAAAACGGAACCGGGACATCATTCGGCTTCTGTTCACCAAGGCCCCCCATCCGGAAGGAGGCCTTCCGGGCGGCGTCCCTCGAGGGATCGCCGAAGAGGAGCGAAAAGGCCTCATGGCCACGGCCGATGACTCGGTGGCATTTGCCCTCTTTGCCCTGGACCTGTTCAAAAAGGAAGTCCTGGGTCAACCGGCGCTAAAGGATCTGATCCTGAGCGAGGCGTATACCCTCAGGACCTACGCCATGGCCCTCGTGGATGAAAATGATCGCGTTGCCTTCTATGACGGGACGGTGAAGGTGATCACGCCCGATGGGGCGGAGTTCGTTCGCTTCCATCCCAGGGACTATCTCCTTCACATCGCCGAATGGGTGGAACCCTGGACCTATGTCAAGTTCTGCTATCTGAGGCAGCTGGGTTGGAAGGGACTGGTGGAAGGGGATGACACGTCGCTGTACCAGGTGGCCCCCCTGGCCAGGCTCAATGTGGCCGGCGGCATGGCGACGCCCCTGGCCCAAAAGGAATACGAGATCTTCTTCGAGACCCTGGGAGAGCGGCCTGCAACCCATACCCTCGCCATGCACTGGGCACGGCTCATCTGCGCCCTTCAGGCCGCAGAGCGCAATCAGACGATCGTCAGAGACCCTCTCCTGACCGGCAGGGACACGCGAAACATGGACCTTCGACTCATGGGCACAGGGGTGGGGTGCGTCGAGGCCCCGCGAGGGACCCTCTTCCATCATTATGAGACAGACGACCGGGGAATCCTGACCCGAGTCAACCTCATCGTGGCCACCCAGAACAACGCCGGCCCCATCTGCCTCTCCATCAAGAAGGCGGCCCGGGCATTCGTTCGAGGGCCGGAGGTGAAGGAAGGCTTCCTCAACCGGGTGGAAATGGCCTTTCGGGCCTATGACCCCTGCCTGGCCTGCGCCACCCACGCCCTTCCGGGCAGGATCCCCTTTGTGGTGACCCTGAGAGGCCCATCCGGAGAGGTCGTTCGGACCTTGAGGCATGACTGAAACCTGGGAAGGCCTCGTCATTGTGGGTCTGGGGAACCCCATCCTCTCAAATGACGGGGTGGGGCGCCATGGGGCCATCGCCCTGGGCGGGTTTTTTCCCGGCGCGAGGGTGGACACGGTCCCCATGATCGGGATGGACCTGCTGGACCTGATCCTCGGGCATGACGCCCTCGTCATCGTGGACGCTGTCGCCACCGGGTCGAGCCCGGTCGGAACGGTTAGTCGTTTCCAATTGCCGGGTCAGGGCCTTCACGTGGTCTCCTCCCACGGTCCTGACCTCCAGCTCGTCCTTTCCCTGGGACGCTCCCTGGGCCTCCCTGTTCCTCGAACCATTCGCATCTACGGCATTGAAATCGGAACCCAGGTCCCCTACGGCGAATCCTTTTCCCCCGAGCTTCAGGCACGCTTCAAGACTGCCGTTATAAGCATCGCGACGGATATGCGAATGAGCCTTGGCAGCCAGGGCTCACCTGCCACTCCGGGGGGAGAATGTCGTTGAAGTCCTAATGAAGCGGGTGCGACAGGGTGAACGTCTATCCTCCCGTATGCTGCGGGTCAATCTCAAAGGACCGACCCGCTTTTGAGCTCATAATCGGTATCACCCCTTCGAGATGTGCCGCGTCTCCCCACGCAGCGGATCCACGCTGTTGACGAATTCCCAGGTCCTGTCCCCGAAGGTCTCACCATCTCTTTTTCACGGGTCCGCAAAAAAACAAAACCCCGCCCTCCATTCAGTCGGAGGAACGGGGTTTATGGTTCACAAAAGGGGATTGGTCATATGGGAGTTTTGACCGATGTCAGGAGAGGCAGCCCACGACCAGGTCGCCCACCTCGCTGGTGGAACAGCCCATTTTCCCGGCATCGAGGCTGACGATCTTTTCCTTGACCACCTCCTTGACCGCGGCAAGGAGACGTTTTGCAGCCGTTTCTTCGCCTAAATGGGCCAGCATCATCTGTG
>Ga0209164_1005060_pt1 | contig 11390 bp, 13 predicted proteins | sample MTBNYHSulfiMetaG_FD_187458 | JGI IMG/M metagenome (GOLD analysis project Ga0209164, IMG submission 187458) | Enrichment culture microbial communities from rom New York Harbor, USA that are MTBE-degrading - MTBE-NYH (New York Harbor Sulfidogenic)... | ecosystem: Environmental > Aquatic > Marine >... | reverse complement strand
AGGTTGGCGACATCATCGAGTCTTACAAGACCATTGAGGTTGCTCGCGAGGAATAGACATGAAGAGTACTCCCCGAACGAGGAAACTGGGCGAAAACGTCCGCGAGGCGCTGGCTGTTGTTCTCGCAACGGAGATCCAGGACCCACGGCTTGATTTTGTCACTATCACTGGCGTGCAGGTCTCAAAAGACCTGCACGTTGCTGACGTGTACGTGACGACCCACGGAGGTCCGGAGCGCTACGATGCGCTCCTCGCCGGCATGAAGTCGGCGGACAATCGCCTGCGTGCAGGTCTCGCGCGTCGCGTGTCCATGCAGTTCATCCCAGAGCTCAGGTATCACGTGGACACGTCGGTGGACGAGGGCATGCGAATCTACGAGGCGCTGAAGAACGTGCCCGAGAGCATGAAGGACAACACGGAGTGACAACGCCCGTCGCGTCTGGAGCCGGGGCAGCCGCAGCCGCGCTCGGCGCGGCGGGGCGGGTGCTCATCGTCTCGCACAGGGATCCCGACGGGGACGCTATCGGCTCCTCAATCGGTCTGGCGCTCGCGCTGGATGCGCTCGGGATCGCGAACGACATCCTTCTAGGGTCCGGTGCGGTCTGCCCGGCGACGTACGCGTGGTTGCCTGGGTCTGACCGGTGTGTGACGGCTGACGCGCTAGCGGTCTCTGGTACGGCCTGGGACGCTGTTGCGGTGCTCGACAGTCCGGATCTCTCGCGCCTTGGCGACGCCGAGGCACTAGCGCGTTCCGGCGGCCGGATCGTCGTGATCGATCACCATCCTGGCGATGGGGCCGAAGCCGCAGTGTCGTGGGTCGACACGGCAGCCCCAGCAGTTGGCGTGCTCATCTGGGAGTTGCTGCCGCTCCTGGGTGTGACACCCAGCGCGGAGATCGCCACGTGTCTGTACGCCGCGCTCGTGACCGACACGGGGCGCTTCAGCTACTCAAACGCCACGCCGCGCGCCTTCCGGGCCGCCGCTGGTATGGTTGAGGCCGGTGCCAACGCCAATGAGGCGTATCTTGCGATCTACGAGACGCGCTCTCCGGGTGCGCAGGCGCTCCTGACCAGGACGCTCGCACGGCTCGAACTCGCCAACGGCGGGCTTGTCGCGTACTCGTGGATATCGGAGCAGGACTTTGTCGAGACCGGGGCTGATAGGGCTGAAGCCGAGAATCTGATCGATGCCGTGCGGCCACTGGCGGGCATCGAAGTGGCCCTGCTCGCCAAGTGCAGCGGCGACACGGTACGCATGAGTCTACGGGCAAAGGGCGACTATGACGTAAGCGCGGTGGCGCGCGCATTCGGCGGGGGAGGGCACCGCGCCGCAGCGGGCTTCACGTATGCAGGCGAGCTGCCCATGCTGCTCGGGAACCTGCTCCCCATGCTCCCGGGCGGGCGTTCGTGAGGGCGCGCCGCGGCGCAACGGATCTTGCCGGCGTTCTCGCACTCGACAAGCCGTCCGGCATGACCAGCCATGACGTGGTGGCGGCACTCAGGAGGGCGACGGGTGAGCGCCGGATCGGCCACGCGGGCACGCTCGATCCGATGGCCACGGGCCTGCTGCTGATCCTCGTCGGGCGGGCCACGCGGCTCGAGCAGTACCTCTCGGGCCACGACAAGACATACGTCGCGCGCATCACGTTTGGGGTCGCCACGGACACGCTTGACGCCGAAGGAGCCGTTGTCGAAACGGCGCCCATCCCGCCCGAGGTCGACTCGGCTGAGTATGCGCGTAGCGTGCTGGCGGAATTCCTCGGAGCCAGCGCTCAGATGCCGCCGTCATACTCGGCGATCAAGCTGGGCGGTGCGCCTGCGTACCGGATGGCGCGGCGGGGAGAGGTTCCGGAGCTCACCGCACGCGACATCGTGGTGCACGAGGCTGCGCTTCTGGACATGGACCCCACGGCTCATGCGTGGGTCGCGCGATTCACGGTTTCGAAGGGCACGTACGTCCGTTCGCTTGCCGATGACATCGGGCGCGCGGCGGGCACGCTTGGCCATCTGTCGGCGTTGCGACGCACGGCAATCGGCGCGGTTGGTATCGATTGGGCGATCGGCCTTGACGAAGCGTGCAGGCGCGCACAGGATGGCTCTTTGCGCTCGCTGTTTCTCGATGTTGTGGAGCTGCTGGGTCTTCCGGTGGTCGAGGTTCCGCCCGGCGCAGCGGCCAACGGGCGGCCTGTTCTGGTGGAGTTTGTCGATAGGGTATCCGCTCCTCTCTGCGAGGGGCTTGTCGTGTCCGTCACCTCGGCGGGCGAGTTTCTCGGTGTGTATGTGTGCACCGGAGACGTGCTGCGTGCCGAGACTGTGTTCGATCCGGGGTTCCCACTATGACTCAGGTTGTCACCTACGGCCCGACGACACCGCACATGGGTCGGGTCGCCATCGCCATCGGTATGTTCGATGGTGTGCACATCGGCCATCAGACGTTGATCAGCCATGCGATTGGCAAGGCGCACGAGTACGGTGTGCGCTCGTGTGTCGTAACCTTTGACCGCGATCCCGACGGTGTAGTGACCCCCGACAGGGCATCGAGGCATCTGACGGTGTTTGCTGACCGGATCGAGTTGCTCTCGGCCATCGGCCCGGACATCGTGCTCGTTATCCCGTTTGATCTTGAACTGGCGGCGCTCTCTGCAGAGGAGTTCATCGCAAGTGTGCTGCTGCGGGTCGTAGATCCCGTGTCAGTCACCGTCGGGCATGACTTCCGTTTTGGCTCCCACGCGTCGGGAACCGTTTCCACGCTGGAGGCCTCCGAACTGCTGCGCGGCGTTGAGATCACGCCCCACGCGCTTCTCACGCGCGGTGACCGCCCGGTCACGTCAACGCGGATACGCGGTCTCGTCGCCACGGGCGAGGTTGCCGAGGCTGAGACCCTTCTCGGGCGGCCGCACCGGCTGCGCGGTGTGGTTGCGCGCGGTCGCGGGGTAGGAGCGAGTCTTGGCGCGCCAACGGCGAACCTCGTTGTGGACCCGGCGATGGCGGTGCCCGGAGACGGTGTCTATGCGGCCGTGGCGCAGGTAGGGTCCAATCGGTATGCGGCTGCGGTCACGGTGGGTCGTCCGCCAAGCTTCCCCGACGCTGACTCGCTGATCGAAGCGCATCTCCTGGACTTCACCGGCGATCTTTACGATCAGCCTATGACGCTTGAGTTTCACGAGCGTCTCCGTGGGCTCGTGGCGTTTGCGGATCTCGAGGATCTGAAGACCGCGATTGCGGCAGATATTGCGACCGTCAGGGGCCGACAACTCGTATAGTCCGCTGGTCTGGCCGTGGTCCTCGTGCGAGGGTTCGCGGACACCATTCTGTGCTATACTTCTGCGGCTATGTATGGACCCGTGTCTTGGACTGGCGAACCACACCGCCGCCTCTCTCGGACACGGGCGACTCCGAATGAAAGGTGAACTGAAGATGGCACTCGAAAAAGACGTGAAAACGTCGATCATCGCCGACCACGCCCGTACCGAGGGCGACACCGGCTCCGCAGAGGTTCAGATCGCGCTCCTAACGCAGCGCATTCGCGATCTCACCGAGCACCTCCGCACTCACAAGCACGATCACCACTGCCGTCGCGGGCTCCTGAAGCTCGTCGGCCAGCGGAGGCGCTTCTTGAACTACCTGAAGAAGAACGACATCGAGCGGTACAGGGCCATCGTCGCGAAGCTCGGGCTCCGCGGCTAGAGACAAGGCAGCGAGCGGAAGCGCGGACACCGCGCTTCCGCTGCAATTAGGCGCAATCGTGCGCTAATGAGGTGGCTCGCGCTCGATAATGCGCGCAGCCGGAGAAGAGGAAGAGGCATGGGGAAGGTAACTGAGTCGTTCGAGTTGTACGGCAAGAGCTACTCGCTCGAGACGGGTGAACTTGCCAAGCAAGCCGGCGGGGCAGTGCTCGTCCGCCACGGCGACAGCATGGTCCTGGTGGCGGCCACAGCGAGCAAGGAAGCGAAGGATCTCGACTTCTTCCCGCTCACCGTGGATTTTGAAGAGCGCATGTACGCCGCGGGCAAACTGCCCGGCGGATTCCTGAAGCGTGAATCGCGGCCCGGCGAGAAGGCAATTCTCACCGCCCGCATGATCGACCGCCCGATTCGCTCCGCGTTCTCGGACGGGTTCCGCAACGACGTCCAGATCGTGCCGACTGTTCTGTCGGCCGATCAGGTGCACCAGTTTGATGTCGTCTCGATCATGGGCGCTTCGGCAGCCCTGATGATCGCGGGCATCCCGTTTGAGGGTCCGCTCGCGGCCGTTCGCATCTCGCGTGACGACTTTGGCGACTTCATCGTCAACCCAACGTTTGAAGAGGCCGAGGCCTCCGATCTCGAGCTCGTGGTTGCCGGTAGCCGCGACGCGATCTACATGGTCGAAGCTGGTGCCAAGGAAGTCTCCGAAGAAGACATGCTGGCAGCGCTCGTCTTCGCGCAGGAGGTCATCGGCGAGTTCTGTACCGCCCAGGAGCGCTTTCTGTCGCACGTCGAGATCGTGCCGATGCAGGTCAAGCTTGACGAGGCGCCAGAGGATCTTCGTGAGAGGATCTTCGAGGCTGGATCGGCCGCAATGCGCGAGGCGCTGCACAACCCGGACAAGCACGCTCGGATGGACGCAGTGGCAGCGGTCAAGGCCGACATCATGGCCACGTTCACTGACGAGGAGCGCGCCGCCAGCGGTAAGCACATCAAGGGGCTTCTGAAGGCGCTCGAGAAGAAGACGATGCGCGCGATGGTGCTCGACGAAGGGGAGCGTGCCGACGGTCGCGCCCTGGACGAAATCCGTCCGATCAGCTGCAGGGTCGATCTTCTCCCACGCGCGCACGGCAGCGGACTCTTCACGCGGGGTCAGACACAGGTCCTGTCCGTGCTCACGCTTGGTATGCTCAACGAGTGGCAGCGCATCGATACGATCGATGTTGCCGAGGGCAAGCGGTATCTCCACCACTACAACTTCCCGCCGTACTGCACCGGCGAGACCGGCCGCATGATCGGCCCGAAGCGTCGCGACATCGGCCACGGCGCCCTTGCTGAGCGTGCGCTCCTCCCGGTCATCCCGGCCGAGGAGGACTTCCCGTACACGATCCGCATCGTGTCCGAGGTGCTCGAGAGCAACGGCTCGTCCTCGATGGGTTCCGTGTGCGGTTCAACGCTGTCACTCATGGATGCTGGCGTGCCGATCAAAGCGCCGGTTTCCGGCATCGCGATGGGACTCATCAAGGAAGGCGATCGCGTCGCGATTCTCTCCGACATCCAGGGTCTTGAGGATTTCCTTGGCGACATGGACTTCAAGGTCGCGGGAACGCCTGCGGGAATCACCGCAATGCAGATGGACAACAAGGCCAAGGGCCTCTCGGTGGAGATCCTGGCTGCCGCGCTCACGCAGGCAAAGGCCGGACGGGCGCACATTCTCGACAAGATGATGGAAGTGATCGAGGAGCCGCGCGAGGAGCTCAAAGACTATGCGCCGCGGATCATCACCATCAAGATCCCCGTCGACAAGATCCGTGACGTCATCGGCCCCGGGGGCAAGATCATCAAGGGTCTTGTTGAAGAGACGGGTGCTTCGATCGACGTCAACGACGACGGCACCGTGTACGTTGCTGCCCGTGACGCCCGCGGCGCACAGGCCGTGGACCGCATCAGGGCAATCGTGCGCGATGTCGAGCCGGGTGAGCGTTATACCGGCCGGGTTGTCTCAATTCAGCCGTTCGGTGCGTTCATCGAGCTTATCCCCGGCAAGGATGGACTGCTCCATATCTCCCGCATGGCAAAGGGCCGCATTGCGCGGGTTGAGGACGTCCTGAACGTTGGGGACGAGGTGGAGGTCGTGGTGCTCGAGATCGACGATCGCGGCAAGGTGTCGCTCGATGCCATCAACAAGTTCGAGGTTCCCGAAGGAGCCGAGGCGCCCCACAGCCCGCGCCCGGAGCGTCGCGACGACCGCGGTGGCTCAGGCGATCGCAAGCCGCGTCGGCGCCAGTAGGGGCCTGCACAGCCGTTAGGGTAGGGGGCCTGGCCGCGCGGCGAGCGTGGCGGGTTTGTATGAGGGAATTCTGGCGGGGCCTCACCGAGCCAATCGGTGAGGCCCCGCTTCTGCGTTGGCAGGGGGTTCGCGGTGCGAACAATTTCGGGCGGTAACTTGCATAACCAGCAACCAGGTGATACAAGGTACCTGTACATCAATTGACTCGCCGCACACGAAGGAGGCCAGGTATGACTCCCGCACGGGACGACAGGGCTGCGCAGTTCCGCAAGGGCGCGCTCGAGCTCGCCATCCTGGCCCTTCTTGGGCGCGATGAGCTCTACGGTGTCGAGATTGTCGATCGGCTCAGCGCATATCCTGGCATAGAGGCAACCGGGGGTACGGTGTATCCTCTCCTGGGGCGGCTGAGCAAGTCTGGCGCCGTTGTGACGACGTGGCGAGAATCGCCCGTCGGTCCGCCGAGGAAGTACTACCGACTGTCTGAGGGCGGTCGCCGCGAGCTGCTTGCGATGGCCGAGGCCTGGCGCGACCTGTCTTCTGGCATCGAAGCACTACTGGGGGAGGTGAGCGCGGGTGCCTGAGGTTTCTCCGGTTGCTGCGCGAGCAGGTGAGACGTCTGTCATTGACGCGTATCTGGCCGACGTGGGCGCCCGTCTCAGCGGGCTGTCCCGCGCTGAGCGTCAGGACACACTCGGCGAACTCGAGTCGTTGCTTCGTGCTGACGCGGAGCGCGTGGGCGAAGATGCGGCCGTCCGGGCGCTCGGTCCGGCCGCGGAGTACGCCTCGAGGGTATGCGAGGCGCTGCACCTCGAGTCCGAGGGGCCAACACCGCAAGGGACGATCCTCGGGATGCCCTACGACTTCAGGGGTGCCTCCGTCAAGCGCGTGAGCGAGCGCCTCTGGGACACGACGAATCCCCGCGTGTTCGTGCCGCGGCTCTTTGGTTTGGGCTGGACGGTCAATTTCGGCGCGGTCGCCGTGAGGCTGCACCTGGTGCGGCCCGACGATGCCCCGGACGCCGTCTTTGAGCGCATCCCGTCCCGGGCCGTCAGCGCTGCGCTTGCGGTACCAGCGGCGTTCGCCCTGGCGGAGGTGCTGCTGGTCGCCCTGTCGTGGAGTTCGCTGCCGGACCTGGTGCCGGTTCACTGGGGCGTCTCTGGTGCACCCGATGACTGGACATCGCGAATCATCGCGTTCGGGCTCCTGGGGTTGGTGACCGTGGTGCCCACGATCGTGGCGCTGGTGCGAGTGACTCGCGCGTCGTGCACCCAGCGGGGACGGGTTGCTGCGGCATCGGCAACCGGGTTCCTTGGCGTACTCGGCCTTGGGATTGCCGCGATGACCATTGCAGACGCCGACGGAGGCGCGAGTGGGAACCTCATGTGGTTGGTGTTATCTGCGGCCTTCGTGACCGCATTTGTTCTCTTGCTTGTGCCCGTGAGACTCGGCGTGCGAGCCGAGTGGCGGGATGCACTGGTAGGACCACAACGGCGTGCGAAGAAGGGAAAGGGATAGAGATGGACCCGAACGTAGCACTGAGTGATCTTCCCGGCTGGGCATTGGCTGTGATTGTCCTAATCGGCCTGGTGCAGGTGACGGTCGAGATCATTGCGCTTGTGGTGCTTGTCCGCACGCCGGTCGAGCGGCTGGTGCTTGGCAAGAAGTGGCCGTGGGTGCTGTTGATACTGCTCGTGAACCTCATCGGGGCGATCGTGTTCCTTGCTGCGGGCCGCAAGCCCGCGCCTGCCGTCGATCCACTGGCGATGCAGACGCCGACAGTTGGGGCCGGACAGGCGGGTGTCGAGCTTGCCGACGCTCTGTACGGTCCCGGTGGTGGCCAGGGCGCAGCGCCGCGGGAGGATGATGGGCGATGACCGCTGCGATTGAGACGCGCGGTCTGGTCAAGACCTACGGCGAGAAGCGCGCACTTGACGGTCTTGATCTGGATGTTCCCGAGGGCTCGGTGTTCGGTTTCCTGGGGCCGAATGGCGCGGGAAAGACGACCACGCTGCGGATTCTGAGCGGGCTCTCGCACCCAACGTCCGGGGAGGCGAGGATCTATGGCCGCGATGTGGTGAGCGCCACGAACGAGACTCGTACCGACATCGGTTACCTGCCCGACGTCCCCGGCTTCTACGACTGGATGACTGCGGTAGAGTACATGCACTTCACGGGCTCCCTGTTTGGCATCGACCGGAAGACTCTAGTAGCACGGACGGAAACGCTGCTGGGCTTCGCTGGTCTAGCCGGGGTGCATACGCGCATCGGCGGCTACTCGCGCGGCATGAAGCAACGACTCGGCGTGGCGCAGGCGCTCGTGAGTGCACCGAAGCTCCTGATGCTCGACGAGCCAACGTCTGCGCTCGATCCGATCGGACGCAAGCAGCTGTTGGACATGATCGCGTCGCTTCGTGGCAGGACGACGGTGTTCTTCTCAACGCACGTGCTCTCCGACATCGAGCGTGTGTGCGACCGGGTGGCCATTCTGAACGCCGGACGCGTGGTGAAGAGCGGGCCGATCGAGGAGCTGAGGGCGCGGCACGGCGCAACCCGTCTCGTGCTGGAGGTGGCAGGCCCCGCGGCGGCGCTGGCCGAGCGGGTCGGCAGCGAACCGTGGGCAACAGACGTGGCTCCGGGAGAGGAAGGCATGTTGTCGATCGCGACGTCCGATGTCGGGCGCGCGCGTCAGGTGCTTCCCGCACTGATAGCGGAACTTGGCCTCGGACTCGTGCGGTTTGAAACGGCCGAGGTGTCTCTGGAAGAAGTGTTCGTGGACCTGGTAGGGGGGGAGGGCCTGTGAACGGCTTCCTGGCGTTTCTCGGCAAGGAGTTCCGGGAGATCTTTCGGACCTGGCGTATCTGGGTGATTCCGGGGATCACGGTCTTCTTTGCGCTCACCGGGCCGGTGCTTGCGCGGTTCACCCCGGAGATCGTCGGTTCATTGATGGCAGGGCAATCGGCCGGCGTCACGATCGAGCTGCCCGATCCAACATACGTGGACGCGTACCTGCAGTGGACGAAGAACCTTTCGCAGATCGTGCTCTTTGCGGTGATCATCGTCTGTGGCGGCCTCATCTCGGCAGAGAAGAAGGCTGGCACAGCCTCGATTGTCCTCACGAAGCCGCTATCGCGCAGCTCGTTTGTCCTGGCGAAGTTCATCGCGGCCTCAGCGCTGCTGATCGCATCGTCGCTCATCGGCGCGCTTCTCACGTGGGGTGTGACGTACGCCGTGTTCGACGAGGCACCGTTCGCAGAGCTTGCCCGGGCGACGGGTGTGTGGCTGGTCTTCGCGTTGCTGTTCGTCGCATTTTTGGAGTTGCTTTCGGCATCGATGGACTCTCAGTCGGCCGCTGTGGGACTCGGTTTCGGCGCGTATGCGCTCCTTGGGATAGGAGCGCTCTGGGAGCCCGCGCTGCGCTACTCACCCTGTGGACTTCTGGGTGCGCCCACTGAAATCGTCACCGGAGCCGCAGAGAGCGTGCTCTGGCCGGTTGTAGCCTCGCTTGTCCTCGCGTTCGCGTTGGTAGCGCTGGCTGTTGCGATCTTCCGGTGTCGGGAGCTCTAAGGCACGCGGCGTCCGACGCGCGTGGCGCCGCCAGGCTAAACGTAGCGCTTGGCAAGGTCATCGAGCGTGATGTGGTCGGCTTCAACCGCGGAGATGACGGTCCAGACTTCGCTCAGGCGTGCGTCTGTAGCGCGCTCCGCAAACGATGCGTAGAGCGCCGTTGCGCGGCTCTCACGGCTGAGTGACTCCTCGATGTCACTCAGCCAGGTGCCGGTTGTCTCGCCCGGCTCCGCGAGATCGGCAGGCTTGTCAACACCGGCAAGCTTGCAGAAGACGCTGCAGTGCTCGGCCTCTACCCGCGCGAGACGCTTGTAAGCGGAGCGAAGGGTGTCGTTGTCCTTGCGCTCGGCCATGCCGAGGTAGAACCGCGTATTGGCGCGTTCGAGTTCGATCGACGTCTCGAGGTCTGCGCGCTCCGTCTCGGTCGGGCCGACCGTGTTGATGCCGGACGGGTACTCGCTGACTTCCACTAGTGATGCGATTGCTGCTCCGCAGAAGGGGCAGTTGGCCGGCGCTTCGTAGCCGAGGTACGTCTCGCCACAGATCCGGCATCGGTACATGTTGAGTTGCATCGGAGAATCCCTTCTCGTGTTTGATGGCACGGCAGGTGCCCTACATCACGCCGAGTGCCTCCGCGAGTGCGCGCCCAAAGTCACGGGCGGCCTCCGGGCCGCTTGCCGTGATGATGCGATCATGGACGACGACAGGCTCATCGCGCCAGAGTGCCCCGTGCGCGATCAGATCCTCACACTGCGTGGGAAACGCGGTTGCGGCCACGCCCTGGAGGAGTGCGGCGCGGGCGAGCGTTGATGGCGCAATGCAGATTGCACCTACGATGCGGCCCATCTCCAGAGCCGTTCGCGCGAGTGAATGGGCATGCGCGTCGTCGAAGAAGACCTCGGCGCCACCGCCGCCAACGAAGATGACGGCATCGTAGTCTCCGGCGTTGGCGTCGGTCAGCGCGATGTCCGCCGTCGTCTTGAGACCGAAGCGCCCCGTGCAGGTTCCCGGACGGGTGCTGGCGGTCGTCACGTGCACGCCATGTGCTTCGAGGACTTCCTTCGGGTGGGCGTATTCTTCATCGCGGAATACCGATGGCGCGATCACCATGAGCGCCTGTTTCATATGAGTCTCCGTTCCCCGTGCCTGTCCGTTGGTCATGATACCGGAGTTCTGTCCTGGAGCTGCCCAGGGTCACAGGTAGTTGCAGGACCTGCGCATCCGTTGCCAATCGCATACCGCATCATCATGGGATCGGCGCTTACAACCGGCGCAGAATGCGATAATGTTTGTACCCCGCGTTCCCCGGGGAACCGTGCAGGAAGGGAGGTGTCGCGATGGACACGCCGAAGGTCACGATTGTCGTAGGGGTGACAGGCGGCATTGCCGCGTACAAGAGCTGCGAGATCGTGCGGGCGCTCATGCGCCGCGGCTACCGCGTCAAGGTTGTGATGACCGAGGCCGCTACTCGCTTCGTGACACCGCTGACGTTTCGTACTCTGACCGCCGAGTCCGTGGCCGTTTCACTGTGGGGTGACGAGCCTGAGGCGAAGATACACCACATCTCGCTCGCTGAAGAAGCCCACGTCATGGTCATCGCGCCCTGCACGGCAAATGTTCTGGCCAAACTCGCGCGTGGCGCCGCCGATGACCTGCTCTCGACGACGGCGTTGGCCACCGAGGCTCCCCTGGTAGTTGCGCCCGCCATGAACGTCCACATGTGGCGCGCCGATGTCACACAGGGAAACGTTGCAGAACTCACGGCGAGGGGTGTCGTACTCGTAGACCCAACGCGTGGCAAACTCGCATGTGGTGACGTGGGCGAAGGTCGGATGGCCGATGTGGAGGCGA
>Ga0209164_1005057_pt1 | contig 11397 bp, 11 predicted proteins | sample MTBNYHSulfiMetaG_FD_187458 | JGI IMG/M metagenome (GOLD analysis project Ga0209164, IMG submission 187458) | Enrichment culture microbial communities from rom New York Harbor, USA that are MTBE-degrading - MTBE-NYH (New York Harbor Sulfidogenic)... | ecosystem: Environmental > Aquatic > Marine >... | reverse complement strand
TGCAAATGGCGTTGAGGAGGGATATCATACTAAAAAACATTGTGTCAGATCAGAACGATAGAGGCTGGAAGATCCTTTTCTGGACAGAGGTCCGGGCCACCTCTGCCGCGAAGCGGCTTACTTGAACAACCGGCTGCACCAGGACCGCTCGTTCCTCGCGGCCTGTGAGCCGCGACGTTCTCGGCGGCTACGCCGCCGTAAGGGGATAAGGGGGGATAGGGGGGGATAAGGGACGTACATTAAAGTATAATTTTTATTCGCTAATCAGTCATGCGGTTCGTCGTGAAAAATCATTGGTGGAGCGGAAGGAGTAGGGCCAAACCGTTTCATATATTAATGTATGTTCCTTATTCCCCAAGGGGGCGGGCGGCGGCCGTTATTATAGGTGTTGAGGCCTATGAAGATTCTGAACACGAGAAGGAACTTTTAAGGATATTGGCCAAAGGGGATAGGGAAATTGAAGCAGGCAAAGGATATGACCTGGATACCGTCCTTGCTGAAGCAGATGCCCAGTTAGCCAAGGCGCCATGATGAAGATCCATTTTACCCCTTCTGCGCGCAATCAATTTTTATCTGCATTGGCGTACATTCGAAGGGATAAACCATCAGCGGCCATTAGCTTTCGAAACAAAGCCGAAACAACCTTGCGAAGGCTCGAAGAGTTCCCAGAGTCCGGGCGTATTATTCCTGAGTTCCCGGAACTGCCATACCGCGAAGTGATTGTTGCACCTTATCGGTTATTTTAAAAAGTTAAGGAGAATGTCGCCTGGATTATTGCTGTGTGGCATGGTGCGCAACTTCCAAAGGACCCCAAATCCTGATATCAACCGTGGAATGAAAAAAATTGCCAAGGCAATGGGTATAGTGGTTTTTGAGGAATCATCATGAAAGTCTATACCTATTCTGAAGCAAGGCAGCGCCTGGCCGATGTTCTTAATATAGCCCGAAATGAAGAGGTCGTTATTAAACGAAGGGGTGGGGAAGCTTTCTCAATCATTTTCAGAAAAAGCTCCAAATCACCTTTTGATGTGCCAGGGATTAACACTAGAGCAACAACGAAAGATATACTAGGCGCCGTCAAGGAATCAAGAGAGCGCTTGACTGAACCATGAACTGGTGCGGACGCGAAGAGGGGCGACATGATAGATTTTAATACTTTCGTGTACGTCCCCTACTGCCCCCCCCCCCCTACTGCCTCCGACGCCAAAAAGCTGCGCGGCTGATTTGCGTCGTTAGGTGAAAAAACGGAGCCAAATAAGGTGATACCCATTGAGTCCATTATTACATTTATCATAGCTTCGGCTTTGCTTAGTATTGCACCAGGCCCCGATAACATTTTCGTTCTTATGCAATCCGCGCTTTATGGCCGAAAAACTGGCATACTGGTTACTCTCGGTCTGTGCACAGGCTTAATCGTCCATACAACGGTAGTAGCCCTTGGGATCGCTGTAATCTTCCAGACATCAATAGTTGCGTTTACTGTCTTAAAGATTGCCGGCGCTCTTTATCTGCTGTACTTGGCTTGGCACGCTTTTACGGCAGCGGCGGCAAGGATAGAGAGTCATGGTTCAACTCTGCGTTCAAGTAGTTTTTTGTACCTGCGCGGCATCATTATGAATATTACTAATCCAAAGGTGTCAATATTCTTTCTCGCCTTTCTTCCGCAGTTTGCGTCCCCTAAAAACGGAGCCATCGCACCGCAGGTTTTCATGCTTGGTGCGGTTTTCATTGGTATTGCGCTGGTAATATTTTCAGCAATTGCTTTCTTGGCGGGTACCTTGGGTGGTTGGCTGAACAGGTCACCGAAAGCGCAGGATTATTTAAACAAGTTAGCGGGTACGGTGTTCGTTGGCTTGGCGTTAAAGCTGGCAACTTCAAGTGCACAGGCAGAGTAAGCACCTAACAAGGCAGATTAACTCGGACAGATTTCGTCGTTAAGCTCTTCAACCTGCCGGTTATTTGCAGCGTTAGCCAGCGAGGAACATCTCGTGACATCCTCTTGGATCGCATATAACGAACTTGCATGGACTGAAGACCTTCTATCAGATCCCGCAGATTACGAAGCGGAGGCAGCGGGCTATGTTGACCTGATCAAGCGAAATTCTTCGCAAACTCCACGCACGTTGCTGCATCTTGGTTGTGGGGCAGGTGGTCATGACGAGTTTTTCAAACAGCACTTTGCCATAACGGGTGTGGATATCAGCCGAGGCATGCTGGATAAGGCGCGGCTTAGGCATCAAGACATCGAATACATTGAAGGCGACATGCGGACGGTAAGTTTAGGGCGGGAGTTCGATGTTGTGGCGATCCCCGACAGCATTGACTACATGGGTTCATTACCAGAATTGCGCATGGCCATTGAAACAGCAGTGGCACATCTGAAACCTGGCGGAATCTTGCTTATTGTAGGCAAGACTCAGGAAATATTCCGGGACAACAACTTTGTCTATATCGGCGAGCAGGAGGATCTGCATGTCACATTGCTGGAGAACAATTACACCAACCGATATCGCCCTCACACATACGAAGCTGTGCTGGTTTACCTAATCCGACGGAGGGATGAACTGACCATTCACACCGAGTGCCATATGCTTGGTCTTTTCTCGCAGGAAGTATGGGAGAAGGCGCTCACAGAAGCTGGTCTGTCTATCCAGGAGACAGACCTTGATGGTGCCTACGACAAGTATCTTCTTAGTGACGGTGCGTATCCATTGAAGGTATTCATCGGGAGGAAGTGCTGATGGCTAACATCTATATGGCCGCGGAAGTCAAGAGAAAATAATACCCCCTTAGAATCGGATTTTTGTTTTCTTTTCTTCCGTTCTACCCTGACAGACACAATGCCTAAACAACGGACTTTACGATTTGGCTTTTGCTTTCAACCGTGAGCGTCAGACGGTTAACACGTGCAACGAAAAATTTCACTTAGCACGCGGTCTGCACCAAACATCTATAGAGAGTGACCGCATTACCAAAAACGATTGGGTTAAGATCCAGAAAAAAAAAGGTTCCTTATCAGGTGATCACTTTGTCAATCGCCGCATAGAATAGTTATAAGAGATGATCTGCCAAAATATTAACATCAAAACCACCGTTGTGCTGGACACAGGAAGACCGGTGTAAGAGAATATGTCCTTCTTCTCGATTGTCTCTCTTGGTTTATCTTGTTTGGAGTGCTCCAAGAAATTGAAACCAAGACCCAATGACACGATGCCGGTTTTACCATCAACCGCCCTTTCCGGCGGTAGTCTGTAAATAGAGACCTGAAAACAGGAAAGGCAAAAAAGAAAAATCAGGATAGCAAGCGAGGTCAGAAATGTTGTTCTGGTAGCTTTCCCTGTTAATATAGCTTCTCGTTCGTCACGTTCTCGTATGAAGGTAAGTTTAGCCAATACCTGATCACGAAACGGCCCGGAAACCATCAAACGGACACTCAAATAAAGGGAAAGCGACATCCAAAGTGCAAAGACAAGCCCCGCGAAACTATTCAGTAAGTTAAGGTAGGCGTTGGCATGGTTAACAACTCCTAAGCTGTAAAAGTAAGTATAGGCAGCAAAAACAATGACTGCAGGAATCCCGTACAAAAAAAACTTCAATAGAATTGAATCAAGTCTCTTCATTTTGTCACCTCCTCAATCGAGAAAATGGTGTTTATGTCTGCTCCAAAATACCGCGCAATGCGAAACGCCAACTCAAGGGAAGGGTTATAACCTCCTCCCTCGATTGCAACAATGGTTGCCCGTGTTACCCCGACTTCTTTCGCGAGTTGTTCCTGGGTCATCCGTCTTTCTGCGCGGAGGACATGCAAACGACTCACTATCTTTAGCTGTGGAAGGAATTTAGACATGCCTTGCCTCCGATGTTTTGTTAACGATATATATTGTCAAACAATTTAAACTTTTTGTCAAGTCTATTTTACACGCAGACAAGAATGGCGGCCAGGATGTATCTGTGGTAAAAATCATTACAAAACTAGTAAGGAGATTTTCTACATTGGATATTCCACGGATCTTCAACATTACCGAAAGTGCTCATCGCATCCATAACCCTTTCACACCAGAAAAGCTCGCCACTCTCGGTGCCGTGTTGCGCTTGGAACCGGGGACTCGCGTGCTCGATCTCGGCAGTGGTTCGGGCGAGATGCTGTGCACCTGGGCACGCGATTACGGAATCACCGGCGTCGGCATCGACATGAGTCAGTTGTTCAGCAAGCAAGCGAAACTCCGCGCTGAAGAACTTGGCGTCGCCGATCGAGTCGAGTTCATCCATGGCGACGCTGCCGGCTACGTAGCCGACGAAAAGTGCGGTGTGGCAGCCTGTGTCGGTGCCACGTGGATCGGTGGAGGAGTCGCCGGCGCCATCGAGCTTCTGACGAAGAGTCTTAGCGCCAACGGAGTCATCCTCATCGGCGAGCCCTACTGGCGACAGTTACCACCGACGGAAGACGTTGCTAGGGAGTGCTTTGCCAATTCTATCTCCGACTTTCTCATGCTTCCTGAACTTCTCGCGTCTTTTGACGAACTAGGCTACGACGTTGTGGAAATGGTTCTGGCAGACCAGGAAGGCTGGGACAGGTACGAGGCAGCCAAGTGGCTCACCATGCGTCGATGGCTCGAAGCGAATCCCGAGGACGACTTTGCGAAAGAGGTTCGAGCCCAACTGACCACGGCACCAAAACGCCACGCCGCGTACACACGTGAATACCTTGGATGGGGCGTATTCGCGCTGATGCCGCGGTGATGAGGGAGGGCCGGGCGACTCAGAGATAATATGGGGACGTCTATACTTTTATGCATTGCCTTGAATATAAACCGGATATCTGAATAGTAGATTTTATGAAAAGCATAAAATCATAGGCGTCCCCATTTCCCTAGGCCACGTTTTATGATATAAAATCGAAGTAAGTAATGAAGTGATTTAATAATTTACAGATTCTTTCACTAATGGGAACAACAGATAAAACGGAGCCGGCAATGGATGCGGGCGAATATCAAAAAATACGGCGAATGTTTGACGACTACCTTCGGATGTATTCATCACGCGATGATCGGCTTACCACCTGTTTCAGCGAAGATTTTTCAGGTTTTACAGGAGGCGGGGATTTTCTGGTTAAAGACAGGGGGGAATGGATCGCGATTACCCGCCAGGACTTCACAGAGGTCAAAAATCCGCTCCGCATCGAACTCAAGGACGTGGCCATCCAGTCATTGAGTGATACTATCGCCGTTACGACCGGTTTCTTCACCATTCATCTGCCTTTCAAAGACCATGTCCTGTCACGAGAGACAGCTCGTCTGGTATTGATTTTCCGCAAGGAAGCCGAAGACTGGAAAATCTCGCACAGTAGTATTTCCATTCCCTACCACCTGGTTCAAGAGGGTGAAGTATATCCGCTGAAGGAGTTAGTGGAGCGTAATCAGGCCCTGGAGCAGTTGATTGCGGAACGAACGGTCGAGCTTTCCGAAGCAAACGACCGCCTGCAAAAGACAAATGAAGAACTGACGAGGGAGATTGCCGAGCGCAAGCAAACCGTTGATGCCCTGCAGCAAAGCAATCAAAAAATTGAAGCCATCACATCAATCCTGCCTGATGGGATCGGAATATTATCCTTAGATGGCAAAATACAACTGATATCCGATAAACTGGTTAAACTGCATGGTTTTTCTATCACTGAGAAAGATGAAAATTTAGGAAGATCAGTTTTTGATTTTATTGATCCTTCAAGTCACAAAACTCTGATTGACAATATCCGCAAAGTTCTGGCCGGTGAAAATGACCATAAGCCGACAGAATATCTTGCTATTAAAAATGATAACAGCCAGTTTTATATCGATGTGAAATCTACCGTTCTGGTTGATTCCAACGGCCATCCTGAAAGCATTCTGTATGTCGAACGCGACATCACCGAACGAAAACAGGCAGAAGCGTATAAAGAAAAACTGGAGTCTCAAAACAGGCAACTTCAGAAGGCTGAAAGCCTGCGCCGTATGGCCGGGGCAATCGCGCATAATTTCAACAACATACTCGGGGCGGTGATCGGAAATCTTGATCTGGCCATGATTGAGCTTTCCGAAGCGGCGAGTTCTGACACGAATATCACTGAGGCTATGAAGGCTTCCAAAAAGGCAGCGGAGATGAGCGGCCTGATGCTGACCTACCTCGGTCAATCATTCGAGAAGGATGAGCCCATGGATTTTTCAGGGGCCTGCCGTCAGACTCTGCCCATGCTTCAAGCAATTGTGCCTGAAAAAGTGGCGCTGGAAATTGATCTGCCCGTTCCAGGGCCGGTTATCATGGCTAATGCAAACCAGATTTCGCAGGTCCTGACCAACCTGATCACCAATGCAAGTGAGGCCATCGGTGAGGGACAGGGCATCATTCGCCTGAGTGTCAAAACGATTTTCGCCGATGATATCCCGGAAGCACACCGCTTCCCTTCGGACTGGCAACCGCAGAACAATAATTATGCCTGCCTGGAGATAACTGATACGGGTTGTGGAATTGAAGATAAGGATATGGAGACACTATTCGATCCTTTTTTTTCAAGCAAATTCACCGGACGTGGCATGGGTCTGGCAGTTGTCCTGGGGATCGTGAGTGCCCGCAACGGCGTAGTCATAGTAGAAGGCGAACCGGACCGGGGCAGTGCCTTCCGGGTTTTTTTACCTGTAGCGACATAATGCGACACGACATAATGGGGACGTCTATGCTTTTATGCATTGCTCGGAATATAAACCGGATATCTGAATAGTAGATTTTATGAAAAGCATAAAATCATAGGCGTCCCTATTTTGCTATTTTGCGGCCAACGCCACCCTTACCATTACAGCAAACTCCCTTTTGGAAAACGGCTTCGAGATAAAGCTCACCCCCTCTTCCAGTACCCCTCGATTTGCGATAACGTTGGCTGTATGCCCAGACATGAAAAGGGTTTTAAGGTTGGGGTAGCGGACTTGCAGTTGATTGGCCAGTTCCCGGCCGTTCATTTCCGGCATGACCACATCGGTAATCAGAAGGTGAACCGCACCGCCATATTCCCTGGCCAGATCCATTGCGTCGGCCGGGGCGCCTGCAGTCAGTACCGTATAACCCAAACCCTCGAGAATTCTTCTGCCAAGCTTCAGAATACCGGCATCGTCTTCCACAAGCAAAACCGTTTCACCGCGGCCGAGGGGGATTTCAACACTACTTTCCTGATGCCCTTCAACCGTCTGGCCTGGATGTTGAGGCAGAAAAATTTTTAAGGTGGTCCCTTTTTCCGCTTCACTGTAAACGTTGATAAACCCGTTGTTCTGTTTGACGATGCCATAGACTGTAGCCAACCCCAGCCCGGTGCCTTTTCCCACCACCTTTGTGGTAAAAAACGGCTCGAAGATCTTATCTATGGTTTCCTTGTCCATACCGCAGCCGTCATCCCTTACAACCAGCAATACAAAATCACCGGGCACACAACCGACATGCTTGGCACAATAGGCGGAATCGAGGGTTACCGTATCCGTTTCGATGGTAATCTTACCCACATCGGCGATGGCATCCCGCGCATTTACGCACAGATTAGCCAGAATTTGATCGATCTGGGACGGGTCGATTTTCACGAACAGCCGCCCCTTGCCGGGTTTCCACAACAGGCCGATATCCTCACCGATGAGCCGCTGGAGCATTTTAAACATCCCCTCCACGGTTTCGTTCAGATCGAGGACTTCGGGTCTAGCGGTCTGCTTGCGGGCAAATGCCAGCAATTGCCTAGTGATATCCGCGGAACGTTTGGCCGCCTTGTAAGTCTCTTCCAAGTCGGCACGCAACGGATCGCCCGGTTCGGTCTTTTCCAGAGCCAGTTCCGTGTATCCAATTATCACACCGAGCATATTGTTGTAATCATGGGCCACCCCGCCTGCTAACTGGCCAACCGATTCCATTTTCTGAGCCTGCTGGAATTGGGCTTCCAGGTTTAATTGATCGGTGATGTCGCGTTTTACAGCCACATAGTTGACGATTTGTTCCGATGCGTCACGAACCGGGGATATTGTCGCCGCTTCGGTAAAGGTGGTTCCATCCTTACGCTTGTTGACCATACGGCCATGCCAGGTACGTCCACTGGAAATTGTTTCCCACATATCTCTATAAATGGCTTGGTTTTGATTGCCGCTTTTGAGAATGCGCGGGGTTTGGCCGATGGCCTCATCACGACAGTAGCCTGTAGCGTGTTCAAACGCAGGGTTGACGTACTGGATACACCCGTTTGGATCGGTTATAACGATCATTTCACCGACCTGCTCAATTGCCGCCATCAACCTTTCCCGCTCGGCCTCGGCCTTTTTGCGGCCAGTGATATCACGTCCAATACCCAACACTCCGGCCACCTGACCTTCATTCGTGTATATAGGAGTCTTTATGGTTTCAAGGATTTCACGATGTCCATCGCTTGCAAACGTTACTTCCTCTTCGTTTACGCTGGCTTTCCCCTTTGCTACGGCTGCATGATCATGCTCGCGGAAAAAATCCGCCAACTTTTCATCCAGGAAATCGTAGTCCGTTTTGCCGATGATATCCTTCTCTTTAGCGCCAAAGAAGCTTTCAAATCTGGAATTGCATGCCATATAGGCCCCCTGCGGATCTTTCAACCAGACCAAATCCGGAATCGTTCTGATCAATGTGCGCAACTGATTTTCGCTATCTTGCAACGCCTTCTCAATATTTTTACGTTCCGTTATATCGGTGAACATGACGGCACACTGGCCGGGTTTCGGACGGTAGGCGAACAGCTCAAGCCACCGCTTCAATTTTGGCATATATTCTTCAAAATGCATCGGCTTCCCGGTAAGTGCAACATGACGATAACGTTCGATCCATGGCGATTCATCTGAAATTTCCAGCAAACGACGACCGACCACCTCTTTGCGGACCAACCCCGTTAGAAGCTCACAGGCAGCGTTCATCTCAAGCAAACGATAATCAATAGGTTGACCTTGTTCATCGGTGATGATTTCGTGCAGGACAAATCCCTCACTCATGTTTTCAAACAAAGTTCGGTATTTCTCTTCATTTTCGCGCAATGCATCGCCGGCAACCCTAAGATGGTCCAGCTGTTTTCGAAGCACCCAATATAGCAGTATGCTCGTAACCGTTACAAATCCCAGCCCTTTATATACTTCCCATCGGTGGAATGTTTCTATATCGCGGATGAAAAACCCCATGAGGCTATCGGAAAAAAGTATGTATAGCCCTGCAAAAACCCAATAAATAAGACTCGTTCGTCTAGCGATCTTGTTAGGATTATCACTCATAATAGCGCCTGTTTTGTTTGGCTACGTATTCATTTCAAATGATTTTCGCAAAAAAGGCCGTTTTAAAAACGTCGGATTTTACGCATTGATATCGCTACTGTAAAGATAGGAGCTTGCAAGTCGAAAGTTGCGTTATCAGGAAATGCGATTCCTGAGCATGGGAATCGGATGTAACCTTTTTCCCCGGAAAACGTTCTAGTCGTATTAGCAATCCTTTCTCTTCCCAGTGCTGGCCTGCCGGATTATCGATCGTTCGTTTCATATTCAATCCAGGAATGGTTGCTATGAGAAAGGGGAAAAACGGCATCAACAATGTAAGGGTTGCGGCCTGCCCGGCGTTGGGTGATGCCGCCGATCCGAAAGGAGGTGAAGGTATCCTGCTGAAAATGGCTGTCAGACCGATGAAATTTCCAGGGAAAGGACGAAAATGATGAAAAAGACATTTAAAATCGTTTGGTTGGCTGTTCCGTTAATCATCTGTGGGGCATTTTTGCTGAATGCCGCCGGCACCCCCCAGGTGGCAAGCGATCTGGAGCAGTTGGGCATGCACCTTTACAAGGACAAGAACCTGTCTCTCAACCAGAACCAATCCTGCCAGACCTGCCACCACCCCCTGGCCGGTTTTGCCGATCGCTCCAATTTTCTGCACCCCTATGACAAGGTGGTGTCGCTCGGATCGGACGGCGTGAGCCTGGGCGGACGCAATGCACCCACCTCGGCCTATGCCGGCTACAGTCCCATCCGCTATCAAGACGGCAACTCCGGCGAGTGGTTCGGCGGCATGTTCTGGGACGGCCGGGCGACCGGAGAGACCTTGGGCGACCCGCTGGCCGAACAGGCCCAGGGTCCGCCGCTGAACCTGGCGGAGATGGCCATGCCCAGCATCGATGCCATCATGACCGTCATCGGGGCGTCGGCCTACTACCCTTTGTGGGAAAAGGTCTATGGTCCGATCACGGACCAAGGGGTCGCTTGGGTGAATTTCGCCGATGCCGTTGCCGCCTACGAGCGTTCGGCCGACGTGACCAAATTCAATTCCAAATTCGACGTGGCACTGGATCAGTTCACGCCGGCGGAAAACAGGGGCAATGATCTTTTTCAGGCCAATTGTGCCTCCTGCCACCCCACCACGGCCATGTACGAGGCGCCCGCGGCCCTGTTCACCACTTACGGATATGCCAATATCGGCGTGCCGGCCAATCCCGCGGTCCCTTCACCGGATCTGGGATTGGGAGGAGAGCTTGATGATTCAAGCCAGTACGGAAAATTCAAGATTCCCACCCTGCGCAACATTGCCGTGACGGCGCCCTACTCCCACAACGGCGGGTTTCCGACGCTGTACGACATGGTCTCCTTTATCAACGACAGAAGCGCATTCGGGGATCCGGATGTTCCCGATAACGTCGTTGCCGGGACGGTGGTCGGCGACCTGGGATTGTCAGGAAAAGAGATTGACGACTTGATCGCTTTTCTGCATACGCTGACTGACGATTATTAGGTTCCGAATGGCCCCCCGCGTCCGGTGAAAAGACGGGTTGACAAGAAACGGATGATGGCCGGGGAGATTTGCATCTCCCCGCCATTTCCAATTTGTAGATGCTCCTTCCACCTCCCGAAGACCATTTTGATCGTATTTCAGTGGAAGCATACGAACAGTTTTATACGGAAAACAGGGGTCGGCTGATGGCCTACCTGATGCGCCTGACCGGGGACGCCCAGCTTTCCCTCGATCTCACGCAGGAAAGCTTTGCGCGCTGCCTCGCCGGGTATGGACGCGACGGTGGCAACCGGACGCTGCTCTTTACCATTGCCCGCAATGCCGCCCTGGATGCCCTTCGCAAACGCCGTGAAGAACCCGCGGCGGATTGTGAAAAGGAGGCATCGGAGCCGGACCCGGAGTGCCGGTGCATCGAGAAGGAGTCGGTCGATCGGATATATGCTGCGATCCGCCGGCTCGACCCCGTAGAGCGGGAATTGATCAGCCTCGTGGCGACCGAAGCATTTTCCTACAAGGCGATCGGCACACTGCTCGGCATCAGCGACGGCAATGTGAAAATCAGGGTTCACCGGGCGCGTCTCAAGCTCCGGTCGATCCTTGCAGATGGAGACAAGT
>Ga0209164_1005056_pt1 | contig 11398 bp, 13 predicted proteins | sample MTBNYHSulfiMetaG_FD_187458 | JGI IMG/M metagenome (GOLD analysis project Ga0209164, IMG submission 187458) | Enrichment culture microbial communities from rom New York Harbor, USA that are MTBE-degrading - MTBE-NYH (New York Harbor Sulfidogenic)... | ecosystem: Environmental > Aquatic > Marine >... | reverse complement strand
CCAGCCTCTTTGTATAGAATTCCCCGCTTTCTTTCGGAAGGGATTTGATTTCATGAGACAGCCAGTGTTTAAAATCATCGAGATGCGCGTCGGCTTCTTTCCCTGAAAATTCTTTCTGCGCAAGCGGTCTTTTTATGAAATAAGATTCCAGTCCGAGATATTCTTCATAATGGTTTATCCATCCGTGCATTTCTTTCTGTTCGAGTATTCTGAGGGAATGTTCGTCGAGAGTCAGCCACCCCGTGTGCGCCGGCAGCTCTATCTGATCAAGAATCCGGAGGTAATAACGGATAATTTTGTCTGCAGCAGGATCGATTTTCTGTTTCCAGGAGCGGGACTTTGCACTCATATTTGAATCCATCAGGGTTGAGACACCGCGGGGTCAGGAAAGGTCTCTCTCATGATTGATATTCTGCGTGATGAGCTTCTCCTCGATGTCAACCAATAAGAACATGACCTTCCTCAGGATTTTATCTAACTTCTCCCTCTCTTCTTTTTCGGCGGGGATATTCCCGGATTGTTTTAAAGTCATAATATTTTTGACAGCCGCATGAAGTTCGACATGTATTTTTTCGAGTTCCTGCATCTCCGGCATTGTGCCATATTTTTTCATGCCTTCAGAGTACAACCATTTACCCACGCCGCAAGCCTTGTGAGAAGTTGCCGCTTCCCCGGTCATGCCCGGCTTCCCTTCGAAAAAGTCATCGAGCTTCACTCTCCAGGTTACATGCTTCAGTCTGATGTCAGTAAAATCAACTCCGCTCACTTTCTGATATCATCTCCCCTATCTTTGACTTGCTATGAGAAATATCCGGCATCTTCATTCATTGATAAATTGAGTATAGCAGATTTTAAACTGAATTAAAGCTGAAAGTCTCCTGGAAGATAGCGAGGAACCGCTGTTTTTCATCATGTATACGCGGGAAGGAATATCTACTGTTCACGTATTTTTTTTTATGATCCTAAAATTGTTTCAGAAACCGGAGGTCGTTTTCGAAGAACAGCCTGATATCGTCGATCGAGTATTTGAGCATGGTGATCCGTTCCACACCCATGCCGAAGGCGAAACCGGAATAGACTTCCGGGTCATATCCCACCATCTCAAACACCCTGGGGTTGATTATGCCCGCACCGAGTATTTCGAGCCACCCTGTCGTCTTGCAGACCCTGCATCCCTTGCCGGAGCAGAAGATGCACCCAATATCTACTTCCGCACTCGGTTCGGTGAACGGGAAGAAACTCGGCCTGAAACGCACCGGTGTTCCGGCGCCGAACATGCCGTGGATGAAGGCTTCGAGGACCCCTTTCAGGTCGCTGAACGCGATCCCGGTATCGACCATAAACCCTTCGACCTGATGGAACATCGGGGTATGGGATATATCGGCATCGCACCGGTATACCTTTCCCGGGGCGATGATCTTGAGCGGAGGTTTCCTTTTCTCCATAACCCTGACCTGGACCGGAGAGGTGTGGGTCCTCATGACGACATCATCGGAGATGTAGAAAGTATCCTGCATATCGCGGGCAGGATGGTTTTTGGGGATATTGAGGGCTTCAAAATTATAGTAATCGAGTTCGACCTCGGGGCCCTCTTCTATCTCGAATCCCATCGCAACAAAAATATCGGTAATTTCTCCGAGGATCTTGTTGAGAGGATGTTCCCTGCCGAACGGCGTATATTTTCCGGGGAGGGTTATGTCCAGGGTCTCTGCAACAGCCCGCTTTTTATGGTCAGCCTGTTTGAGGAGAGATTCAAGCTTCCCGATTTCCTCCTCGATGAAATTCTTCACCTCGTTGACCGCTTTTCCATAGGCCGGACGCATTTCGGGATCAACGGTCGAGAGGGCCTTGAGCTTCGCAGTGACAAGGCCCTTTTTGCCAAGATATTTTACCCTGAGCTGCTGAATTTCGGGGAGAGAAGCGGCTGATTGAGCTTCCGAAAGAAATAAATCTTTAAGAGCAGTGACGTCATCCACTTCGCGTATTAGCTTTTAACTTTTTCTACGAGCTGACTGAAGGCAGCCGGATCGTTGTAGGCCATGTCCGCGAGGACTTTCCTGTTCAGCGCGATATCCGCTTTCTTCAGTCCCGAAATAAACGTGCTGTACGTCATACCGCATGCGCGCGCAGCTGCGTTTATCCTGATATTCCAGAGAGCCCTGAATTCGCGTTTTTTTACCCTGCGGTCTCTGTATGCATACTGGAGCGCCTTGTCAACGGCTTCTGTTGCAACCCTGAAAAGGCGGCTTTTCGCCCCGTAGTATCCTTTGGCCTTCTCCAGGATATTTTTCCTTCTCCGTCGTGTCTTGAATCCACCCTTTGCCCTTGGCATCTATTACCTCCAAACTGTTTCCTGCTGCCTGTTTATTCTTCCGACGCGTTCCTGCGTGCTTCCTGCTTCTTACTTTTTCTTATAGATAAGGGATAAGCCTTTTAATCTTATGGAACTCGGCATCAGAAACGAGTGAAGCTGTTCTGAGCCTCCTTGTCCTTTTTGCGGGCTTACCCGTAAGGAGATGGCTCTTGTATCCGCTTCCCCTCTTGATCTTCCCGGAGCCGGTAACTTTGAATCTTTTTGCCGCTCCCCTGTGTGTTTTCAGCTTCGGCATCCTGTATCCTCCTCTTTTCAAGAACCTGAGCTTAATATTTTAAACGAATCCGCAAAAAATTTAAAGAGGTTTTTGAATAACTTAAAAAAACCGCGGGTGGCAGGGTTCAGGGACAGGTTGTTATGATTTGGGCGTCACCACCATAGTTATGTGGTTTCCTTCCAGTTTCGGGCCTTGTTCCACGTTAAATTTACCGGTGAGCATTTCCTTTATTTTTACGAATACCTTCATCCCCAGTTCCGGCCTCACAATCTCCCTTCCCCTGAAGTACATTGTGATCTTTGCCTTGTGCCCTTCATCAAGGAACCGCCTGATATTTCTCACTTTCAGCCCGAGATCATACTCGGTGATCTGCAGCCTGACTTTGACCTCCTTGATGCCCATGGCCTTCTTCTGCATCTGTTTCTTGTTTATCTGATAACAGTATTTTCCGAAATCGAGCAATTTACAGACAGGGGGGACAACATTCGTGGCAACCTCGATCAGGTCGAGGCCTTTGTCTTCGGCAACCCGCAACGCTTCACGGACAGGCAGGACTCCAAGTTGATTCCCTTCAGCGTCGATCAATCTTACTTCCTTTGCCCTTATCTGTTCGTTAACCCTGATATCCCGTGTTATGCTCCCACCCCCTGCATTATACTTCCCGGGATTTTTCTTCCGCTTTTTCTTTCACTATTGCGATGAATTCTTCCGGGGTGAACGGCCCGATATTCTCGCCGCTCCTTTTTCTTACCGTCACCCTGTTTTCGGTCATTTCTTTGTCGCCTATTATAACCAAATAGGGGATTTTCAGAATAGTGGCATTCCTTATTTTATACCCGATTTTTTCGTTCTCGATATCCACCTCCGTCCGTATCCCTGCCGCAAGGAACTGCGCCGATAAGGACCGTACATACTCGCCGTGTCTTTCCGCAATGGTGAGAATGATAACCTGGACGGGAGCAAGCCATACCGGGAAGGCCCCTGCGTAATGTTCGATGAGTATACCGAAAAACCGTTCGAGTGAACCCATAAGCGCACGGTGTATCATGATCGGCCTGTGTTCTTTCCCGTCGCTTCCCCTGAACTGCATATCAAACCTCTCGGGGTTATTAAAATCCACCTGTATGGTGCTGCACTGCCACTGCCGGTTCAGTGAATCCTTGACCTTAATGTCTATCTTTGGCCCGTAGAAGACACCCTCTCCCGGGTCTACTTCATAGGAGAGCCCTTTCATCTCAAGCGCCCTTTTCAGTGCGTTCGTAGACCGTTCCCAGTTCCCGGGAGTGCCGACATATTTTTCCGGCTGTGTAGACAGATACACGTCATACTGCAAAAAACCGAATGTCTTCAGGATGAAGAGGGTAAAATCGAGGACACTCAGTATCTCTTCTTCGATCTGGTCTTCCCTGCAGAATATATGGGCGTCGTCCTGGGTAAACCCCCTGACACGAAGGAGCCCGTGGAGTACGCCGGAACGCTCATACCGGTACACCGTACCCAACTCCGCATACCGTACCGGCAGATTCTTGTAGCTTCTCAGTGAGCTTTTATAGACATGGATATGAAAAGGACAGTTCATCGGCTTGATTTCATAGTCCACGCCTTCAATTTCCATCGGGGAGTACATGTTCTCGCTGTAGAAATCCAGGTGCCCGCTTGTCTTCCAGAGGTTCAACTTGGCGATATGGGGGGAATAGAGAAGTTTGTACCCTGCCTTATAATGTTCTTGTAACCAGAAATCCTCTATCGTCCTCCTGATGAGCGCTCCGTTCGGATGCCAGACAATCAGGCCTGCTCCGATCTCGTCGCCGGTACTGAAGAGGTCGAGGTCCTTGCCAAGTTTCCGGTGGTCCCTCTTCTTCACCTCTTCAAGAAAATCCAGATATTCCTTTAACTTTTCCTCTTTTGGAAAAGAGGTGCCGTATATCCGCTGGAGCATCTTGTTCTTTTCGTCGCCCCGCCAGTATGCTCCCGCTATGGTAAGGAGTTTAAACGCCCTGACCTGTCCTGTGGTTTCGATGTGCGGTCCCCTGCACAAATCAACAAAACCGCCTTCTTCGTACAGGGAAACCTCGTCATCGGCAATCTCGTTCAGGAGTTCGACTTTATACTCTTCCCCCAGTTTTCCGAAAAATTCGATTGCATCGCTCCGCGGCATAACTCTGCGTACGAACGGATCATTTTTTTTGATGATCGCCCTCATCTTCTTTTCGATTGCAGCGAGGTCTTCCGGAGTGAACGGCCTGTCGATATCAAAATCGTAGTAAAAGCCGTCTTCTATCGCCGGCCCTATGGCGAGTTTTGCTTTGGGGAAGAGTTCCTTGACCGCGTGTGCCATGATGTGGGATGTGCTGTGCCTGTAAGTCTCCCGGTCTTCTTTTAAATCGAATTTTAGCTCTTTAATAGGACCCCTCCGGTAATATATTCAGAAACAAGCTTTAAATTGTTATGGATTATAATATACCTGCTTTCACTATTTCAAAAACAAAATGCGTCCGGTGCAATTACCCGGTTACCTCCTCCGGAAAGTCGAAGAACATTGCGGGAGAACTCTGAGAACCGTTTCCGCTTACCTGTATTTCCGAAATGTTTTATAATACCTTTATGTCAGTGCTAGAAATCAAGAAATTTCCTGAGAAGGTCCTCAAACAAAAAACAACCCCTGTTGAAAACATAGATTCCAGGATCCAACTCCTTATTGACAACATGGTGGAAACAATGCATTCTGCACGGGGGCTTGGTCTCGCGGCGAACCAGGTGGGAGTTTCTCAGCGGCTCTGTGTCCTTGACCTCAGCATGAAAGATGAAAATAGCCGCCTGATTGTGCTCATCAACCCGGTCATTGCCGAAAAGGAAGGGATACTCGATGCCGAAGAGGGATGTCTGAGCATTCCCGGTTATATGACAACGATCAGGAGACCGGAGAAAGTCTTTGTGAAAGGTCACGACCGTGAGGGAAACCCGGTCGAGATAGAGACTGCAGGTCTCCTTGCCCGGGCACTCCAGCATGAGATCGACCATCTCGACGGGCTTCTCTTCATTGACAGGATGAGCCCCATCAGGAGGGAGTTCTTCAAGAGAAGGTATAAGAAGTCTTTGAAGGAATCGGCAAAAGAATGAGAAACGTTCATTGCGAAACTCTCAATCCGGAATCTCCTCGGAAGAAAACCCTGTACGCATTCTGCTCTCTGTAAGAATCAGAGAAAATTTTTATGCATGAGCATAGTGATTATTGGTTGTCTGAAACTGAAAGATGAGAATAGTTTTTTTCGGCACCCCTGAATTCGCTGTCCCCTCGCTGAGTATGCTCCTCAACTCGGGAGAAGAGGTTTCCGCCGTGGTAACACAAACCGACAAAAGAAGAGGGAGGGACCGCATTGCCTCGGCCCCGCCGGTCAAAAAGCTGGCCCTCGGCAGCGGGACAAGAACTCTGCAGCCGCAAAGTATCAGAGAGGACGAATTTTTCCATGAGCTTGAGCGCATGGCCCCGGACCTTATCGTTGTCGTCGCCTACGGGAAAATCCTTCCCTCGCAGGTTCTCGCAATTCCCCCACACGGCTGCATCAATGTACATGCATCGCTCCTCCCTCAATACAGGGGAGCGGCGCCGATACAGTGGGCAGTCCTGAACGGGGAGAAGGAGACGGGCATAACCACGATGCTCATGGACGAAGGACTCGACACCGGACCGATCCTGCTTCAGGAGGCGATGGATATCGCTGCTGATGATACTGCGGCAACGCTGAGCAAAAGGCTTGCCGCTCTCGGGGCGTCAGTCCTGATGAAAACGATCGGGAAGATAAAAGAAGGGACACTTGTAGCGGTCCCGCAAGCTGGCGTCCCCAGTTATGCACCGCCGTTGAAGAAAGAAGACGGAAGGATACTATGGGAAAAATCTGCTGAAGAGATACGGAATTTTGTCCGGGGCATGTATCCCTGGCCCTGTGCGTATTGTTCTCTGAACCGGGAAAGGATTAAAATCACCAGGGTTGCGGCGCACGACGGCTCCGGCGTGCCGGGCAGGGTCGAAAAAGCAAAAGGAGAACTCATTGTGGGTTCGGGGAGAGGGCTTGTTTCGATCCTTGAACTTCAGCCGGAAGGCAGGCGTCTTATGACCGCCATAGAATTTCTCCAGGGCAGAAAATTACAGGAAGGTATCTTCTTCGATGAGCCGTAGATTGATCCGGGGATTTACCCTTAAATTTCTCTATCCGCTTCTGATGTTCGCCGGTTCTCTTGCGAAAAACAGGAAAGAGCGCTACCAGAGATTCATTATTGATCTTAATAACCGTCTTGTCAGGAAAGAGGAATGGCGTTCGGAAAAAATCCTGCTTCTCCTGCCGCACTGTCTCCAGAGAAAAGAATGCGAGGTAAGGCTCACCTATAATATTTACAACTGCAAACGCTGCGGGAAATGTGAGATCAAAGACCTCATCCAGATCGCAGACGAACACAACATTACCCTCTTCATCGCGACAGGAGGTTCACTTGCGCGGAGGACCGTGAATGAGACAAAACCGGATGCCGTCATTGCCGTTGCCTGTGAAAACGACCTCAGCAGCGGCATCGTGGATACGTACCCGATCCCGATTCTCGGAATCACCAATGAACGGCCATTCGGCCCCTGCATAAATACAAACGTTGATCTCTCAAGGGTGAAAGAGGCGATAGAGTTTTTCGGAAGGATATAAGGAATCCGGGAAACAGTATCGAAAAGGGCGTTCATATGCCGGGACCGGCACCGCGCTTCACCTCTTGTTGAAGGGGAATGGAAGGTTCTTTGTCAGTGACGTGAAGAGATATTTTTGATAGAATCATCGGGTGAAATGAATTTTCAGGCAATATCTGTGCAGTAAGGTTTTAGCAATCCCCTATGCCTGATAAGGAGAGTTGATGCAGAGACAGATCGGCAACGTGCTTAAGTTCCCTTTCTATATCATCGGATTCATTATTCTGGGGCTTATCTTCGGGTATCTCACCTTTAAAGTGCTCAGTTTCAGCAGAACAGTGGAAGTGCCTGCCCTCAACGGGAAGACCCTCCTTGAAGCGAATAAACTCCTGGCCGACAAAGGGTTGTATCTGAAGATCGAAGGGGAGGAATATGATTCTGCAGTGCCCCAGGGCAATATCCTGAAGCAGAATATCCCTCCGGGAGAGTCCGTGAAAGAACGGCGGGGCATCAAGGTGGTCATCAGTAAAGGCCCGAGAGTATGGTCGATCCCCTTCGTGGTGAATGAGACACTGGCAAATGCCGAAACGGTCCTCCTTCAAAAAGGCCTGAGAATCTCGAAAGTGATCGCAGTGCACTCCGATCTGGTCGAAAAAGACAGGATTATTGCACAGAAACCAAGGCCTGAAGAACAGATCAGCGACAGTATCTCCGTCCTGGTCAGCCTGGGTCCATATGAAAAAACCTATTTCTGCCCTGATTTCAGAAGCATGTTTGCCGGACATGCAAAAGACCTTGCGGAGAAGCTCAACCTGAAGGTGGTCACCGAGGGAACGGGAGAAATAGTCCAGGTACAGAAACCGGACCCGGGCAGGCAAATAAAGGGTGGAGATACAATTTACTTGCAGGTATTCTGATTTCTTTTTATTATAGGTACACTCAACCGACAGGAACATGTATGGCAAAAATTGCACCTTCGATACTTTCGGCAGATTTTCTGAGGCTTGGCGAGGAGATAAAGGCGGCTGAAGCAGCCGGAGCTGACCTGCTCCACATCGACATCATGGACGGGCACTTCGTCCCGAACCTCACCATCGGGCCGTCGATCGTCGAATCGATCAGGAAAGTCACCTCGCTGCCGCTCGATGTCCATCTGATGATAGAAAATCCCGACAAGTATCTCATGGATTTTATAAAAGCCGGGGCAGACTATCTGACCGTCCATTATGAAGCGCTGCTCCACCTTCACAGGACCGTGCACTGGATCAAGGAAAACGGGATCAGGGCGGGTGTTTCTCTCAATCCCGCGACTCCGGTATGGAGCCTTGAGGACATCCTTGCTGATACTGATATGATATTGCTTATGTCGGTAAACCCCGGTTTCGGCGGACAGGAATTTATTCCGCAGACAAAAGAAAAAATAAGGACACTGAAAAAACTCATTACCGAAAAAGGGCTCCGGACACTCATTGAGGTGGACGGGGGAATTAAAATCAGCAACGCGCTCGAAATAATATCCGCCGGGGCTGATATCCTTGTCATGGGATCGGGCTTTTTCAGCGCACACGAATATGGCACAATCGTCAGACAATTCAAAGAACTCACCCGCACTGAATAAAATCATTCTTGAGGCTGAGAGACTGAGAGAAAGCTCCTCTTACCGGCAGGCGCTCAGACTCTTTCTCAAGGCGCTGAACACTTACGGGAAGATGCATGATGAAGACGGCATGCTCCGCTGTATGCTCTCTGCAGGAGATATTTTCCGTATGGTAGGTGAGTTCGATCAGGCGGCACATTCTTATTCCGGCGCAATCGCCCTCGCGCACAAAACAAGGGACCCTCTCATTACCGCCGATGCTCAGGCCGGCCTCGGGCTCGCGCTGAGGGCACAGGGGAAGTGGCGGGACGCGCTGCGATACATCCGGAGATCGAGAAAATATTATGAAAAAAACAAAGACAGGCAGGGCGTCGCTTTCTCCCTGTGGGCAGAAGCGGGCGCTTTGCGGATTCAGGGAGACATCGCCGGGACTCTCCGGCTCTACAGAGAAGCTTACCGGCAGTTCCGGTCTCTCGGAGATACTCAGGGGATCGGGTACTGTCTCTGCGGACTCGGAGGTGCATCGAGGATCGCGGGCAACTTCAGGGATTCGCTGAAATTCTACAAAGAAGCAAACACCATATTTACAGACCTCAAGGATACGTTCGGAAAGGCATATTCCTTCTGTGGAACAGGGAACGCATACCGGATGCTGCAGGATTATAAAAATGCGTTCGCGTATTTCTCAAAAGCCGTCAGACTCTACACAAGGATCGGGGACCGGGTCAGTTATTCCTACACGCTCTGGGGTCTCGCGACTGCATACAAGATGACAGGTGATGCTGAAAAGGCACATTGGTTTTTTAAAAAGGCCCTCGGTCTCTTCAGGAAGACACAAGACCCGCGGGGGGTGATTTACTGCGCACTCGGGCTTGGAGAAATAGCGCTTCTGAAGAAAAAAAATGCCCTGGCGAAGAAATATCTTTCCTTTGCCCTGCAGGAATCACGCACCTATTCTTTTGCACTCGAACTCTGTTACGCACAAATACTCTGTTCGGTAAGGGATGGAAAAAAAGTTCCGGGATGTTATAATAAGACCGGAACGAAACTCAGTTTCCGGGGAATACCTTTTAATATCCCATAAACTTTGACTTATCAGCTGCAGGGGTATTTTTTATTTGTAACTTCAAACTTGTAATTTTTTCTTTTTGGTGATCTTTCATGGGGGGCTTAGTCGTGGGGGTATTTAATATACCCAACACTCTTACATTTCTCAGAATACTCATCATCCCTGTCTTTGTGACCTCGATAATCTACAGACGGTACGATTATTCACTCGTCCTGTTCATAATCGCGGCACTCACCGATACCCTGGACGGACTTTTCGCCCGCCTTAAAAATCAGAGGACGGCCATAGGGACTTTTCTCGACCCCCTGGCCGATAAATTCCTTCTCGTCACTTCCTTCGTAATCTTCTCCGTGTATGGCTGGATTCCCAAATGGCTTACCATAATAGTCATCAGCAGGGATATTGCCATTGTCGTCGGCTGGGTCCTCCTCTATCTCATGCTGGGCTTTTCAAAGGTCGAACCTTCGATACTCGGCAAGGCAACAATATGGGTACAGAGTCTTCTCATCGCCTATATTCTTGTTGACATCAACATCCTGTATCTTCCTGATATCCCTTTCTCATTTTTTCTGATCACTGCCGGGGTTACCATACTGTCCGGAATCCATTATATTTACCGGGGGCTGACACTGACCCATGCACCCTGAACACGGCCTGACAATAGAAGCGGTTCAACCGGGGAGCCCTGCTGAAAAAACCGGCCTCCGTTCAGGAGATATCCTCCTTTCGGCCAATTCACGCATATTGCGTGATCCCATCGATTTCACCTTTTACAGCGCAGACGAATCACTGGACATCACTATGAAGCGTGACGGGAAAAAGATGCATATCAAGTATGCAAAACAAGAAGGGGAAGATTTCGGAGTTGATTTCAAACCTTTTAAAATCATGACCTGCAGGAACAACTGCATATTCTGTTTCGTAAAACAGCTTCCGAAAGGCCTGAGAAAAACCCTTTATGTAAAAGATGAGGACTACCGGATGTCCTTTCTTTACGGCAACTATATCACGCTTACGAATCTGACGAAAGAGGACAAAAAACGTATTGTCGAGCAGAGGCTGAGCCCCTTGTACATCTCTGTTCACACAACCAGCAGGGAATTGCGGAACAGGCTCCTCGGCAACGCAAAGGCGCCTGATATCATGAAAGAACTCAAGTTCTTTACCGACCACAAGATCAGGATCAACATCCAGATCGTTCTCTGTCCCGAATACAATGACGGGAAAGAACTCCGGCAGACACTGAGCAATCTCCAGAAGTTCTATCCTTATGTTCTCTCGATCGCGGTCGTTCCTGTCGGTCTCACTTCATACAGAAAACACACCATCAGACCGGTTGAGAGAGCAGACGCTGAGAATGCCATTGCGATCATGGAGTCGTTTCAGAAAAGATTGCTGAAAAAGCATGGGAACGCTGTCATTTATGGAGCGGATGAACTGTATTTGAAGGCCGGGCGTCCCTTCCCTCCCCT
>Ga0209164_1005055_pt1 | contig 11398 bp, 10 predicted proteins | sample MTBNYHSulfiMetaG_FD_187458 | JGI IMG/M metagenome (GOLD analysis project Ga0209164, IMG submission 187458) | Enrichment culture microbial communities from rom New York Harbor, USA that are MTBE-degrading - MTBE-NYH (New York Harbor Sulfidogenic)... | ecosystem: Environmental > Aquatic > Marine >... | reverse complement strand
CGTGCGGCTCTCGGCCCAGAGGGATATCCTCCATTCATCGGCCATCGCGTATACCTCCGAGCAGACCGGTTTCGTGGAGCTGGGGGGCGGGGGGCCGAAGAACTTCATCCAGCAGACCGGTCCCACCATCAGCCAGATCCTGGGGGTGGATTTCCAAGGGGCCGACCGCGGCATTCAGATCGGCACGGCGGTGGAGCGGGAGGGGAGCCTCTCCAGCTGCACCTTCGGTGAGGCGGTCACCTGGGGCAAGTATCAGCACGCCGACGAGGCCAACCTGGTTCAGGTGTGGGGCGAGTACAGCATCATTTTCCCCCTCCTGGCCGCCTATGTGCTGGAGCGCTGCGGGTCCCGGCCGGCCAAGGGGATTTGCGGCCAGATGGATCAGCGGGTGCAGCGTTTGGAGGAAGCCGCATAAAGGCGCATGACGCCTCCTTTTCTTTGCCTATTTTAAAGATTCCCGGGATTGGTTTTTAATCCCCTCGGGGATCCTGTTCACCGGGCATTCATAGTATATACAGCGGTCACATTCATTGCGGTAGATAGTGGCGCCGAACCCGGCCAGAGACAGCAGGTAAAGGACCAGAAGGCCGGGTTCCTTGAATAACCAGTATAGGGGGAGAATCAACAGCACCGCGGGCGCGGCGAAGGCAACCGCCTTGTCAACCAGATTGAGTGCTCCGGGCCTCGGGCTGAAGGGCTTGGGAAGACCCCAGAAGAACATGCACCGGAGGTGTCCATCCTCCCTCGTGTAATGGGGACAGCGGGTGCAATAAAATTTCAGGATGAGCAAGGTCATGGCCGCAGCGACCCCCACAAAGAGGACAGCCCAGAACACGGAATGTCTCAGAATGGCAAGGATTGCCGTTAAGACCGGGACCGCCAAAAGACATGTGTAGTGCAGAAAGTCCCTGAAACGGTAGTGCGTCCTCATTTCGTCCCGGGAAGTTATCATGATTGCCTCCTTTGGATATGAATCCGTCATGAACTGCGCATTGCAATCTTTTTCAGCAGGTACGAGCTGAAATAGCCGCCGTATCTCTCCTGAAGCGTTTTTATCTTCCAGTCCTCACCCGTTACGATCCCCCTGCACAGGGGCGATCCGCACCGACACGTCAGTTCATACTTCAGGCTCCGCGCCATGGCATAGTCGTGACAGAGCTCCTCGCCTCCCTGAATATCGCGCATGGCGACATATGTGATCTGACCGTCAAAACCCACATTGGGATCACACGAGTGATTGATAAAAATCACCATGTCCTCGACTTCCGCCAGAATTCGGGGACCCAGAAAGAAATCGTCGTGGATCTGGAGCGTATAGTCCCCTAAATCGCCGGTAAGCCCGACCGCCTCCTCGGCCCTCAGGATGTGTCCTGCCTTGACGGCGACCACCTCTCCTTTGAAGATGTCCTCCCGTGCAAACAGCCCCCGCCCCCCCAAGGGGCTGGATCTGACCTCGCTCTTGGGAGAGCGGTATATCCTGATTTTTTTCAAGGCCTCAGTTGACTCCCATCGGCTTAACACGGATACCATATCCCGCAGACATAGGCCTTAGGCTCATTTTGTTGTTTCATTTGAAACAGGTAAGGATTCATCCCCCTTGAGCCAGCCCGGTTCCTGGAACGCCGGATGGGGATAGGCGTAAAAGCCTTTGCCTGTTTTGAGACCAAGTTCTCCCCGTGCAATCCTGTCCAGGAGGATCCGCGGGGGGGCATCGGATTCATCCCCGGATGCACGGTAATAGAGCATCTCAATATCCCGCACCACATCCAGCCCGATCATGTCCATGAATCCGAAGGGGCCGGCCGGGGTTCTAAAGGCGATGATCCACGCGCGATCCACATCTTCGTGGGAGGCCACCCCGTCATCCACAAGGTGGAGGCATTCCTTCTTAATGGCGCGCCATACCCGATTGAAGAGAAACCCCATGCTTTCTCCGCGTACCTGGAGCGGGGTCAGGTCCAGGGTGCGCACAAAGCGCCGGGCACGCGCCATTGTCTCCTCCGTCGTCGCCGTCCCCCCCATCAGCTCAACCATGGGCCGTTGCCACACCGGCGAGTAGAAATGGATGTTGAGGATATGTTCCGGCCGCCTGGTGACGTCTTCGAGGGCCGAGACGCAGATGGAGGAGCTGTTTGTGGCCAAGAGCGTGTGGCGAGGGGAGAGCTGGTCCAGCTGCCCGAATACCGCACGTTTGACCTCCAAGTCCTCCGGCACGTTCTCGATGACCAAATCGGCCTTGGCAACGGCTTTTTGCATATCTGTTGTGGCGCGTATGCGGCGCAGGATGCCCTCTTTCTCATCCACCGTGATCTCCTGTCTTGCAAGCCGTTGTTCCAATTCACGGACATGGGCCTGGGTCGCCCGCAGCAGCGTCTCGGCCGAACGACTGAACAGCGTGACAGGATATCCATGTGCGGCGCAGTGCAGGGCAATTTGGGCGCCCATGGTGCCCGCGCCTACGATGCCTATGGTTTCAAAATGCCTTGTAGCCATTGGGTGCGAGCCCCTTTCTTCCATGCAGACGCATGACACGATCTGCGCCATGACGCCTGCCTGTTTCTACGGGGTGGTTATGTCCGCCGGGCGCCTGTGCCTAAGGGCAAGGCACCTCTTGTCTTCGGGGCGTCAACATCATCAAGGTTTTCGCCTGTGGTGCTGCCCTGAACACCTATTGAGGTCGGGGAGCAGTCTCCATTCAGTGCTTTGTTGCGTCGGTCCCATATACCTTCTCACTGCCTTCGATCAGTTCATTCATTTTGTCAATGATGAACTGACGCTGCTCATCCGTGAACCTTTCAGGGTTTTCCAATACCGTAACCACGGTTTGAAGTCCCTTGGTCAACGCAATATTGATCTCTCGAAGCGCCTGAAAATATTCCTTTGTTGAAGCATCCACCATTCATCGCCTCCTCAAAGACAAAGGGGTCGCATCCGACCTTCCCCTCCCGGGGCCGGGCCATTGCAAGGGATTGGCCATGCAGGTCCTGCCTCCCACAACCAGGTGTTTTTGCCCCCTGGCCCGATTTATTGAAATGCCGGGCTGTTGCCCTCATCCCGGGACCTTGAACCCGGAACCTGTGAACGCTTGCCAAATTCTATATAATGGCCGAAACGAACAGGAACCGATGGATTGAAACCGAGGGCCAATGCGGTTGCAGCAAAACAGGCAAGCGCCATTGCCACGGCGAAGATTCCGATAGGTTCGGGTCCAAGAACCGGCTCTCCATTTGACACGGGTATCGGTTTAGGGTAAAAAGGTGGCCGCCCAATGCCCAATACCTGTGCAGCAATGCCAAACCAATGAAAGTCAAAGCAACTTAGATGGATATGCGGTGCATGAAAACCCCCGAAGGCATAACCATGGATTCAGAGAGAAAGTCTCATGTTTCAGGGTCTGCCGTTGGCCCCTTTCAGTCTGTCAAACGCCTTCACATTCAGCGCGCCCTTTACATGTCGAAAGGTTGGGGCGCAAGCCAGAGGGGTGTGGCCGATCAAGGTCATGGTTTCTGACTCATCTCTATCGGTTAAAGCATATTGACTGTGTATCATATTGCAAAATTAAGGAATGTCAAGGAAAATTAGCATGAGGGGGAGGGCCTTTGTTTGTTGATAAGTTTATGGGAATCGTGTATTCGGAAGATATGGCCCGCCGGGGTCGCATGGATGCGCATTTTGCCTTCACCTATGATCCTATGAGGAGTCAGGCACAACGGTCCCGATCTCGCCGATCATGCGCAGAGGTTTTGCCCGAAAGAGGCTGGGGCATTGAGACAACCCAATCAGTCCGCACACCATGGAAGGACTGGCTAAAAGGAGGCGTTTTCTTCATGAGCAGGCTGTTTGAACCCGGAACCATACATGGGATGGCGGTGTCGAACCGATTCGTCCGGTCGGCCACCTGGGAAGGCATGGCGGCCGAGGACGGTGCGGTGACCCCGAAACTGATGGAAACCATGATTGCGTTGGTCAAGGGCGGGGTGGGGATGATCATCACCTCTCACGCCTTCATTCGCAGGGAAGGCCGGGCCGGACGCTGGCAGATCGGCGTATACAAGGATGAACTGATCCAGGGACTGAAAGAGATGGGCAAGGCCGTCCATGAAAACGGGGGCAAGATTGTCATGCAACTCGCTCATGCGGGGTGTTTTGCCGTCGAAGGCCTCACGGGAACCTCGGCCTGGGCCGCCTCGGACTTGGAAGGCCTGGGAAAGACGCCCCGCCATGAGATGACCATCGACGATATCGAGAACGTCACGATATCATTCGGCGAAGCAGCCGCGAGGGCCAAGGCGGCAGGATTCGACGGGGTGCAGATCCATAGCGCCCATGGATACCTCCTCAGCCAATTTCTGTCTCCTCTGTACAATCGACGCAGGGATAATTACGGCGGCAGCATCGGAAACAGGGCCAGATTCCCTCTTGGGGCGCTACGTGCCATCCGCAGCGCCGTGGGGGAGGAGTTCCCGATCCTGGCAAAGCTCAATTGCGGTGACTTCGTCGAGGGTGGCCTGAATACAGACGATGCGATCCGGGTGGGCCGGATGCTGGCGGACGCCGGACTGGACGCCCTGGAGATCAGCGGCGGACTCCTCACGGGGGGCCGCATGAGCCCCAGCCGAATGGTCAAAAACGAGGAGCAGGAGGCCTATTTCAAGAACGAAGCCCGGGCCTTCCGCAAGGAGTTGGGTATTCCCCTGATCCTGGTGGGGGGCATCAGGTCTTTTGAAACGGCCGAAAGACTATTGGATGACGACACGGTGGATTTCGTTTCCATGAGCCGCCCCTTTATTCGCGAGCCTGACCTTGTAAACCGCTGGAAGTCGGGAGATCGGCGCAAGGCCCTGTGCAGGTCGGACAATGCCTGTTTCAAACCGGGCATGGAAGGGAAGGGCGTCTACTGCGTCACTGCCGAGGTGGAAAAGGCGAAATCCGATGCCGACTAAACCCATCTCCGGTTTTTTGGCAATCGCCGTAAGAAATATACCCGATTTCGATTGAATTTGATGAGCCCCCGCTGCCCCCTCTCATCTTATCGCTAACGCTACCGGTCATTGGGTCTGCCGTTGGCTCCATATATTTCGGCAAAGGTCAACAGGAACCCTTTTCTGACAAACTTCGAGTGTTAAGGATGTCCCTCCCGGTGATCAGCCGCGCGTGTAACGAATCGGCCGAATCACATCGTTATGCCGTCCTTCATTTGTGTCGGTCGATGAAACTACTTCAATCCAATTCAGCATGACGTCAAGGGCAAGACCTATGTTCCCGATCTGACAATGGTTATGGGCCTGATCTTCTTTTGTGAAGACCCTGGCGGTTACTGATCTGGCACTTGTCAGCGCCTTCACCTGCATGTCATGCATCTTAAGCGGGACGAAATGATCGTCTTTCCCGGTGAGAATCAGTACATCCTGTTTCACCAGATCGGAATGAAGGTTCCTTGCATTGAGATTCAGCATCAAATCGGTCGCTTCTATCGGCTCCTTTGCATTAGCGATATACATCAAATTGCCGATCATCCACCCAGGCATTCCGCCACGCTCAATCATCTTCTTCATCTTGTAGTTGGACACATTTCTCAGGTGCGTAAAGAAGAATTTCCCCACCTTTTCAGCGACAACATTATGGAACTTGGCATAGTCGAAGGCGACGCTTGATGCGATTACACTGGCTATGCGCGGTTCAAACGCTGCGGCCCTAAAACAAAGGTATCCTCCCATGGATATCCCGAGCCACGTTACCGCGTTGAGATCAAAATAATCCAATATGGCTTTGGCGGGCTTTTCCCATTTATAGTCAAAGGCGATCCCGTACCTCCTGCGGGCCGCTCCTTGACCGGGGCCTTCAAAGCCGACAACGTCATAACCGAGTTCCGAAAAAACCACCATCATTGAGTAGAATTCCTCAATGAATGAATCAAATCCGCCATGGAGGACGATTGTGCCCTTTTTGGGCTGGCTTTTTGCGGGCACGCGCATTGCCGGCAGAGCGCTATCTCCGTACGGAACATCCGATCGTTCGATTGCGTCGTTTCCAAAGGCCTTATCGAAGCAATCTTTGAATTTATCATACAGCGCATTTTTTTCGGTGTTGTCTGTCAGGATATAAAACTCAGCCGCCCTGAAATAAAAAGCGGCATTAACAAAGCGTTCTTCATCGACCGCCTTTTCGCCAAGCCCGACCATCTCTGTCTTCCAGTCATCAAAGGACGCTATTTTATGACCGGCTTCCCGCATGTCTTCAAGTCTGGCATAGCCAAGGGAATACCATCTGTTGAGCTGGAAATTAAAGATTTGATCCTTATGGAATTTGTGATATTGAGCTGGGAACTCAAACCTGCTGGTCCCAATGTTATCCATGCTGTTTCTCTCTTTTTGCATAACGGCAAGCTCACCGGGGACGAAGCGAATCCGGTGAAACCACCGGTTGGGCGATCCAGTAAGCCGCCCTAGTGCTGTTTCCCCCGTATCTCTCTATTCCTGGATATTCCTCTTTTTCCTGTCATATGCTCAATTTCGATCTTCATGAGGGTTGTCTTTTTTATCGATCTTTCCACATAGCTGATGCCATCCGGTTCATACTGGCTGCATTGACTTACATATAGAAACTTCTTCAAGAAAGCAATTAAGACTTCCGATTTCTCCTTGGCAACTACTTCTCTGGCTTTTCCAAATATTACTACACTATTGAAGTTTGTATCAAAACCGTTAAATCCGATATCATTGTCGGAAATGATTGGAACAACCCTTACATCCGTCACAACGTTAAATGACACGTTCGTGCAGTTGGCTATATTCTCGAGTTTATGACCAACTAATGCACAATGAAAATAGATACCATCATTGTAGTAGATGTAGTTCACAGCAACTGCATATGGGTAGCCATCAGATCCCATTGTGGCCAAAGTTCCGTACTCGGCCGTTGTTAAAATCTTGTTGCATTCTTCAATAGTCAACTGCTTTTCCTTTCTTCTAATTTCCCTGAACATGAATTCTCCCTATTTGGTGTTGCAGTTTTTCAAGTTTCAAACCAAACCCGTGACCGTGCAGGCGCAGCATGGGTCCCGACAGCACGGAGAATGAAAAGCCAATGGGACGCGCTTTCAAGATTCAGTAACTTATGCATCACGTGAGTAATCGGCATTTCTTGGAATGGATTCTCCGCTCTCCACTGAAAATCCGATACCGGCTGAACCCATCTCCTGTTTCTTGGCAATCCCCGCATGAGATATGCCCAATTTCAATAAAATTTTTAAAAGCGTCCCAGTGCCGCAGACTGCTGTTTCTGCTCCAGCCATTTATCGTTGATAGCGTATCCCTGCACCAGGTAGTCTTTGAGGCGCTTCGTGGTCCACTGGCGGAACCGGGTGCCCCGCAGGGAATTCACACGGTACCCCACTGAAATAATGGCATCCAGACTATAGTGAAGGATTTGTCTGGTGACTTTTCTTTCCAGAAGTTTTTCCGCGGGCTCCCAGGCAGGCTCCCATCGGCAGGCCTCAAACTCGGCCTCACCGAGCAGTTTTCTCTCAAAGGCCTTCTTGAGGATGCTCTGACGAAGGGCTTCGGGAGCATCTATCCGCACTTGGCAGGGCCATTCCCGATACCCGATATCCTCTTTTGTCACCAAAGAAACAACGCCGCCTACTTGACCCCACGGCATCTTGCCTTAGGATCATACTCATGGGGTCTGCCGTCGATCCTTTGTTTTACTCCAAGAGCCACCGGATGATCTGACGCCTTTATTGGCATAATCCATCTTTAGATGATGACCATTTTACGTCCCAAGTTAAATAATCCTCAGCGTTCCTATGATTCACTTTTACCCTGCCATGGGGGGCTGCTGATCCATTAGGGCCGGCTATCGCTTCTCGAACAACAAACGCGATTCTGAGAAATCCTTTTTGCCGTGATAATCGTATAGCTGTGCGAATGAACGGTTAAAACAGCGTTAAATGCCGGGCATTTGAAATAATGGTTTTTCCCTCTTGTTTCAATGAATTCTTCAGGAGTCGCCAAAATGATTTTTCTCAGTAGGTTCTCTATTTCTCCGTCTGAGAAGTCGTTCATACCCAGATTTCTTTTTATCCGTAAGAATCCTGGTTCGGTATTCTTGAATCGACCGGCTATTGCCAGTTTTATGGTTTCATCCATTTCGTCTTCTTTACCGTCTGCTCAGGGGCCGCCTTTTCGCCGTCCACTGAAGGAGTAAGGCAGGAATCCATATTCTTTAACCCTCTCGATTTTACCACTTCCACAAACCTCTCAGGATCTTCAACAGTGAAGCCGATGCGAGTTTTCTGGGTAGATAGACGGAGCAGGAAGATGCAGCTTCGCTGTGGTCGCCTCCAATCCCTTGGAAACCAGGTCCTGAAATCCCCTGTTCCCCACAATCGCCATTTGCCGTTCCATAGGGTGGGACGCATCTTGGTAACCCTAAGGATGTGGAAAAATCTGACGAATTTGCTACCGAACGGAAAATAGTAATTCCGAAACCGAATTCCCGTCTGGGATACCTCGACAAGGCTATCGGAATAATCCGGTTGGGCGTTCATCATTGTCTACGCTTCGCGCGGACGCCCCGCACTTTGGGTGGGTCCCCGCTTTCCTTGGATTTGGAAGACTCCCTGTTCTGCCGGCACAAAGCTGCAGGGGTCTTCAGTTTCCCCAAAGGGAACCCCATTCAACTGGGGGTGAATATTTATCAGCCTTTTACCCGCCTATATTTGTGGGCTGGAGGGGACCCGGTTTGCCGGGAGCGGGGTGTGGGCCGGGGGATTAAGACCCCGGCTACCCGATTGGCCATTTTATTTTCCAGCATCGATCAGAGATCCATTGATAAATTTGTGAATGATGCTTGATACATAAGTCTGATAGGGCAAGCCTTCCTTAACCGCTTTTCTCTGAAGCTCAATGAGGTCTCTTTCAGAAATTCGTATATTCAACCTTTTGTCCTTTCGCAAGGTACTGCGGGCATACGCAGCCAACTCCTTCTTTCTTTTCGGAAGGTCTGTAACGGGGATCCATTCACCTTTCTCGAAGCTGTCGAGTATTTCCTTTTCTTCCTTCGCCAAGTTAGTCTTCATATTTTTCTCCAAGATATCGTCGTGTCGCCTTCCTGCTTGGGATTATGGTCTTCAGAAATAACTCTTCTTCATTCTCAACGTAATGTACAAGGTAGGCGTAATTGTCAAAAGCAATGACCATGATTCGCTGTTCGGGGTATTCTTGCTGGTTTGGATGAGAATAGTCGTCTAATATGTCACCCCTTTCAATGTGGAAAACCACATCCTCAAAAGAGATGCCCCATGACGCCTTGAGAACCATGCTCTTTTCCGTGTTCCAGTTTATGCTTTTCATTTGTTGTATAGATTATCACATTGTGTGCAGTTTGGCAACACTTTTATATTGTCACATTCGGCGGTCGACACTGCTAATCAGCCGCGCGGCTTTTTGCGTCGGCTGAGTCTATTTGTGGTACGCCACCGTATGCGGGATCTCTGACCGGCATGTCGCAGATCCCGGTTAACCGGGGGGCGTTGCCGCGAGGCACTGTCTGAAGCTTGTCTGCCTCTGGCAGGAAAGCCCTAATACAAAGCTATGAGTCCCGCTGTCAGCGGGATTGTGTACTCACGCCAAGGCGTGATTTTCGTTCTTATCCGGGGAGATCTGTCTCGTTTGCCGTGAGCCTCTCACGGGGTAGCTCCCGTCCTGGACCCAACCAAGGAGTCAAGGTCCGGGCATTATGGATGATATTGCCAGGGCTGGCCAAACCGTTTTTGATTTCTGATGTATTCCGCGTGCCATGAATTCAGGCTGAACAGAACGTTTCTTGCTTTCTTACGAGCGTTTCCCTGTCCGCATCCAGCCACCAAAGAATCGCACAAAATCATAGACGAAAATGTTTAGCGTTTCGGCCCTTTTGTTGTCCTTCTCATCCGAGATTCCAGGCCGGCTGAAAACCCATTGCTTTAGCCGAGGCGGGATACGTTTTGCGGGCCGGCCCGAGTCTGTGATCCATTTCAGTCTTTCAATTGTTTTTTGTACGACTTGATGGACCGGCCGAACGCCTTGTCTTTCCTTCGTTTGCCCAGATAGGACATGCCGTAATAATCCGACTCTTTTTTGAGCTTGATGTAACTCGCATAGCGGTCCTGGCTCAACTCGCGCCGTTCGACCGCGGCCCGGACGGCGCAGCCTGGCTCGTGCTCGTGGGTGCAGTCCGCGTAGCGGCAGCCCGCAGCAAGCTCAGCCAGGTCGTCGAAGCCGGCGTTGACCCCGTCGCCTGTCGTGAGCAGGCCAAGCTCCCGCATGCCGGGTGTATCCATGAGCATGGCGCCCTGGCTGAGCACAATGAGCTGGCGGCGCGAGGTGGTGTGGGTTCCCTCGCCCGTGGCGCTGACCGGCTTGGTGTCAAATCCCTCCCGGTCCAGGAGGCGGTTGATCAGGGTGGTTTTGCCCACGCCTGAGGAGCCAAGCAGGCAGTAGGTTTTCCCCGGCAGGAGCATCCACTTGAACTCGTCAAACCCGCTGCCCGTGACACTGCTTACGGCGAGCACTTTGGCCCGGGCCGTGGCGCTCACCATGGCCAGTTTCTGCTCCAGTTCGTCCCGTGGGATCAGGTCGGTCTTGGTGAGCAGAACCACGGATTCCACCCCGCCATCGGCGGCCATGACCAGGTAGCGGTCCAGGCGGCGGGGGTTGAAGTCATAGTGGCAGGACTGGACAAGGAAGGCCGTGTCGATATTGGCCGCAATCATCTGAAACTCGACGTTCGATCCAGGGGTTTTTCGGTGCAGGAAGGTCCTTCGGGGCAGAACCCCGTGGATGATGGCTGCCGTGCCGTTGTCGTAGTATTGGGCTGCCACCCAATCGCCCACGCAGGGAAGATCAACCGGGCTTTCAATCTGAAAGGAAAGCCTGCCCGCCAGCTCGGCCATAATTTCGCCGGATTCGTTTCGGATCAGGAAAGAGCCGCGGTCCACGGCCGATACCCGGGCCAAGGAATGGTCTTGCGCAAGAAATGGGGCGGCATGGGCTTCAAACCAGGGATCAAAACCGAGATTGGATAATTTCATTGGAGATGAACGATCCATCGCCTCAAGTCGTTCCTTCATAACGCGATTTATATTACCTGAATTTTGCACGGAAAAAGGGCCATAAAGTAGAAAACCACCTGGTTTTCCTATTATCATGCGGTTTACGGAAGAAAACCCATTAGACAGGAGGTAACCCAGATGGTTAAAAGACAAAAACATCATAACACAAAAAAGGCCACTCTTGTCCAAAAACGGTTTTGAAGGAAAGTAGTTGAAATTCTCCTCCTGTTGGGCCACCGTAGTTTCGTTAGAAGGAACAATAACGGTAACCCAAAAACAGGAGGATGATGCCATGGTACGTTG